>Ga0180216_1000366_pt1 | contig 49368 bp, 41 predicted proteins | sample eDN3rd37CBELigMG_FD_128879 | JGI IMG/M metagenome (GOLD analysis project Ga0180216, IMG submission 128879) | Enriched Miracle-Growth compost microbial communities from Emeryville, California, USA - eDNA 3rd pass 37_C BE-Lig MG (version 2)... ...
CAAGGGCATGAGCTGGACGAGCCCGCGCGGCCCGGTCTCGATCGATCCGGCCACGCGCGACATCGTGCAGAACGTCTACATCCGCAAGGTCGAGCGGGTCGACGGCGTGCTGCAGAACGTCGAGTTCGACAAGATCGCCGACTTCAAAGACCCTGGCAAGGAATGAGGCTTTGCCGCGCGCGGCATCGTCCATCGCTTAGCATCGTCCCATGGGACGGCAAGGCACCCGGCCCCGCGCCGGGTGCCTTGCTTTCCGCTTTGCCAGGGTATCACCCATAGCGGTCCGGCATAGCTGCTAGTCCGGACCCCGGCTTAACAATCCGAGAGCTTGTCCGCATAATGGGCCGATATGACGACGTTACGTAAAATCGCGGATCTCGAGGTCTTTCCCATCGGGCTCGGATGCATGAGCCTGAGCCACGGCTACGGCCCGCCGGCCGATCCGGCCCAGGCCGAGGCGCTGCTGCTCGGCGCCCTGGACCGGGGCGTGACCTTGTTCGACACCGCCGCCCTGTACGGATTCGGCCATAACGAGGAGCTGCTCGGGCGCGTGCTGTCGCCCCACCGCAGCCGCTACGTCCTGGCCAGCAAATGCGGGATCTTCCGCGAGGACGGCAAGCGCCGCATCGACGGCCGGCCGGAAACCCTGCGCCGCACCTGCGAGGAGGCCCTCGCGCGCCTGCGCACGGACGTGATCGACCTGTACTACCTGCATCGCTGGGACAAGTCCGTGCCGGTCGAGGACAGCGTGGGCGCCCTCGCGGATCTCGCGCGCGCCGGCAAGATCCGCCACATCGGCCTGTCCGAGGTGTCCGCCGAGACCCTGCGCCGGGCGCACGCCGTGCATCCCGTGGCCGCCGTCCAGAGCGAATATTCGCTGTGGACGCGCAACCCCGAGATCGCCGTCCTCGCCGCCTGCCGCGAGATCGGCGCGGCCTTCGTGCCCTACAGCCCGCTCGCCCGGGCGTTCCTGGCCGACGGCCTGCCGGATCCGGGCGCCCTCGACGCGGGCGACCTGCGCCGGCGCATGCCGCGCTTCCAGCCCGAGGCCTACGCCCGCAACCTGCGCCTGCTCGCGCCTTACCGGCGGATCGCGGCGCGCGTGGGCTGCTCGCCCGCCCAGCTTGCGCTGGCCTGGCTGCTGCACCAGGGCGAGGACATCATCCCGATTCCCGGCACGATCCGGCTCGACCACCTCGAGGACAACCTGGGCGCGGTGGGGGTCTCGCTGGATGCCGCCACGCTGGCCGAGCTCGACGCCCTGATCAATGACCGCACGGTGGAGGGCGCGCGCCACGGCGCGGCGAACATGGCCGAGGTCGACACCGAATCGTTTTGAGGAGCATTGCGATGCAGAGCACGAATCTTGGATTGATCGGCTACGGCGAGGTCGGCGGCATCTTCTGCGCCGGGCTCAAGGACCATGCGGCCAGCGTGCAGGCCTGGGACGTCAAGCTCGCCGACGAGGGCACTGCCGCGCCCCTGCGGGCGCGCGCCGAGCGCGACGGCGTGCCGCTGTGCGGCTCGGCGGCCGAGCTGTGCGGCCGCAGCGACCTGGTGATGTCCGCCGTGACCGCCTCCAACACCGTCGACGTCGCCCGCGAGGCCGCGCGCCACATCCGGCCGGGCACCGTCTTCCTGGACCTGAATTCCGCCTCGCCGGGCGCCAAGCGCGAGGCCGCCGCCCTGGTCGAGGCGGCCTCGGGCCTGTACGTCGAGGCGGGCGTCATGACCTCCGTGCCCCCCTACGGGATCCGCGTGCCCATGCTGCTGGGCGGCCCCCATGCCGAGGCGCTGGCCGCGCGCCTGCGGGACGCCGGCATGGACGCGACCGCGGTCTCGAACGAGCTGGGCGTGGCCTCGGCGATCAAGATGTGCCGCAGCGTCATGATCAAGGGCCTCGAGGCGCTGGTGATCGAAAGCTACACCGCCGCGCGCGCCTATGGCGTCGAGGACTACGTGCTGCCGACCCTGCAAGAGACCTTTCCCTCGATCGACTGGTCCGAGCAGGGCGCCTATTTCTACAGCCGCGTCGTCCAGCACGGTCGCCGCCGGGCCGAGGAAATGCGCGAGGTCGCCAATACGGTGCGCGAGGCCGGCTTCGAGCCCCTGATGGCCAGCGCGACGGCGGCCAAGCAGGACTGGGTCGCCGGCCTGGCGGCGCAGGGGCTGTTCGCCGAGGTCGACAAGGCCGGTGGCTGGCAGGCGTACGCCGATCGGCTGATCGCGCACGCGAAAGAGCGCTGAGCCGGCGAAAGGAGCATCCAGGCCGGCGGCGGCAAGACCGGCATGACATAAAAAAGGAGGGGACATGAGCGAAGACCTGCACGTCACGGGGCGGGAATACATCCTGCGCGAGGGCGAGACCATCGTGCTGGCGACCGACCTCGAGGGGCGGATCACCTACGTCAACGAGGATTTCCTGCGCATCAGCGGGCACGAGCCCTCCGAGGTGATCGGCTCCTCGCAGAGCATCCTGCGCCATCCCGCGATGCCGCGCGAGCCCTTCGCCGACCTGATGCGCACCGTACGCCGCGGCAAGGCCTGGTCCGGCCTGATGAAGAACCGCTGCAAGAATGGCGACCACTACTGGGTCGACATCCAGGCGGCGCCGATCTTCCAGGGCGGGCAGGTCACCGGATTCACCTCCATCCGGACCCGGCCGTCGCGCGAGCGGGTCGAGGCGGCCGAGCGCGCGTACGGCGCCATGGCCGAGGGCCGGCGCGGCGTCCGGATCCACGAGGGCGTGGTCTCCACGGCGGGTCCGGCGCGGCGCGCCCTGGCGCGCGCGGCCGGCGCGTCGCTGCGCGCGCGGGTGGCGGCGCATTCGATCGTGGGCGCGGGCCTGTTCGCCGCGCTCGGGGTGCTGGGGGCCGGCAGCCTGCCGGCGATGGCGCTGGCGGCGGCGGGCGCCGCCTGGTGCCTGGTCGGCGGCCTGGCGCTGTACCGCCCCGTGGCCCGCGCCGTGCGGCGCATGCGCGCGGACATCGAGCGCATCAGCTCGGGCGACCTTTCCGGCCGGATCCAGACCGGCGGCGCGGCCGAATTGGCCAGCCTCGCCCACGGCCTGCGCATCCTGCAGATCAACATGAAGCTGCTGATCGTGCGCATCAAGGAATCCGCCTCGGTCGTCGTCAGCGGCGTGCGCGAGATCGCCCAGGGCAATGACGACCTGTCGCGGCGCACCGACGTGCAGGCGAGCTCCCTCGAGGAGACCGCCGCCTCGATCGAGCAGCTCGCCAGCACGGTCAAGCAGAACGCCGCGCACGCCGGGCAGGCCAGCGAGCTGGCCTCGGGTTCCGAGCAGCAGGTGTCGCAGAGCGAGACCTCGCTGCGCCGCGCGGTCGACACCATGGCGCGCATCCAGGACAGCGCGCGCCGCATCGCCGACATTTCGGGCGTCATCAACAGCATCGCCTTCCAGACCAACATCCTGGCGCTGAACGCGGCCGTGGAGGCGGCGCGCGCGGGCGAGGAGGGGCGGGGCTTCGCCGTGGTCGCGGCCGAGGTCCGCAGCCTCGCCCAGCGCACCGGCGAGGCCGCCCGCGAAATCGAAGCCCTGATCGGCCGGTCGGTCCAGGCCATCGGCGAGGGGGCGGACATGGTCGGCGAGGCGGGCCGGATCTCGGCGGAGGCGCGCGAGGCCGTGCATCAATTCGTCTCGCTCGTCCACGAGATCGCCCTGGCCAGCCAGGAGCAGGGGCAGGGCATCGAGCAGGTCAACCTCGCGATGACCGAGATCGACGGCGCCACCCGCAGCAACGCCGCGCTGGTGGCGCAGGCCGCGGCGGCGGCGGGCAACATCCGCCGCCAGGCGGAAAAGCTTGGCTCGCTGGTGAATTCCTTCAGGCTGTTTGAATCATCGTCGGCGGATAGACTTGCCGTGCCGTCTCGCGGATGAGCTCGAGCACGGCGTTCTGGGTCAGGGTCGTGATGCGGCCCGAGGCCGTGGCCACGCACAGGCGGCTGATCAACTGCGGCTGGACGATCGGGCGGATGTGGTAGAGGTCGGGGCGCGCCGAGGTCAGCACGGCGTGCTCGGTCAGCACGGCGTAGCCCGCGCCGTCGGCCACCAGGTCGAGGATCGCGGGCACGCCGTCGATCTCGAGGCGGATGTTGGGCTTCAGGCCGATGGTCGACATCTCGGCCTCGAGCAGCATGCGGATCGTGTGCGGGCGGTTGGGGATCACCAGGGGGATGTTCCTGAGCGATTCCAGGGGCATCGGCTTGTCGGAGGGATGGGGGCCGCGCGGGCCGACCAGGTACAGAGACTCGCAGGTCAGGGGCGCGATGTCGAGCTCGGCCGAGGGGCTGGGATTGTAGAGCAGGGCGATGTCCAGGCGGCCCGCCAGCAGCCATTCCTGCATGACGAAGGACAGCCCCTCGCTGATCGACAGCGAGGCGTTGGGCAGGTGCTTGCGCACCTTGCGGGTCAGGCGTACGGTCATCATCTTGGAGGCGCTGGGCGCGATCCCCAGGGCGACCCGGCCGGCCAGGGCGCCCTGGACCCGGCCCAGGTCCTCCTTGGCGCGGTCGATCTGGTGCAGGATGCCCCGGCAATGCTCGAGCAGCAGCTTGCCGGCCTCGGTGGTGGTCACCCCGCGCCCGTTGCGGTTGAGCAGGTTTTGCCGCAGCTCGACCTCGAGCATGCGCACCTGCCGGCTGAGCGCCGGCTGGGCGATGTTGAGGGCGCGGGAGGCCTGGGTGAAGCTGCCCAGCTCGGCCACGCGGAGGAAATATTCGAGCTGCTTGAGGTCCATGTCGCTGTCCATGCACGGCATGATGTGGTACGTATCATAGCATTATGGCATAGCTGATAGTGAGTAACAGGCCTTATCTAAATGTCCGGTTCCGCCCATAATGAGTTCATCATGCAAAAAGCCATTCCTACCCTTTTCATGCGCGGCGGCACGTCGCGCGGGCCTTTCTTCCTCGAGTCGGATCTGCCCGCCGACACGGCGGCGCGCGACCGGGTCCTGCTGGCCGTCATGGGTTCGCCCGACCCGCGCCAGATCGATGGCCTGGGTGGCGCCCACCCCCTGACCAGCAAGGTCGGCATCATCCGGCGCGGCACCGAGCCCGGCGTGGACGTGGACTTTCTCTTTGCCCAGCTCCAGCCCGACCGTGACACCGTCGACACCACGCCCAATTGCGGCAACATGCTGGCGGCGGTCGTGCCCTTCGCCATCGAGGTCGGCCTGGTCGAGCCCCAGGGCGACGAGACCACGGTGCGGGTGCTGACCCGCAACACCGGCATGCAGTGCGACATCACGGTGCGCACGCCGATGACCCCCGAGGGCCGCCGCGTGAGCTACGAGGGCGAGGCCCGCATCGACGGCGTGCCGGGCCGCGCCGCGCCCATCACCATCAATTTCCTCGATACCGCCGGATCCGTCTGCTCGGGCCTGCTGCCCACCGGCCGGGTGCTCGACACGGTCCACGTCGAGCCCGGCGCGGGCGACGGCTTCGAGGCCTTCGACATCGAGGTCACCTGCATCGACAACGGCATGCCGCTGGTGATGTTCCGCGCGGCCGACCTGGGCCGCAGCGGCTACGAGACCCCGGCCGAGCTCAACGCCGACGAGGCGCTCAAGGCGCGCATCGAGGCCCTGCGCCTGCGCACCGGCGAGCTCATGGGCCTGGGCGACGTCCGCGATCGCAACTATCCCAAGATGACCCTGGTGTCCGAGCCCCGCGACGGCGGCAGCATCAGCACCCGCAGCTTCATCCCCCACGTCTGCCACGAGGCCATCGGCGTGCTGGCCGCGGTCACCGTGGGCACGGCCTGCGTGCTCGAGGGCTCGGTCACGCGCGGGATCGCGCGCGTGCCCGAGGGCGCGCGCAAGACCGTCTCGATCGAGCACCCCAGCGGCGAGTTCAGCGTCGAGCTCGAGCTCGATCCCGCGGACGACCAGAAAGTTTCGCGCGCGGCGCTGTTGCGCACCGCGCGCCTGATCATGCGGGGCGAGGTCATGGTCCCGGCCTCCGCATATCCCGAAACCCGATAGCCTAGGAAGGACACGTCCGACATGAGCAGAAAGCCCTTGATCATCGATTGCCACGGCCACTACACGACGGCGCCGCAGGCCCTGGCCGACTGGCGCGATCGCCAGATCGCCGGGATCGCGGATCCTTCGGTCATGCCCAAGGCGTCCGACCTGCGGATCAGCGACGACGAGCTGCGCGAGACGATCGAGACCAACCAGTTGCGCCTGATGCGCGAGCGCGGTTCCGACCTGACGATCTTCTCGCCGCGCGCGAGCTTCATGGCGCACCACATCGGCGACTTCGAGGTCTCGAGCACCTGGGCCGCGATCTGCAACGAGCTCTGCCATCGCGTCGCCCAGCTCTTTCCCGAGCATTTCGTCACCGCGGCGATGCTGCCGCAATCGCCCGGCGTCGATCCGGCGACCTGCATCCCCGAGCTCGAGAAATGCGTGCGCGAATACGGCGCGGTGGGCATCAACCTCAACCCCGATCCCTCGGGCGGCCACTGGAATTCGCCGCCGCTGTCCGACCGTTCCTGGTATCCGATCTACGAAAAGATGGTCGAGTACGACATCCCGGCCATGATCCACGTCTCCACGAGCTGCAATCCGTGCTTCCACACGACGGGCTCGCACTACCTGAACGCGGACACCACCGCCTTCATGCAGTGCCTGACCTCGGACCTGTTCAAGGATTTCCCCACGCTGCGCTTCGTCATCCCGCATGGCGGCGGCGCGGCGCCCTATCATTGGGGACGGTTCCGCGGCCTGGCCCAGGCCCTGAAAAAGCCGCTGCTCGACGAGCACCTGCTCAACAACATCTATTTCGATACCTGCGTCTATCACCAGCCGGGCATCGACCTGCTGACCAAGGTGATCCCGGTCAAGAACGTGCTGTTCGCCTCCGAGATGATCGGCGCGGTGCGCGGCATCGATCCCGAGACCGGCCACTATTTCGACGACACCAAGCGCTACATCGAGGCTGCGACCACGCTCAGCGAGGCGGACCGGTTCCAGATCTACGAAGGCAACGCGCGACGCGTCTATCCGCGGCTGGATGCCGCCCTGAAGGCCAGGGGCCTCTGAGCCCCGCCTCCCGAACCAAGGACTACTGAAATGGCACCTCCTCTGAACAACCTGGGCGTCGTCCACCGCAACATCCGGCGCGCCGATCCGGCCGCGGCCGAGCGCCTCTCGAAATTCGGCGTGGCGACCATCCACGAGGCCATGGGCCGCGTGGGCCTCATGAAGACCTACATGCGTCCCGTCTATCGCGGCGCGCGCATGGGCGGCACCGCCGTGACCGTGCTGCTGCAGCCCGGCGACAACTGGATGCTGCACGTGGCCGCCGAGCAGATCCAGCCCGGCGACGTGGTGGTGGCGGCCTGCACGACCGACAGCACCGACGGCTTCTTCGGCGACCTGCTGGCGACCTCCTTCAAGGCGCGCGGCGCGCGCGGCCTCATCATCGACGGCGGCGTGCGCGACGTCGACACCCTCGAGGAAATGGACTTCCCGGTCTTCAGCCGCGCCATCAGCGCCAAGGGCACCGTCAAGGGCACGCTGGGTTCGGTGAACGTCCCGGTGGTGTGCGCCGGCGCCCAGGTGATGCCGGGCGACGTGGTCGTCGCCGACGTCGACGGCGTGGTGGTCGTGCCCGCGGCGATCGCCGGCGAGGTGGCCGACCGCGCCCAGGCCCGCGAGGACAACGAGGGCGCCAAGCGCGACATCTTCGCCTCCGGCGTGCTCGGCCTGGACTACTACAAGATGCGCGAGGGCCTGGAAAAGGCCGGCCTCAAGTACATCGACTGAGAAAACCCACCAAGGATGCCAGGGATGCCGCACACCGCGAACGAGACCTTCACCAAGACGCCGGGCTGGCTGGATTTCTACGACGGCCCGAGCAAGCCCCGCTTTCGCGTGCCCGAGGGCGCGGTGGACGCGCATTGCCACGTCTTCGGGCCCGGCGCCGTCTTCCCCTACGCCCCCGAGCGCAAGTACACGCCCTGCGACGCGCCGAAAGAGGCCCTGTTCGCCCTGCGCGACCACCTGGGCTTCGCCAGGAACGTGATCGTGCAGGCGACCTGCCACGGCACCGACAACCGGGCGCTGGTCGATGCGCTGCGCGCCTCCGGCGACCGGGCGCGCGGGGTGGCCACGGTGGCGCGCGACGTCACCGACGCCGAGCTGCGCGAGATGCACGAGGCGGGGGTGCGCGGCACTCGCTTCAATTTCGTGCGCCGCCTCGCCGACTTCACCCCGCGCGAGGTGCTGGCCGAGATCGCCGGGCGCATCGCGCCGCTGGGATGGCACGTCGTCGTCTATTTCGAGGCGCAGGACCTCCCCGAGCTCTACGATTTCTTCACGACCCTGCCGACCACGGTGGTGGTCGACCACATGGGCCGGCCCGACGTGTCCAAGCCGGTGGACGGCCCCGAGTTCGAGCTGTTCGTGCGCATGATGCGCGAGCACCCGAACATCTGGAGCAAGGTCAGTTGCCCCGAGCGCCTGAGCAAGTCCGGGCCCCCGGCGCTCGACGGCCAGCAGCACGCCTACCTGGACGTGGTGCCGTTCGCCCGCCGCCTGGTCGAGACCTTTCCCGACCGCGTGCTGTGGGGCACCGACTGGCCGCATCCCAACCTGAAGGACCACATGCCCGATGACGGACTGCTGGTGGACTACATCCCCCAGATCGCGCCGACCGCCGAGCTGCAGCACAAGCTCCTGGTCGACAATCCGAACCGCTTGTATTGGAGGTGAGCCATGTCGCTCAACAAACCCTATACCGATATCCCCGGCACGATCATTTTCGACGCCGACCAATCGCGCGAGGGCTATCACCTGAACCAGTTCTGCATGTCGCTGATGAAGGCCGAGAACCGCGAGCGGTTCAAGGCCAATGAGCGCGCGTACCTGGATGAATGGCCCATGACCGAGGAACAAAAGCAGGCCGTGCTCGCGCGCGACCTCAACCGCTGCCTCCAACTGGGCGGCAACATCTATTTTCTGGCCAAGCTCGGCGCGACCGACGGCCGCTCCTTCCAGTACATGGCGGCCAGCATGACCGGCATGTCCCAGGAGGAATACCGCGACATGATGGTGGCGGGCGGCCGCAGCGTCGAAGGCAACCGCAGGACGGGGGAATCCAAGTCATGAGCAGCAAGCAGCATGCGCGCATCGGCGCCAGCGTCTACACCTCGCACGTCCCGGCCATCGGGGCGGCCCTCGACCTGGGCAAGACGGCCGAGCCCTACTGGGCCCCGCTGTTCCAGGGCTACGAGCCGTCCAAGCAGTGGATGCGCGACAACACGCCCGACGTGATCTTCCTGGTCTACAACGACCACGCCACCGCCTTCAGCCTCGAGATCATCCCGACCTTCGCCATCGGCTGCGCGGCCCGGTTCCAGCCCGCCGACGAGGGCTGGGGCCCGCGCCCTGTGCCCACGGTGGTCGGCCATCCCAAGCTCGCCGCGCACATCGCGCAGTCCGTGATCCAGCAGGACTTCGACCTGACCATCGTCAACAAGATGGACGTCGACCACGGCCTGACGGTGCCGCTGTCGCTGATGTGCGGCCAGCCCGAGGCCTGGCCCTGCCCGGTGATCCCCTTCGCGGTCAACGTGGTGCAGTATCCCGTGCCGTCGGGGCGCCGCTGCTTCGAGCTGGGGCGGGCGATCCGCCGCGCCATCGAGTCCTACGACGAGCCCCTGAACGTCCACATCTGGGGCACGGGCGGCATGAGCCACCAGCTCCAGGGCCCGCGCGCCGGCCTGATCAACAAGGAATTCGACCAGGCCTTCCTCGATCGCCTGATCTCCGACCCCGAGGGGCAGGCCAACGTGCCGCACATCGACTACGTGCGCGAGGCGGGTTCCGAAGGCATCGAGCTGGTCATGTGGCTGATCGCGCGCGGCGCCATGGCGGATGCCGCCGGCGGCCCGCCGCCCAAGGTGGTCCATCGTTTCTATCACGTGCCCGCGTCCAACACGGCGGTGGGCCATCTGATCCTGGAGGAGCAGGCATGAGTCCATCGACGATCAAGGTCGCCCTGGCCGGGGCCGGCGCGTTCGGCATCAAGCACCTGGACGGCATCCGCAACATCGACGGCGTCGAGGTGGTCTCGCTGGTCAGCCGCGAGATCGACAAGACCCGCAAGGTCGCCGAGAAATACGGCATCGGGCACGCCACGACCGAGCTGGACGAGGCGCTGGCGCGCCCCGAGGTCGACGCCGTGATCCTGTGCACGCCCACCCAGATGCACGCCTCGCAGGCCATGGCGTGCCTGCGGGCCGGCAAGCACGTGCAGGTCGAGATCCCCATGGCCGACAGTCTCGAGGACGCCGAGGCGCTGGCCGCCCTGGCGGCCGAGAGCGGCAAGGTCGCGATGTGCGGCCACACCCGGCGCTTCAACCCCAGCCACCAGTACGTCCACGGCCGCATCCAGCGCGGAGAGTTCAACGTCCAGCAGATGGACGTCCAGACGTATTTCTTCCGGCGCACCAACATGAACGCGCTGGGCGAGCCGCGTAGCTGGACCGACCACCTGCTGTGGCACCACGCGGCCCACACCGTGGACCTGTTCGCCTACCAGGCGGGCAGCCCCATCGTGCAGGCCAACGCGCTGCAAGGCCCCATCCACCCCGAACTCGGCATCGCCATGGACATGTCCATCCAGCTCAAGGCCGAGAACGGCGCGATCTGCACCCTGTCGCTGAGCTTCAACAACGATGGGCCGCTGGGCACGTTCTTCCGCTACATTGGCGATACGGCGACGTACATCGCGCGCTACGACGACCTGTTCAACGGCAAGGAGGAACCCATCGACGTGAGCAAGGTGGCGGTCTCGATGAACGGCATCGAGCTGCAGGATCGCGAGTTCTTCGCCGCGATCCGCGAGGGCCGCGAGCCCAACGCGAGTGTCCGCCAGGTGCTGCCGTGCTATCGCGTATTGCATCGACTCGAGCAACAACTTCGGTCCTGAGCCACCGGCCGGAGCCCCCCCCAAGGCAACACCATTTCCACAAAGGAGAGCACCATGAGCTTCAGCAGAAAGTTCGGCATGTTCACCCTGGCGCTCGGCGCCATGGTGATGGCCGCCGGCGCGCAAGCGGCCGACGACCTCAAGATCGGCGTCGTGATCCCGATGTCCGGTCCCTTTGCCTCGCACGGCAAGCAGATGACCAATGGCCTGAACCTGTACCTCGCGCAGAACGGGGACACGGTCGCGGGCCGCAAGGTCAAGCTGATCATCAAGGACGACACCGGCGTCGCGCCGGCGGTGGCCAAGCGCCAGGCGCAAGAGCTGCTGATCAAGGACAAGGTCGACATCCTGGCGGGCTTCACGCTGACGCCCAACGCCTTCTCGGTCGCGCCCCTGGCCACCGAGGCCAAGGTGCCGATGGTGGTGCTCAATGCCGCCACCTCCTCGATCACCGAAAAGTCGCCCAACATCGTGCGCGTGTCGATGACGCTCCCCCAGGACACCGCGCCGATGGCCCAGTGGGCCTATAACAACGGCATCAAGAACGTCTACACCCTGGTCGCCGACTACGGCCCGGGCCATGACGCCGAGGCGCAGTTCAAAAAGACCTTCACCGAGCTGGGCGGCAAGATCGTCGGCGAGGTGCGCACCCCGGTCAAGAACCCGGACTTCGCCCCCTACCTCCAGCGCGTCAAGGACCTGAAGCCCGAGGCGGTGTTCCTGTTCGTGCCCAACGGCGAGCAGGGCGTGGCCCTGGCCAAGGGCTACAAAGAGCGCGGCCTCGAGGAGGCCGGCATCAAGGCCCTGGCCACCGGCGACGTGACCGACGAGGACGTCATCGACGCGATGGGCGACGCCTCCATCGGCATGATCACTTCCTTCCACTACTCGCAGGTGCACGAGTCGCCCGAGAACAAGGCCTTCACCGAGGCGTATGCCAAGGCCTATCCCAACGACCGGCCCAACTTCATGGCCGTGGCGGCCTATGACGGCATGCACATGATCTACAAGGCGCTGGAAAAGACCAAGGGCGACGCCAGCGCCGACGCCTTCATGGCGGCGGTCAAGGGCATGAAATGGACCAGCCCGCGCGGCCCGGTCGAGATCGACCCCGAGACCCGCGATATCATCCAGAATGTCTACATCCGCAAGGTCGAGCGCGTCAATGGCGTGCTGCAGAACGTCGAGTTCGACACGATCGAGGCGGTGAAGGACCCGGGCAAGCAGTAATCATATCGCCCGCGGGCGGGACGCCATCGGGGAACCGGCGGCCCGCCCGCCGCGTGGCAGGGGACGATACTCATGACTATATTCTTTGACGGCATCGCCTCGGGCATGCTGCTTTTCCTCATCAGCGTGGGGCTTTCCGTGACCCTGGGGCTGATGAACTTCGTGAACCTCGCGCACGGCGCCTTCGCCATGCTGGGCGGCTATGCCTGCGTGGTGCTGCTCAACGACTATGGCGTGCCCTTCCTCGCGACGCTGCCGGTGGCCATCATCGTGCCCGCGATCGCCGGCATGATCCTCGAGCGCACGCTGTACCGGCGCCTGTACGCCGCCTCCGAGCTCGACCAGGTGCTGTTCTCCATCGGCCTGGTGTTCATGGCGGTCGCGGCCGCGCACTATTTCTTCGGCGCGCAGCAGCAGCCGCTGCACCTGCCCGCGTTCCTGTCGGGCCAGATCCACCTGCCGGGCCTGGACATCGGCATCTATCGGCTGTTCCTGATCATCATCGGCCTGATCATCGCGGTGCTGCTGCAGTGGTCGGTCGTCAATACGCCGTTCGGCGCGCGCCTGCGGGCCTCGGTCGACAACCAGCGCGTGGCGCGCGGCATGGGCATCGACGTCAACCGCGTGTTCAGCCTGACCTTCGCCCTGGGCTCGGCCCTCGCGGGCCTGGGCGGCGCGCTGGGCGTGGAAATGCTCGGCCTCGACCCCGAGTTCCCGGTCAAGTACCTGGTGTATTTCCTGATCGTGGTGTCGGTGGGCGGCAGCGGCAACATCACCGGCTCGCTGTACGCGGCCATCATCCTGGGCGTCGCCGACGTCGCCGGGAAATACTACGTGCCGCAGATCGGCGCCTTCATCATCTATGCCGTCATGGTGGCGACATTGATCTTCCGTCCCCAAGGCCTGTTCGGTCGTTCCCATAAATAGGGCGCAGACAAATGACTATCAATGCAACGACGACGGGCGCGGTCCCCCGCGCCGCGGACCGGGCGGATTTCCTCCAGCGCTTCCGCCAGGCGGCGCGCTGGCATCCCCTCGAGTACCTGTTCTGGTGCGTCCCGGTGGCGGCGTACTTCCTGTTCACCGACAACTACCTGCTGCTCAGCCAGATCGCGATCACGGCGCTCTTTGCCGTGTCCCTGGATTTGATCTTCGGCTATGCCGGGGTGATCTCGCTCGGCCACGCCGCGTTCTTCGGCGTCGGCGCCTATACGGCGGGCATGCTGGGGGTCTACGGGCTGGGCGATCCGCTGCTCGGCCTGGTGCTGGGGGCCGTGGTCGCCGGCGCCCTGGGCTTTCTCAGCAGCTTCCTGCTGCTGCGCGGCAACGACCTCTCGCGCCTGATGGTGACCCTGGGCGTGGCCCTCATGCTCTACGAGCTGGCCAACAAGTTCACCGACATCACCGGCGGCGTCGACGGTCTGCCCGGCATCGAGGTCAAGCCCCTGCTGGGCATGTTCGAGTTCGACATGTTCGGCCGGATCGCCTACGTCTATTCCATGGTGGTGCTGTTCGTGCTGTTCTGGGTCGCCCGGCGGCTGGTGCATTCGCCTTTCGGCCAGAGCCTGCGGGGCATCCACATGAACACCCTGCGCATGCCGGCGCTGGGCGTGCCGGTCACGCGCCGCCTGGTCAAGGTCTATACGATAGGCGCCGCCTACGCCGGGGTGGCGGGGGCGCTGCTGACGCAGACCAACCAGTTCGTGTCGATCGACGTGCTGGGCTTCCAGCGCTCGGCCGACCTGCTGCTGATCCTCATCCTCGGCGGCGCCGGCTACCTCTACGGGGCGATTTTCGGCTCGATCGTGTTCGTGGTCGTCAACTACCTGCTGTCCGACATGAATCCGCAATACTGGCAGTTCTGGCTCGGCCTGCTCCTGGTCCTGGTGGTGCTGTTCGCCCGCGGCGGCATCATGGGCACGGCCCTGCAATGGATCGAGAACGCGCGCCACCGGGCCCACGCCCGCGCCCGCGGCAAGGAGGGCCAATCATGAGCGCAGTCCTCAAGACCCACGGCCTGGTCAAGCGCTTCGGCGGCTTCGTCGTGACCGACGAGGTCAACCTGTCGATCGAGCAGGGCGCGCGCCATGCCCTGATCGGCCCCAACGGCGCCGGCAAGACCACGCTGATCAACCTGCTGACGGGATTCCTCGTCCCGACCTCCGGCAGCATCGAGCTCATGGGCGCCGACGTCACCCAGATGTCGCAGCACGAGCGCTGCCGCAAGGGCCTGGTGCGCACGTTCCAGATCAACCAGCTCTTCGTGGGCATGACCGTGCTCGAATCCGTCACCATGGCGGTGTGCGAACGCATGGGCCTGGGCACCCACTGGTGGCGGCCCGTGGGCTCGTATGCGCAGGCGGTGGACGAGGCGGCCGAGATCCTGCGCCGCCTCAAGCTGATCGACGATGCCTACGAGGTCACGCGCAACCTGGCCTACGGCCGCCAGCGCCTGATCGAGATCGCCCTGGCGCTGGCCCTGCAGCCCAAGGTGCTGCTGCTCGACGAGCCCGCGGCGGGCGTGCCCACCAGCGAGAGCCAGGAGCTTTTCGAGACCATCGCCCAACTGCCCCGCGACGTGACCATCCTGCTGATCGAGCACGACATGAACCTCGTGTTCAAGTTCGCCGAACGCATCTCGGTCCTGGTCAACGGCGCCTTGCTGGTCGAGGACACCCCCGAAGTGATCGCGCGCCATCCGCGCGTCAAGGAAGTCTATCTCGGAGAAGAATCCCATGGCTGAGCTGCTGCGCCTGGAAAACGTCTGGGCGGGTTACGGGGACGCCACGATCCTCGAGGACATTTCGCTGTCCCTGAACGCCGGCGAGAGCCTGGCCCTGCTGGGACGCAACGGCATGGGCAAGACCACGCTGCTGGCCACGCTGATGGGCGTGACGCGCATGCGCAAGGGACGCATCGTCTACGAAGGCCGCGACATCGCGCAGGTGCCCAGCCACAGGCGCGCCCATGCCGGCCTGGGCTGGGTCCCGCAAGAGCGCGAGGTGTTCCGCTCGCTGACCGTGGAGGAAAACCTCCAGGTGGTCGCGCGCCCCGGCACCTGGACGCTCGAGCGCGTCTACGACATGTTCCCCCGCCTGCGCGAGCGCCGCGCCAACCTCGGCAGCCAGCTCTCGGGCGGCGAGCAGCAGATGCTGGCCATGGGCCGCGCCCTGATGCTCAACCCCCGCCTGCTGCTGCTCGACGAGCCCCTCGAGGGCCTGGCGCCGCTGATCGCCCAAGAGCTGCTGCACATCATCGACCGCATGGTCGCCGAGGGCAGCATGGCCGTCATCCTGGTCGAGCAGCATGCCCGGCAGATCCTGCCCATCACCCGGCAGGCCCTGATCCTCGAGCGCGGCCACATCGTCTACCAGGGCTCCAGCGCCGAGCTGCTCGAGAATCCCCGGGCCCTCGACCGCTGGCTGGGCGTGGTGTCCTCGGAGGAGAGCGCGGCCGCCGCGGCCGAGCCCGCCGCCCAGCCCGTGCCGCGCATCCCGGCGATCGAGATCATCCGCGAGGAGCACCGCGCGCTCGCCGCCGTGCTCCAATGCATGACTTTCCTGATCAACGAGATCGAGGCGCAGCGCCTCGAGCCGGACTTCAAGCTGCTGGCGAGCATGATCGAGTACATCTCGGAGATGCCCGACAAGGTGCACCATCCCAAGGAGGACCAGATCTTCGCCCGCCTGCGCCAGTACACGCACGAGGTCGACGAGCACCTGGACCAGCTCGAGGCCGAGCACGCCGGGGCGACCCGGGCCACCGGCACCATGGACCGCGCGCTGGTGCACTACGTGCAGGCGGGCGCCGAGGGCTTCGGGCCGTTCCGCGACGCGGTGCGCACCTACATCGCCGACGAGTGGGTGCACCTGGGCAAGGAGGAACGCTACATCCTGCCCGCCGCCCAGCGCTTCCTCACCACCGCCGACTGGGAGGCCATCAACCGGGACTTCGCCCGCAACGGCGATCCCTGGAGGGGCCAGCACAACCAGTACGCCGAGCTGTTCAAGCGCATTGCCAACCTGGCGCCCGCGCCCGTGGGGCTGGGCAAGGCGCCGGTGGGCGAGGCCTGATCCCACCGGCCCGGCCGGCCGCGGTCCATGCCCGGCCGTCGCCGGCCTTCTGCTGTCCGGCTGCCGTCCTCGCCTGGACGTGCAGGGCTGATGCTCTCGCCTGGCGGCCGCCCGGTCCGTCGTCGCCGGCCCCCGGCGCCCTCAGCGGCGCCGGCGCGCCAGGGCGTGGCACAGGCCGCCCAGCACCAGTCCCCAGAACGCGCTGCCCACGCCCAGCAGGCTCATGCCCGAGGCGGTGGCGAGGAAGGTGACCAGCGCCGCCTCGCGGCCCTCGGGCTCGCGCAGGGCCTCCGAGGTGGCGGCCCCCAGCGTGCCCAGCAGCGCGAGCCCGGCGATCGCGGCCACCAGTTCCCGCGGAAAGGCCGCGAACAATCCCACGACCGTCGCCCCGAAGATCCCCGTCGCGAGATAGAACAGGCCCGCCCAGACCGCGGCCTTGTAGCGCTGCGCTGCGTCGGGATCGGCCTCGGGGCTCATGCAGATGGCGGCGGTGATCGCCGCCAGGTTGAATGAAAAGCCGCCCAGGGGCGCGAGCACGATCCCGGTCAGGCCCGTCCACGCGATCAGCGGCGAGGCGGGCGCGCCGTAGCCGTTGGCGCGCAGCACGGCGAGGCCGGGCACGTTCTGCGAGGTCATGGTGACGATGAACAGCGGGATGCCGACCCCCAGCAGCGCCGGCCACGAGAATTCCGGCGCCATCCAGACCGGGCGCGCGGGCGTCCAGTCCAGGCCGCTCATGTCGAGCATGCCCTGGGCCGCGGCCCACAGGATGCCGGCCAGGAAGGCCAGCGGCACGGCGTAGCGCGGCAGCAGGCGGCGGGCGGCGATGAAGGTGGCGAACATCAGCAGGACCAGCGCCGCCTGCTCGCCCACCGCGCCAAAGAGCGCCAGGCCGAATTGCAGGAGGATGCCCGCCAGCATCGCGTTCGCCAGGTTGCGCGGCACGTGCTCCATGATCCGCTGGAACCAGCCGGTGACCCCGCACAGGGTGATCAGCGCCGAGGCGAACAGGAACACCCCGATCGCTTGCGCCATCCCGATGCCGCCCAGGCTGGTGGCCAGCAGGGCGGCGCCCGGCGTGGACCAGGCGGTCAGGACAGGCATGCGCCAGGCGAGCGACAGCCCGATGCAGGTGACGCCCATGCCGATGCCCAGGGCCCACATCCAGGAGCCGAGCTGCGCCGCGTCGGCGCCGGCGGCGCTCGCCGCCTGGAAGACGATCGCCACGGAACTGGTGTAGCCCACCAGCACCGCGATGAATCCGGATGAGATGTGGGAAATCCGCAGCCAGCGGCCGACGAGCGCCAGGGCCTCTTGCATCGGCCGCCTACTGCGCCGCCTGGGTCATGCTGTGGCCCCATTCGAAGGCCTGCTGGATCAGGGCGGCGAGCGGCCGGGCGTCGATCCCGATCTGCGCCACGATCGGCGCCGGATCCTCGAGGGGATCGCCCGCCAGGGGGAAGACCAGCGCGGCCAGGCGCAGGTCCGGGCCCAGCGGCCCCGTGCGGTCGATCAGGGCCTGGCGGACCAGCGTGTCGACTTTGACCTGGCTCAGCAGGTCCTGCATGGACATGCCCCCGAACAGGCGGTCCATGGTCGACAGCATGCCGGTGGTGAAGGCCGCCTCGGCGCGCACGCTCTGCCCGGGGTGGCACAGCAGCGAGACCTGCTCGAGCAGGTTTGCGCGGGCGCTGGCCTGGACCAGGGTGGGCGAGAGGTAGCCCTTGGGCCGGCCCGCCTCGGTGTACATCAGCATCTGGATCCAGCGCTGCAACTGGCGGCGGCCGAGCAGCATGATCGCCTGGTTGAGCGATTCGACCTCCTTGGGCAGGCCGAAGGCGGGGGTGTTGACCATGTTCAGCAGGGTCCTGACCAGTTCGTCGTCCTGCTCGAGGCAGGCCTGGATCTCGGGGATCTCGCTGTCGCCCATGATCAGGGTGAGGAGCCTGAGCAGGAGCTTTTGCCGCGGGGTGACGGGGGCGGCCGCCGCCGGGGCGTCGGGCCAGGCGCCGTGGAAATGCGTGAAGCCCAGCAGCAGGGCGGTGTCCAGCTCGTCGGGCGAGCGCAGCTTGCCCAGGTGCAGCTTGCGGCCCGCCTGCTTGTGCGGCAGGCTCTGGCGGAAGATCTCGGCCTTGGAACTGCGCTCGGGGTCGAAATGGATGGCCCGGCAGAACGGCAACAGGGGCTCGTAGGCCGGATTGGCCGCCAGGTCGGCGCGCATCGTGAAGCGCAGCCCCGAGCGCGACATGCCCGCGAAGATCTGGACCAGCTCGGGCGTCACCTCGAAGCCCTCGGGAATGTCGAGCAGCGCGCGGTTGTGCGGCAGCATGTGGACGAAGGGCTGCTCCAGCAGGCCCGGGCTGGCCGTGAACTGGTGGGGCAGGAACCCCAGGACCCGGTTGACGTCGTGTAGCCGGCATTGCGCGATGATCGCGGCGCCGGGATCCTGCGGCTGGCCGTCCGGCCATAGAGGTTGCAGGAGGTAGCCGACCAGGCTCTTGTCCTTGTCCAGGACCGGCTCGCGCCGCATCAGGCATGAGGGGGCAGAGGGGTCCTGCTGGCTCGATGCATCGGCTTCAGCGAGGGCGGCTGTAGTGACCATCGGGTCGTCTCCGGATCATGATGCGGTTGCTCATTATGCTGCTTTCACAGGGAGGTATGAAGCGGTTGCATATTATAGGTTTGGTAATGGCTAAGTTGGCAATGAAAATGAGAAGCACGGCGCGGCGTCCGGGTCCGCCCATCATGGCGGCGCACGCCCGCCGGCCCGCCAGCCGGCTGGCTGTCAGCCGGCGACTTGCGCCATGACTTGTGCCATAATTTGCTGCTTCATCCCGCCGGCCGGTCGGCCTTGGCCGGCGCGCGATGGATCCGGGCCTCTAGCTCATGCCTGGTTAGAGCAGCGGACTCATAATCCGTTGGTGCCGTGTTCGACTCACGGGGGGCCCACCAGATCGCCATGCGCCGGCCGGGATCACATCCCGGCCGGTTTTTTTCGCCGGTCTTCATCCGGGCCGTTCGCAATTCAAGATGTATTCCCATCCCCCACCGCCTCGATCGGCCGCGAGTCTTTTTGAACAAAATTGTAGTAACATGGCTACATGTGATTGATGCGAGGGTGCCCTATGACCATCACGACCCTCTCCAGTCGGGAGCTGAACCAGAACGTGACGCGAGCAAAAAAGGCCGCCAAGAGCGGTCCGGTGTTCATCACGGATCGCGGCAGGCCCGCGCACGTGCTGTTGAGCTTCGAAGACTATCAGCGCCTGACAAGGCAGCGGCGCAACATTGCCGATGCGCTGGCGATGCCGGGCGTCGCGGATATCGAGTTTGATCCGCCGCGCGTGACCATTGGAGCCCGGCCGGCCGATCTCTCATGATGTATGTGCTCGATACCAACGTGCTGTCGGAACTGCGCAAGGTACGATTTGGCAAGGCCGATGCGAATGTGGCGGCATGGGCGGACAGCGTCGATGCCGCCGACCTCTTTGTATCGGCCATCACCATCATGGAACTGGAGCTCGGCGTGATGTCGATCGAACGCAAGGACGCTGCCCAGGGAGCCATGCTGCGCTCGTGGCTGGAGCAGCACGTATTGCCCGAGTTCTCCGGGCGCACATTGCCTGTGGATACCGCTGTGGCGCAGCGCTACGCCCGGCTGCATGTACCGGACAAGTGCGGTGAGCGTGACGCGCTCATCGCGGCGACGGCGCTGGTGCACGGCATGGCGGTGGTCACGCGCAACGTGGCCGATTTCAAGCCTACAGGAGTGACCATCGTCAACCCCTGGGAGCCATCGCCATGACCGCTCCATGCTTGATTTCCCGGGCATGGCGCGTTGGCGACAAGCGCTGATCCGCTGGTGCCGGGTTCGACTCACGGGGGGCCCACCAGATCGCCATGCGCCGGCCGGGATCACATCCCGGCCGGTTTTTTTCATCCTTCGCAAACTTCGCAAACTGTCACCAACGGGCTTGGCGGATGCCGGCGCTTGGATGGTAAGCTCGCCGAAAGAACGGGATGGGGAGTATGCATGGCTTGGATCGCCGGGAGGATCTTTGCAGGTGTGCTGGCCGTGGCGGCGGTGTCGGCCGCCGGGGCGGCCGAGGTGTCGCGGTTCACGCCGCAGGGCGTGACCGCCCGCGTGGAGCGCGTCCAGGCCGATTTCACGGCTCCGGCCGTCGCCCTGGGCGACGGCGGCGCGGCCGATCCCTTCGTGATCGAATGCGAGGGCGGCACGCCCGCGGGGGCCGGGCGCTGGGTGGACCCGAGCCACTGGGTCTATGCCTTCCGCAAGCCGCTGACCGGCGGGGTCTCGTGCACGGCGAGCGTCAATCCCGATTTCCGCGATCTCGAGGGCCGGCCGCTGGTCCAGGCGGCCCCCTATGCGTTCTCCACGGGCGGCCCGCGTCCCAGGCTGCGCCGTCCCTGGGATGCGACGATCGACGAGGACCAGGTGTTCGTCCTGTCCTTCGACGCGCCGGTGGATGCGGCGTCGGTGGCCGCTCATACGGTGTGCCGCGTCCAGGGAATCGGCGAGGCCGTGGCGGTGCGCCTGGTCGAGGGGGACGCGCGGCGCGAGATCCTCGCCGCCACCGGCATGGAGGACGCCGTCCCCGACGCCGGCACGCAACTGCTGCAATGCAAGCGCACGCTGCCCCCGAAGGCGGCCGTGAGGCTCGAGGTGGGGCGGGGGGTCCGGACGCTCGCGGCCGCGGACGCCGCCGCGGTGTCCAGCACGCGGGCCCATGGCTTCGATTTCCAGGTGCGCGAGGCCTTCACGGCCAGCATGCGCTGCATGCGCGAGCACGCGCAGGCGGCGTGCTCGCCGCTGGGCGATGTCGTGCTCGCCTTCTCGGCGCCCGTGCCGGCCGAGCGGGCGATGGCCGCGATGCTCGAGACCGCGCGGGGCGTGCGCCATCCGGCGAGCCTCGGCGACGAGCCGCCCGATTTCGTCGAGCAACTGCGTTTCGAGGGACCCTTTCCCGAGAACGAGACCTTGCGGCTGGTCCTGCCCGCGGACGTCCGGGACGACGCCGGCCGCCCGCTGTCGAACCGGGCCCGCTTCCCCCTGTCCATTCCGGTCGCGGCCCTGCCGCCGCTGGTGAAATTCGCCTCGGGCACGTTCGGGGTCGTCGAGCGTTTCGCCGAGGCGCCCGCGGCCTCGGGCGAGGCGATCGCCGCGGTGCCGCTCGCGTTGCGGCGGGTGGAGCCGGAACTGCTGACCCGCGAGCTGGCGATCTCGGCGGGCACGGCTCGCGACCACGTCACGACCGACGATGCCGAGGCGCTGCGCTGGTACGCCAAGGTGGCGATCTTCGACGGGGGCGCGCTCACCGCGCGCCAGATCGAGGATGCGCGCGCGCTGCGCCCATTGAGCGAGGAGGAGCCCGAGGTGCCCCGGATCGACTTGCGCAAGGTGTCGCTGTTCGATGCCAAGGACGCGGCGCGCACCCTGCGATTGCCCGGCGTGTCGCAGGACCCGGCGATCGAGGTGGTGGGCGTGCCCCTGGCCGCGCCGGGCTTCCACGTGATCGAGGTCGAGTCCGCGCAGCTCGGCGCCTCCCTGCTGGGCGAGCCGGCGCCGGTCTACGTGCGGACCTCCGTGCTGGTCACCAACCTCGCCGTGCACGTCAAGACCGGCCGCGACGACCTGCTGGTGTGGGTGACGTCGCTGGACGGCGGACGGCCGGTCGCGGACGCGCAGGTGGCGGTGCTCGATTGCGCGGGCGCGCGCCTGGACGAGGGGGTGACCGACGCCCAGGGCCTGTGGCACCGGCTGGGGGCGATCGAGGAGACGACCGACTGCCTCGGCGGCGCGGCTTCCGGCCTGTTCGTGACGGCGCGCATCACGGCCGATCATCCCGAGGCGGGCGGGCAGGCGGATTTCTCCTTCGCCTGGACGTCGTGGAATCGTGGCATCGAGTCCTGGCGTTTCCCGGTCTCGACCGACACTTCGCGCCTGCCCGACCTCGCGGCGCACGCGGTGCTCGACCGGACGCTGCTGCATCCGGGCGAGACCGTATCCATGAAGCTTTTCGCCCGCGTCCTCACGCGCGCCGGCATGGACAATCCGCCGGACTCGCGCCTGCCGCCGCAGGCGGTGATCGAGCACGAGGGCTCGGGCGAGCGCGCCGCGGTCGATCTGGACTGGATGACGAGCCCGAGCGGCGGCCGCTATGCGCTGCTGAGGTACGAGTTGCCGCCGACCGCCAGGCTCGGGCGCTATTCCGTCGCGCTGGAGGAGCCCCGGCCCGCCGGCGAGGATCGCTGGATGGGGCCGGGCAGCCATCCGGCGGGCGAATTCCGGGTCGAGTCCTTCCAGGTGCCGGTGCTGGCCGGCAGCCTCAAGCTCAGCGCGCCGCAAGGGGATGGGCCGCTGGTCGCGCCCGGATCGCTGCGCGCCGACGTCCAGCTCGCCTACGTCTCGGGCGGGCCGGCGGCGGGGCAGGCGGTGTCCCTTTCGGCGGTGTCCCGGCCCCTGGACGTCCGGTTTCCGGGCTACGGGGATTACGCCTTCGGCATCCCGGACGGCATGCGCCCGGACGAGGAGCGCGGCGGCGTCGAGGGCCTGCGCCGCCTGATCCTCGACAAGCATGCGCTGCGGCTCGATGCCCAGGGCGGCGCCCGGGTGGAACTGCAGGACCTGCCCAGGCCCGTCGAGCCCCAGTCCTGGCTGGCCGAGGCGAGTTTCACGGATCCCAATGGCGAGGTGCAGACCATCGCCCAGGCGACGCCGGTCTGGCCGGCCGCGGTGGTGGTCGGCCTGCGCACGGGCGGCTCGCTGGCCCAGGGCGAGGCGGCGGACGTCGGCATCGTCGCGCTGGACCCCTCGGGCCGGCCGCTGGCGGGGGTGGAGGTGCGCCTGGACGGCCGGTTGCGGACGGTCTACTCGACGCGCAAGCGCCTGGTGGGCGGCTTCTATCGCTACGATTCCTACGACAAGGTCGCCGAGCTGGGCACGCTGTGCCAGGGCAGGACCGACGAGCGGGGCCTGCTCTCGTGCCCGGTGCGCATGGACCGCTGGGGCGAGATACAGCTTTTCGCGCAGGCCGCGGATGCGCAGGGCCGGGTGTCGCGGGCGGCCTCGTCGGTCTGGGTCTGGGGCGGCGATGCCTGGTTCGGCGGCGGCGAGGACGATCGCATCGACGTGATCCCCGAGCGCAAGACCTGGAAACCCGGCGAGACCGCCGAATTCCAGGTGCGCATGCCGTTCCGGCGCGCCCAGGCGCTGGTGGCGGTCGAGCGCGAGGGCGTGCTCGAGACCCATGTGATCGAGCTCGAGGGGGACCGCCCCGTGATCCGACTGCCGGTCAAGGCCGAATGGGGGCCGAACGTCTATGTCTCGGTCCTGGCCGTGCGCGGGCGCATCCGCGAGGTCCCGTGGACCTCCTTCCTCTCTTGGGGCTGGCGCGACCCCGTGGACTGGTACCGCGCCTGGTCCAACCGTGTCGAGGAGGCGCCCGTGCCCACGGGGCTGGTGGACCTGGCCAAGCCCTCGTTCCGTTTCGGGCTGGCCGAAATCCAGGTCGATGACGGCCGCGGCCGCCTGCAGGTGAGCGTGCGCGCCGACCGGCCGCAGTACCGGGTGCGCGAGACGGCGCGAGTGGACGTGGAGGTCAGGCTGCCGGACGGCGCGCCCGCGGCGGGTGCCAGCATCGCCTTCGTGGCCGTGGACGAGGCCCTGCTCGAGCTGATGGGCAATGCGAGCTGGGACGTGTCCTCGGCCCTGCGCATTCCGCGCGGCTACGGGGTCGAGACCGCCACGGGGATGGGCGAGGTCGTCGGGCGCAGGCATTACGGCCGCAAGGCGGTGCCCGATGGGGGCGGCGGCGGCTTCAGTCCGACGCGCGAGCTTTTTGACACCCTGCTGCTGTGGCGCGGCGAGGTGGTGCTGGACGCCCAGGGGCGCGCGCGCATCGACGTGCCGCTGAACGACTCGCTGACGCGCTTCCGGCTTGTGGCGATCGCCGATTCGGGGCCCGACCTGTTCGGCATGGGCCAGGCCGACATCGCCGTCACTCAGGATTTGCAGCTCATCGCCGGGCTGCCCCGGCTGGTGCGCGGCGGCGACGCCTATGCGGCGCGGGTGACGGTGCGCAACCGGACCGATCGCGCCATGGACGTGCGCGCCGAGGCGCGCATGGGGGCGGCGGGGGGCGAGGCGCGCGATCTCGAGGCGCGGGAGCTGCGTCTCGAGCCGGGAACGGCCGGCATCGTGGAATGGCCGGTCACCGCGCCCGAGGCGTCCGACGAGCCCGGCCGCCAGGCCCTCGAGTGGGACATCCGGGCCACCGGCACGCCGGAGGGAGGCGGCGATGCCGCGACGGACCACGTGCTCGTCGCCCAGCGGCTGGTGCCGGCGGTGCCGCTGCGGGTGCGACAGGCGGCCCTGTTTCCCCTGCGGGCCGGCCAGCCCTTGAAGGTCCCGGTGGATCCCACGCCGGCGGCGCTCGCGGGCGCGGACGGCCGGGTCCGGGGAGGTGTCCAGGTGGGCCTGCAGTCCAGCCTCGCGGGCGTCATGCCGGGGGTGCGGGCCTGGCTGGCGGACTATCCCTACACCTGCCTGGAGCAGCTCGGCGCGCGAGCCCTCGGCCTGCGCGATCCCGCGGCCTGGGAGGCGCTGATGCGGCGCCTGCCGGGCTACCTGGACGAGCAGGGGCTGGCCGCATATTTCCCGGGCGGGACGGGCAGCGTGGTCCTGACCGCGCACCTGCTGTCGATCGCCACCGAGGCGAGCGCCCTGGGGTGGCCCTACACCGTGCCCGAGGCGCCGCGCGAGCGCATGGTGGCGGCCTTGCAGGACTTCGTGCTGGGCCGGATCGAATCGCCCGCCTGGGCGCCGGTGCGCGACGAGGCGTGGCGCAAGCTGATCGCCATCGAGGCGCTCGCCCGCAACGGGGCCTACCGGCCCGGCATGCTGGACAGCATCGACCTGGACGTGTCGGCCTGGCCCAGCGCCGCCCTGGTGGACTGGCTGTCGATCCTGCTCCACGTCCCCGACGTCGAGCGACGCGCGCAGCGCCTGGCCGAGGCCAAGGCCCTGCTGCGCGGACGCCTGGCGCGCCACGGCACCACGCTGGTGCTGGCCGATGCCACGGCGGACGACGGCTGGTGGCTGATGAGCTCCGCCGAGGCCGCCCAGGCCCGCCTGATCATGGCGCTGCTGCCCGAGGCGGACTGGCGCGAGGACCTGCCGCGCCTGGCCATGGGGCTGGTGGGCATGCAGCGGCGGGGCGCCTGGTCGACCACCACGGCCAATGCGCTGGGCAGCCTGGCGATGGCGCGGTTCGCGCAGGCCTTCGAATCGAAGGCGGAGGGCGAGGTCCTCGTCGCCCTGGGCGGCGCGCCCGCCCGGACGCTGGCCTGGCAGGCGATGCCCGAGCACGATGGCGTGCGGGCCCAGGCCCTCGAGCTGCCCTGGGCCCGGGCCGGACGCGACGTGCTGACGCTCGAGGCGAAAGGCGCCGGCGGCGGCTGGGCGACCGTCAGCGCCCGCACGGCCGTGGCCGAGGCTCGGCCGGTGGATGCCGGCATGCGCATCGAGCGCTGGATCACCGCGGTCTCCCAGGCGCGCCCGGATCGCTGGTCGCCGGGGGACGTGTACCGCGTGCGCCTGCGCATCGAGTCGCGCGAGCCGGCCGTGTGGGCGGTGCTCAGCGATCCCGTGCCGGCGGGGGCCTCGATCCTGGGCGGCGGCCTCGGGCGCGACTCCGCCATCGCCACGCGCGACGAGCGGGCGTCCGAAGACGGCTTCGGGCCGGCCTTCGTCGAGCGCGATGCGGGGATGTACCGGGCGTATTTCGAGGTCCTGCCCGCGGGCGTCCGGCACGTCGAGTACACCGTGCGGATCGATGCGCCGGGGCATTTCCAGTTGCCGCCCACGCGCATCGAGGCGCTGTACCAGCCGGATGTCTTCGGCAGCGCGCCCAACGCACCCTTCGACGTGGAGGCGCCCTGATGCGGGGCACTCGGCATGGAGGCGCCTCGATGGCGGGCGCTCGCGTCCTGGCCGGCCTGGCCCTGTGTCTGCTGGCCGCGCAGGCGCGGGGCTTGCCGGCCTATGAGGCGGTGCGCGCGGCGCACAGGCCCTCGGACGTGCGCGTGCTGGCGGCCGACGGCGAGCTCGTCCAGCGGGTGCGCGCGGATTTTTCCAGCCGGCGCGGCGACTGGGTGGCGCTCGAGGACATTTCCGTGGCGCTGCAGCGGGCGGTGGTGCGCTCGGAGGATGGCCGCTTCTACGACCATGGCGGGGTGGACTGGCTCGCCATGGCGCGCGCCGCCTGGCGCACTTTGTCCGGCGGGCCCGCGCAGGGCGCCTCGACCCTCAGCATGCAGCTCGTCGCGCTGCTGGACGAGGACCTGCGGCGCGGCCCCGGGGGACGGGGCCTCATGCAGAAGCTCGACCAGGTCCAGGCCGCCCGCGCGCTCGAGGCCGGCTGGACCAAGGCCCAGATCCTCGAGGCCTACCTCAACCTCGCCGCCTTCCGCGGCGAGCTGGTCGGGGTCGACGCCCTGGCGCGGGTCATGTTCCAGAAACGCGCCTCGGCGCTCGACGACCGGGAATCGGCGCTGGCCGCCGTCCTCCTGCGCGGCCCCAATGCCCCGCCGCCGGTGCTCGCCCAGCGCGGCTGCGCCTTGCTGCGCGAGCTGGGGCGGCCGGGCGACTGCGCCGGCCTGCGCGGCTTCATCGAGCTCGCCCTGGGCCGGACGGCGGCGCGCCGGCGGGACGCCCCCGGCCTGGCGCCGCATTTCGCGCGCCTGCTGATCGCGCATCGAGGCGCGGAGGCCGGCGACGTGCTGCGCAGCACCCTGGACAAGGACCTGCAAAAGACGGCCCTGGCCGCGATCCGCCGGCACCTGCGGGATCTGCGCGGGACCGGCGTCACCGACGCGGCGGCGGTGGTGCTGGACAACCGCAGCGGCGCGGTCCTCGCCTACGTGGGATCCTCCGGCGAGTTTTCCGACGCCGGCGCCGTGGACCACGCGCGCGCCCTGCGCCAGGCGGGCTCGACGCTCAAGCCCTTCCTCTACGGCATCGCGCTGGACGAGCGGCGGCTGACCGCCGCCTCCCTGCTGGACGACCGCCCGCTGGACCTGGACGGGGGCGGCGGCCTGTACATCCCGGGCAATTACGACGGGCGTTTCAGCGGCTGGGTCAGCGCCCGGCTGGCCCTGGCGTCCTCGCTGAACATCCCGGCGGTGCGCACCGCCATGATGGTGACCCCCGAGGCCCTGGCGCGCCGCCTCGCCGATCTCGGCCTGCCCCTGGCCCACGACGGCGACTATTACGGCTACAGCCTCGCGCTCGGCAGCGCCGACGTGAGCCTGCTGTCGCTCGCCAACGCCTACCGGACCCTGGCGCGGCTGGGCAGCCACACGCCGGTGGATCTGGATGCGGGGGAGGCGGCCACGCAGCCCGGCATCGCGCTGTTTTCGCCGGGCGCGGCCTGGATCGTGGGGGACATCCTCTCCGACCGGCAGGCCCGGGCGCGGACGTTCGGCCTGGACAGCCCCTTGTCGACGCCATTCTGGACCGCGGTCAAGACCGGCACCAGCCGCGACATGCGCGACAACTGGTGCATCGGCTGGTCGCAGGACTACACCGTGGGCGTGTGGGTGGGCAACAGCGCCGGGGCGAGCATGCGCGAGGTATCCGGCGTCAGCGGCGCGGGTCCCATCTGGCACGAGCTGATGGCCTGGCTGCATCGCGCGCGCCGCAGCGCCCAGCCCTCCATGCCCGCCGGCGTGACGCGCGCGCCGGTCCGTTTCGCCCCCGGCCTGGAACCCGCCCGCGAGGAAGTCTTCCTGGGGGATACGGCGCAGAGAGTTTTTGCTTATTTCGGGAGCGAGGCACGGGCCTTGCGTATCGCGGAGCCCGTGGATGGCACGATCATGGCGCTGGATCCGGATATTCCGCCGGACCGGCAGCGCATGCGGCTGCGGGCGGTGGACGCGGCCGCGCGCGAGGCCGTGGCGGCGCGCTGGTTCCTGGATGGCGAGCCGATCGAGGGCGGCGACTGGCAGCCCAGGCCCGGCCGCCATGTCTTCGAATTGCATGGAGCCGAGGGCGAGGTGCTGGATCGCGCGAGCGTGCTCGTGCGCGGCGGCCGTTTCCAGGCTGCCGCCCGGATGGAAACGGAGGAGGCCGGCACGTGGATCGAGGCAGGCCGCGGGCGGACGGGGAAGGCCCGCATGAATGCAGAGAATGGCCGCGCGTCGACGGAGGATGCGCGATGAAGGATTCCAATGTCTGGATGAGGGGAGGGTACGGTATGTCGATGGCCAGAAAATGGATGATGGTGGCGGGCGCGGCCCTGGCGGTCTCGGGCTGCCAATCGGTTTCGCCGGGCTCGCCGGGCCCCGGGGCGGCCGCCCCGGCGGCCCAGCTCGGGCAGTCCATGCCCAGTTCGACGGGCGACCGCCAGGTCATCCGCGACGATGCGCAAGCCGCCGACCTGCGGGTGTTCCTTGCGGACGCGCAGCCCCGGCCGGGATGGACCGAGGTCGCCCTCAAGCCCAAGGGCGTGCTGTACGTCAGGACCACGCCCGTGATTTCGCGCGCCGACCTGGTCGGCATCCAGCCGGCCACCGACCAGTCGGGCGGCGGGATCCTGATCCTGTCGCTCAGCGACGAGGGCCTGCGCAAGATCCAGGCGGCCACCGCCGCCCATCCCGGCCTGCGCCTGGCGCTGGTGGTGGGGCACACCATGCTGGCGGCGCCCGGGTACGCCGCTCCGATCCGCGAAAAGCAATTGGCCTTCGGCGTGGGATCGCGCCGCAATGCCGAGATCGCCGCGCGCGCGGTGGCCGGCGTGGATCCCGCGGGGGCGGCCGGTCTCTGACGAGGTGTTGTTTTTTCCCTAGACCGGCAATTTTCCCTTGCGGCGTCCGGATCGATTCCGGGAAAATATACGCATTGCGTATATTGGAGCCCATGATGGCCGTCTCTCAACAAGTTTTCCTGCGCGACGCCATGCGTCGGCTGAACCTGACGCGCGACGTGTTCGCCGCGAGGATCGGCGTCAAGCGCCGCGCCCTGGATACCTGGCTGCTGCCCGAGGGCTCTCAAGAGGCGCGCGCCATGCCCGAGGTGGTCGGCCGCTTCGTCACCGAGATCGTCGAAAACGACACCCTGATGCAGAAGTATGCGCAGAGCGCACAATCGGGCCCCTTGCGTGACCGGATCGCCATCGACAACAAGCACCAGCTCCTGTCGGTCGACCAGTTCACGCGCGAGTCCGTCGAGGAACTGTTCCGGGTGGCCGACCTGATGCAGCCCATCGCGCGCCGCCAGAAGGTCTCGCGCGTGCTCGAGGGGGCGGTGCTGGGGAATCTGTTTTTCGAGGCCAGCACGCGCACGCGCGTGAGTTTCGGCGCGGCCTTCTGCCGCCTGGGCGGCTCGGTCTGCGACACCACGGGATTCACGTTTTCCTCGATGGCCAAGGGCGAATCCATCTACGACACCAGCCGCGTCATGAGCGGCTACGTCGATGCCATGGTGATCCGCCACCCCGAGCAAGGCTCGGTGGCGGAGTTCGCCGCGGCCACCAACATCCCGGTGGTCAACGGCGGCGACGGCGCGGGCGAGCACCCCAGCCAGGCGCTGCTGGACCTCTACACCATCCTCACCGAGTTCTCGCGCCTGGGCAAGCTGCTCGACGGCGCGCACATCGCGCTGACGGGCGACCTCAAATACGGGCGCACCGTGCATTCGCTGATCAAGCTGCTCGCGCTGTACCGCGGCATGCGCTTCACGCTGATCTCGCCTCCGGGGCTCGAGATGCCGGACCACATCATCGAGCAGGCCGGGCGCAACGGCCATGTCATCGAGCAGACGCACGACCTGGCCTCGGGCCTGAAGGGCGCCGACGTGATCTACGCCACGCGGGTCCAGAAAGAGCGCTTCTCGGGCGAGGCCCTGGAGGGCTATTCCGCGGACTTCCAGGTCAATCGCGCGATCGTCGACGCCTGCTGCGGGCCGGACGTGATCGTCATGCACCCGCTGCCGCGCGACAGCCGCGAGGGCGCCAACGACCTCAGCACCGACCTGAACCACGATCCCCGCCTGGCGATCTTCCGTCAGACGGACAACGGCATTCCGGTGCGCATGGCGATCTTCGCCGTGCTGATGGGGGTGGAAGGCCTGGTGCAGCATTCCCTGCGCGACGTCACCTGGACGCCGCCCTCGCACATCGGTCCCGACGACAGCGTCTTCCACGGGATGTATTGAGGCGCGCTAGCGCGCCCGCAAGCCGGCCGCGCCCGGATCCTCAGAGGCGCGCACCGGTTCCCGCATCCGCGGACTTGCGTGCCGGGACCGGATCCGCGGGCCCACCTGCGCCCGAATCCGGATTTTATGGAGGCATTACAAAGATTTATCCTGGCTCATGTCCCTGTGATTAACATGGTGAAAACGACAAAGGGCCCCTGTCGCCCGCAATCGCCACAACAGGAGACATGTCATGCGCCAAAGTCCATTCGCGCGGCCGGCCGCTCTCGCCGCCGCCTTGCTGATCGGCCTGGGGGGCTTCGCCATCGGCGGCAGCGCCCAGGCCCGGCAGACCCTGCGGGTCGCCCACGTATCCAGCGTCGACAGCCTGGTCAACAAGGCCCTCGTCCGCTTTGCCGACGAGGTCAAGGAAAAGAGCGGCGGCGAGCTGGTCGTCGCCCTCTATCCGGATGGCCAGCTCGGTGACGAGGCGCCGATCGCCGACGCCGTCGGTGCGGGCGCGATCGACATGGGGCTGGGCGGTGCGGTCGACGCCCTCGATCCGCGCCTCAACGTCGTCAGCCTGCCTTTCCTGTTCAAGGACGCCGAAGGCGTCCATGCCTTCCTGGACGGCCCGGCCGGGCAAGAGCTGATGAAGCTCGGCCAGGACCGGAACTACATCCTGCTCGGCGCCCTGGATTCCGGTTTCCGGCAATTCGCCAACCGGAAGCATCCGGTCCGCGAGCCGGCGGATCTGGCCAGCCTCAAGATCCGCACCCCGCCGAATCCGGTGATCCTCGCGACCATCAAGGCGCTGGGCGCCCTGCCGCAGGCCATTCCCTACGGTGAGGTCTACACCTCGCTGCAATCCGGCGTGGTCGATGGCGTGGAGCCCGAGCTGCGGGACTTCTATGACCAGAAATGGTATGAGGCGGCAAAGTACGTGTCCGTGTCCAATTACGTCTGGTCGGCCAATTACTGGTTCATGAACAAGGCCCGGTATGACGGCCTCACCGACGCGCAGCGCGAGGTGCTGCGCACGGCCGCGGCCAACAGCGTGAAGTGGTATCGCGGCGAGCTCGATGCGGTATATACAAAGATTATTCAAGAACTGAAGGACAAGGGCGTTCGGTTCAACGAGGTGGACCTGGACGCTTTCCGCGGCAAGGTCGACCCGGTGTATGGGCAGTTCGCGAAAGAGTGGGGCGGCGATTTCGTGGAGTCGGTCCGCGCGGCCGCGCAACGGCCCTAAAGGCGGGGCGCCCGCCATGTCCGCCTCCAACGCCGAGGGCCGGGCGCCGTCGCGCCCGCTGGCCCTGAGACTGCTCGAAGGCTTCGGGATCGCATTGCTGCTGCTGACCCTGGGGGCGACCCTGGCGGGCATGCTCGGCCGCTACCTGCATCTGCCCAACCTGGAGGGATCCTTCGAGATCGCCGGCCTGGGCTTCGTCTGGCTGACCTTCATCGGGACGGTCGTCGCCGAGATCCGGCGCGAGAACGTGCGTTTCGAGGGCTTGATCCTGATGCTGCCGCCCGCCGGACGATACTGGCTGGAATGGGTCAACGGGCTGGTGCTGCTGGCGGTAGGCCTGTGGCTGGCGAACAGCGGCTGGTCCGTGCTCCAGCAATCCGGCCACGTGCCCACGCCGGTGCTGCGCTGGCCCGCGGGCGTCCAGAGCGCCGCCCTGTTCAGCGCCTCGCTGATGCTGGTCGCGCTCGCCGCCTGGCGCCTGGCGCGCCTGCCGAAGACTTCCCCGGAGGACCGGCCATGACGGTCGCCCTCGTCTTTCTCGGGTTCGCCCTTTTTCTGGTCCTGGGCAGCCCCATCGTCTGGGCCATGGCGGCGGGCGTCATCCTGGCCGTGAGCGCCGGCGACCTGCACATGCCCACGGCCTGGCTCGCGCAGCAGACCCTGCGCGGCGCCGATTCCATCAGCCTCGCGGCGATCCCGCTGTTCCTGCTCGCCGGCGAGCTGATGAACCGGGGTGGGCTGACCCGGCACATCATGGGAATCGCCGAATCCCTGTTCGGACGCATGCGCGGGGGGCTGGGGCTGGTCAACGTCGCGACGGCCTTCGTCTATGGCGGCATCACGGGCTCGGCGACCGCGGACACCGGCGCCATCGCCAAAGTCATGATCCCGGCCATGGAGGAACGCGGCTACGGGCGCGCGTTCGCCGCCGCCGTGACCGCCGCCTCGGGCACGCTGGGCATCATCGTGCCGCCCAGCGTCGTCATGATCCTCTACGGGGTGCTGACCAATACCTCCATCGGCGGCCTGTTCGTGGCGGGCGTGGTCCCGGGGGTGCTGTTGGCCGCGAGCTTCATGGTGACGGCGTACATCGTGGGCGTGAGGGAACGATTCCCCCTGATCGACAAGCCGCTGGACGTCCGCCAGTTGCGCCTCGACCTGCTGTACGCGATGCCCGCCCTGCTCATGCCGGTGCTCGTGCTGGCGAGCATCGTGCTGGGATACGCCACCACGACCGAGGCCGCCGCGCTGTCCGTGCTGTACGCCTGGGCCGCGGGCGCCCTGGTCTATCGCGAGCTGTCCTGGCGCGACCTGGTCCCGGCGATGCTGGAGGCCGTGGTGACGACCGGGGCGGTGATGATCATCATGGCGATCGCCACGCCCTTCGGCTGGATACTGACCTTCGAGCAGGTGCCGCATGCCGTCGCGGAGTGGATCGCGGCCGTCCAGGCGGGGCCGTCCATGACGATCCTGATGATCATCCTCGCGCTGGCCTTCGTCGGGCTCTGGATGGACCTTGGGCCGGCCATCATCATCCTGGCGCCCATCCTCGTGCCGATCGCCAAGGCGGCGGGCTTCGATCCCTACCAGATCGGCATTATTTTCACGGTCACCCTGGGCCTCGGGCTGTTCACGCCGCCGGTGGGCACCAATATCTTCGTGGTGTGCAACGTCGGGCGCATCGGGATCGGCGCCGTATCGAGGCGGCTGGTCCCGTTCTGGATCGCGACCTTCGTCGTCATCGGCCTGCTGGCCGCCTTTCCCGGCCTCTCGTCCTGGCTGCCCGGGATCATGGGCTATTGACGGGCCACTGACCGCCGCCGATCGATTCTTCGCTCATTTTGTTGGAATTCACGGACATGAACCATCTCGTTGGAGGAATCTCCAGTGCCGGGCGAGCCTTGCCCGACCTGGACGAACAGCGTTTCCTGGTCGGCCGCTCGCATGGGCCTTATCTGTGGGACACGCGCGGCGCCCGCTATCTGGACACCGCCATGGGCTTCGGCGCCACGATGCTCGGGCATGCGCCGCGGGCCGTGGTCGAGGCCGTCAACGGCATGTTCTCGAGAATGCCCATGCCGTCCTTCGCGCACGAGGCCGAGGAGGCCGCCGCCGCCGCGCTGGCGCAGTGCACCGGCCCGCTCTCTCAGGTGATTTTCGTCAACAGCGGCAGCGAAGCCGTGCACCTGGCGTGCCGCGCCGCGCGGGCGGCCACCGGGCGCCGGCGCATCGCCAAGTTCGCCGCCGGATACGATGGCTGGTACGACCAGCTCGCCTTCGGCAACGCGAACTCCCGGGAGGCCGGCATGGGCGCCGGGACGCGGCCGGAACGGGACGGCATGCTGCTGCTGCGCTACAACGATTTCCAGGACGTCGAGCGGCTGTTCGACGAGTGTCCCGACGTCGCGGCGGTGCTGATCGAGCCGGTCCTGGCCAACGCGGGCTGCCTGGAGCCCGCCCCGGGATACCTGAAGGCCGTGGCCGATTGCGCGCGCCGGCATGGAGCGGTGGTCATCCTGGACGAGGTGCTGATGGGATTCCGGCTGCATGCCGGCCTTTGCGGGCACCTGTACGGCGTGGATGCGGACCTCGCCGCCGTGGGCAAGGCGATCGGCAGCGGCACGCCGGTCGCCGCCGTGGTGGGCAAGCCCTGGATCATGGAGGTCTTCGAGAGCCGGCGCGCCAACCGGGCCGGGACCTATAGCGGCAATCCGCCGGTGTGCGCCGCGGTGCTGGCGACGCTGGCGCAATTGCGGACCCAGGACTATCCGGCCCTGCTCGCGCGCGGGAACGCCCTGCGCGAGCGCCTGGCGGGCATATTCCGCGACGCCGGCCTGCCGTTTTCCACGACGGGCTTCGGCTCGGTGTTCACCCCCTGGGCCAGCGGCGAGCCGCCCTCGACCTACCAGGCGGCCTCCGAGGCCGCATCGAAGGAATGGACCCTGGGCCTGCACATGGCCTTGCGCCGGACGGGCGTCATGACCATGCCCTTCGTTTTCGGACGCCTGTACCTGACGTTCGCGCACGACGATGCCGTCGTCGGCGAACTGGAGGCCGGCTTCGCCGCGGCGGCGCATATGTTGGCGCCGCATTAGGGATGGGCCTGGAAGCAGCTCTGTATCGTCAGCAGGTGGTCGCCGCCTGGGTCTGGAAGTAGCCCTGTATGAATTGCGCGAGGCGCCGCACCAGCAGGGGGGCGTCGTCCGGCATGCAGAGCGCGAGCTCCAGATCGGGCAGGTCGGGCAGGCCCTGGGCCCGCCCCGGCGTCCGCCAGCCCTGGGGAATGACCGATTCCGGGAGCACCGTCAGGGCGCCGCTGAGATTGACCGCGGCCTGCACGCCGGGCAGGTGGGAGGACGAGCACACGATCCGCCAGGCGCGCCGCGCCTCGTCGAGCGCGGCGAGGATCCTCGGCCGGGCCCGGCACTGGTCGGCGAACAGGGCCAGGGGCAGCACCGCGTCCGTCTCGGGGTAGCGGTTGGGGGCGGTGCACCAGAGCTGGCGCTCGCGGGTCAGGAATTGGCCCACGTCGTGGCCCGGCTGGCGCGTGATCACGGCCAGGTCGATGCCGCCCTGCGCCAGGAGGCCTTCCAGGCGTTTGGAAAAATCGCAGAGGATGTCCACCCGGACCCCGGCGTGGCGCGCCGCGAACTCGCGCAGCAGCGCGCTGCCGAGCACGTCGAGGTAATCGTCCGGCATGCCGATGCGCACGACCGTCGAATCGATGCCGCAATCCATGGCGCACAGCATCTCGCTCTCGAGCGCGATCATGCGGCGCGCAAAGCCGATGAGGACTTCGCCCTGGTTGGACAGCACCACGCCGTGGCGCGTGCGCTCGAGCAGCTTGCGGCCGAGGCGGCGCTCGAGCCGATTGATGATGAGGCTGACGGCGGCCTGCGTCTTGCCGATCCGGTCCGCCGCGGCCGTGAATCCACCGCAGTCGACTACCGCGACGAAGGTGGCCAGCATTTCCGAATTGAGGTGACGCATGGCGCCGTCCGCTATCGAGTCTGGCGCTCGCCGCCCAGGGCCGCCACCAGGTCCGCCAGCAGGCGCGCCAGTTCGCCGCACATCAGCGCCATGTCGGCGTCGAACTGCTCGGCCTCGTTGGCGGCCTGCGCGTCCTGGTGCTCCTTCAGCACGTCCAGGGGCGCCACGCGCTTGACGTCCAGGTTCTCGGTCAATACAAAAGAGACACGATCATTCCAGGTGAGGGCCAGGCGCGTGCACTGCTTGCCCGCCTGCACGTGCTTGCGCACGTCCTCCAGTTCCACGCTCTGGCGCACATAGCGCACGGTCGCCCGGCTCTCGCCCGTGGAGCGCAGCTCGGTGTCCTGGTCGATGGTGAAACCGGCGGGCGCCTCGTCCTCGTACAGCCACTGCGTCATGGCGGCGGCGGGCGACATCTCGACGTGCAGCGGCACGATGGGAAAGGGCGTGAGCGTCTTGGCGAGCAGGCCCAGGACCTCGTCGCTCTTGGCGGCGGCCGCCGCGTCGATCGCCACCCAGCCGTTGACCGTGTCGATCCAGACGTGGGTGTCGTGCGCGATGACGAAGGCGCGCGGCAGCAGCTCCATGGTGAGCTGCTCCTTGATTTCCTTCATCTGCTTGCGGCCCGGCTTGTAGCCTTGCCGTTCCTCGATCTCCAGGGCGCGCGCGCGGCTGGCCTGGTTGACCACGGTGGCCGGCAGCAGTTTCTTTTCGGTATGCAGGCGCAGTAGCACCTGGCCGTGCGAGGCGTAGGCCAGGCCCGCGTCATCGCGCGGCGGCATCCAGCCCGAGGACTGGCTGTCCTGGCTGCCGCCGGGCCGGAAGGCCAGCGGCTCCAGGGCGGTTTCGAGGTCGGCGGCGGTCAGGGCGGCATTGGGGGCGAGGCGGTAGAGCTTGAGATTCTTGAACCACATGGGGATATTGGATAGAGGAGGGGGGCGGGGCCCCGGAAGTCGGGTTCCGATTGTACAGGGCTCAGCGCGTCATGCCGGCCGCCTGCATCAGCAGGCGCATGAGAAAGGCGGCCACACCCAGCGCCGCGACGCTGCACAGCCAGATCGCCCCCAGCCACAAGAGCCGCTTGATCCAGCCGTAGGGCGGCGGCACCGGCTTTTTCATCTCAGTGATATCCCTCTCCGGCCTTCACCTTGCCGCGGAACACGTAATAGGCCCAGGCGGTGTAGGCGAGGATGAAGGGAATGATCAGCAGTGCGCCGATCAGGGCGAAGCCCAGGCTTTGCGGCGGCGCGGCCGCGTCCCAGATGGAAATGTCGGGCGGCAGGATGTTCGGCCAGATGCTGATGACCAGGCCGGAATACCCCAGGAACACCAGGACCAGCGACCACGCGAATGGCGCGGCGTGCGGCGCGCGCCGCAGCGACCGCAGCATCGCGTAGGCCGAGGCCAGCACCAGGAGGGGAACCGGCGCCAGGAACAGGATGTTCGGCAGATCGAACCAGCGAGCCGCGATCGCCGGGTGCCGCAACGGCGTCCAGACGCTGACGGCCGCGATGACGGCGAGCGTGGCCAGCAGGATGGGACGGGCCATGGCGATCATCCTGCGCTGCAGCGCCCCTTCGGTCTTCAGCACCAGCCAGGTGGCGCCCAGCAGCGCGTAGGCGACCACGACGCCCAGGCCGGTGAAGACGCTGAACGGGGTGAGCCAGCTCAGCGCGTCGCCGAGGGCGACGCCGTCGACGACCGTGTGCCCGTCCAGGAAGGCGCCGAGCATCGCGCCCTGGAAGAACGCCGCCACGAACGAGCCGGCCATGAAGGCCTTGTCCCAGAACGGCTTGTGGGCCTCGTCCGCCTTGAAGCGGAATTCGAAGGACACGCCGCGCCAGATCAGTCCGGCCAGGAAGCACAGCGCCGGAATGTAGAGTGCGCTGAGCAGGATGGCGTAGGCCTTGGGAAAGGCGGCCAGCAGGCCGGCGCCGCCGAGGACCAGCCAGGTTTCGTTGCCGTCCCAGACGGGCGCGACGGTGTTGACCATGGCGTCGCGGTCTTCCCGGCCGGGAATGAAGGGAAACAGAATGCCGATTCCGAGGTCGAAGCCGTCCATGATCACGTACATCATGATGCCGAAGCCGATGACCAGGAACCAGATGAGGGGGAGGTCGATGTCCATTGCAGTCCCTCTTTCTATGAGGCGTCGCGGGGGGAGGGCGGTGGCTCCTCGCCCGCCGCCGACAGCGGGCGCGCGGGCCGCTGGTTGATGGAGGGGCCATGCGCGGCGACATCCTCGGCAAGCGTGGCCGGGCCGCGCCTGACCAGCTTCAGCACGTAGGCGATGCCCAGCCCGAAGATCGCCACGTACATCACCACGAGGACCGCGAGGCTCAGGGACAGCGTCGCGGCCGAGTGCCTGGACACGGCGTCCGCGGTCCTCATCAGCCCATAGACCACCCAGGGCTGGCGGCCGATCTCGGTCACGTACCAGCCGGCGAGGATGGCGATCAGTCCCGCCGGCCCCATCCACAAGGCGTAGCGGGCCAGCGGCGGCGAATCGTAGAGCCGGCCGCGCCATCGCGTCCATGCCCCGCACAGCCCCAGCAGCAGCATCAGCATGCCCAGGCCCACCATGACCCGGAAGGACCAGAACAGGATCGGCGAGTTCGGGCGGTCTTCCGGGGGGAATGCCTTGAGGCCTGGAAAGTGGCCATCCCAACTATGGGTCAGGATCAGGCTGGCCAGATCGGGGATCTCGATTTTGTAGCGGGTCGTCTCGGCCTGCATGTCGGGCAGGCCGAACAGGATCAGCGGCACGCCCTCGCCGGGGGTGTTCTCCCAGTGGCCCTCGATGGCCGCGATCTTGGCCGGTTGATGCTCCAGCGTGTTGAGGCCGTGCCGGTCGCCGATGAAGATCTGCAGCGGCGCGGTGAACAGCACCATCCACAGCGCCATCGAGAACATCCGCCTGACCGCCGGCTGCCGGCTGCCGCGGCGCAGGTGCCAGGCGCCGGAGGCGCCGACGAACAGGGCGGTCGCGAGCATCGCCGCGGTGAGCATGTGCGCGAGCCGGTACGGGAAGGAGGGATTGAAGATCACCGCCAGCCAGTCCACCGGAACCACGACGCCGCCGATCACCTCGTAGCCCTGGGGCGTCTGCATCCAACTGTTGGAGGCGATGATCCAGGTGGCCGAGATCATGGTCCCCAGCGCCACCATCGCCGTGGCGAAGAAATGCAGGCCCCGGCCGACCTTGTTCCAGCCAAAGAGCATCACGCCGAGGAAGCCCGATTCCAGGAAGAACGCGGTCAACACTTCGTAAGCCAGCAGCGGACCGGTGATGCCGCCGGCGAATTGCGAGTAGAAGCTCCAGTTGGTGCCGAATTGATACGCCATGACCAGGCCCGAGACGACGCCCATGGCGAAGTTCACGGCGAAGATCCTCGACCAGAAGTGGTAGAGCTCGAGATAGGCGTCGTCTTTCTTCCACAGCCACAAGCCCTCGAGCACGGTGAGATATGAGGCCAGGCCGATCGTGATCGCCGGGAATATGATGTGAAAGGAAATCGTGAACCCGAACTGGATGCGGGCGAGATCGAGTGCACTGAGGTCGAACATGGCTGTCCCTCCTGCGCGCCGCGCTTGCGGCCCCGCCCGAAAAAAATGGCCCGGGCACTGGGGCCGGGCCAATCAACGCACGCCATCGCACATGATAAGGCTCGCGGGGAGTGCGAGACGGCGACAGGATGGCCAGGTGATTCGCCCGGAAACCAAGGGGGAACGAAGTTCCGGACGGCGGACCGACCCTGCCCGGCCATTCTAGCAAGGGCTTGCTGACGATAGTCTGAAACGTGAATATTTTGGGATTGAATCAATCTTGAATCAATCGTGCGGGGCGTCGAGGTCGTTGCGGTAGGTTTCCTTGACGAACAAGGTGCCGATCACCAGCGTCATCAGGGCGATGATGATGGGATACCACAAGCCGTCGTACATGTTGCCGGTCGCCGCCACGGTGGCGAAGGCCACCGGCGGCAGGAAGCCGCCGAACCAGCCGTTGCCGATGTGATAGGGCACGCTCATGGACGTGTAGCGGATGCGGGTGGGGAACATCTCCACGAGCATCGCCGCGATCGGCCCGTAGACCATGGTCACCTGCAGCACCAGGAAAAACAGCAGCAGCAGCACCATGACGTAGTTGATCTGCGAGGGATCCGCGCGCTGGGGATAGCCGTGGTCGCGGATCGCCTGCATGAGGCTCGCCTGCAGCACGCGGTTGCGGGCGGCGAATTCCACGCGGCTGAGCCTGGTGCCGTCGAAGGACAGCACCACCTGCTCGCCGATGATGGCGCGCGCGATCGAGCCCGGCGCCGCCCGCTGGTTCACGTAGGTGACCGAATTCGTGGCCATGAAGGCCTTGAGCAGGTCGCAGGAGCTCGTGAACGAGGCCGTGCCCACCGGATTGAACTGCAGCGAGCAGTCCGCGGGATCGGCCAGCACCACCACCGGCGCGAGGCTTTGCGCGCGCTCGAGGGCGGGGTTCGCGTAGTGGGTCAGGCCCTTGAACACGGGAAAGTAGGTGAGGATCGCGATCAGGCAGCCCGCCATGATGATGGGCTTGCGCCCGACCCGGTCGGAAAGGGACCCGAACACGATGAAGAACGGACAGGCCAGCAGCAGCGCCAGCGCCACGAGGACGTTGGCGATGTTGGCGTCCACGCCCAGCGTCTGGGTGAGGAAGTACAGCGCGTAGAACTGGCCGGTGTACCAGACCACCGCCTGGCCGGCGGTCAGGCCCAGCAGGGCCAGCAGGATCACCCGCAGGTTTTTCCAGCGGCCGAAGGATTCCTTGATGGGCGCCTTTGAGATGGTGCCCTCGCTCTTCATGCGCTTGAAGGCGGGCGATTCGTGCAGGCGCAGGCGGATCCAGACGGAAATCACCAGCAGCAGCACCGAGATCAGGAAGGGCACCCGCCAGCCCCACTCGGTGAAGGCTTCCTCGCCCAGCGTCGCGCGCGTGCCCAGCACCACCACCAGGGACAGGAACATGCCGGTGGTGGCGGTGGTCTGGATCCAGCTCGTGAAGAACCCGCGCCGGTTCGGCGGCGCGTGCTCGGCCACGTAGACCGCCGCGCCCCCGTACTCGCCGCCCAGCGCCAGGCCCTGGAGCAGGCGCAGGACGAGGAGGATGATGGGGGCGGCCGAGCCGATCGAGGCCGAGGACGGCAGGACGCCCACCAGGAAGGTCGACAGGCCCATGATCAGGATCGAGATCACGAAGGCGTACTTGCGGCCCACCATGTCCCCGATCCGGCCGAACACCAGCGCGCCGAAGGGGCGCACGGCAAAGCCGGCGGCGAAGGTCAGCAGCGCGAAGATGAAGCCCGCCGTCGGGTTGAGGCTCGAGAAGAAATGCAGCGCGATGACCGAGGCGAGCGAGCCGTAGACGTAGAAGTCGTACCATTCGAAGACCGTGCCCATGGACGAGGCGAGGATGACGCGGCGTTCCTCGTGGGTCATCGGGCGATCGGCGTCGGCGGGAATCTCGGTCGGCGCGCCTCGGCGTGTCGTGGGATTCATAGGCTGGTCCTGGGGACGTTGTCGCGCGGGAAGGTCACGCGGATGCGCGTGCCGCCGCTCGCGGGATCGCGATGGTTGCCCGGGGGCAGGAACTGGATGGCGGCCTGGTGGTGCTCGGCCACCTCCTTGACGATGGACAGGCCCAGGCCGCTGCCCTCGGCCTCGTTGCCCAGCACCCGGAAGAACCGGTCGAAGACCCGGGTCTGGTTCTCGGGCGAGATGCCCGGGCCGGTGTCCTGGACCTCGAGCCAGACGTGCTCGTCGTCGCCCAGGGCGCGCACGGTCACGCGGCCGCCGGCCGGCGTGTAGAGCAGGGCGTTGTCGATCAGGTTGTTGAGCATCTCATGGATCATGGTGTGGTTGCCGAAGACGGGCAGGGGCTCGTCGGCGGCATCGAAGCCCAGGTCGATGCGCTTGTCCATGGCGGCCTGCACCCATTCGGCCGTGCAGCGGCGCGCCAGCTCGCCGATGTCCAGGGACTCGGTGGCGCGGGGCACGGTGTCGTCGATGCTCTCGGCGCGCGCCAGCAGCAAGAGCTGGTTGACCAGGCGCGTGGCGCGCTGGGATCCGACCAGCAACTGGTGCAGGCTGTCGCTCATGAGGGCGGGATCGCGTTCCCGCAAGGCGAGCTCGCATTGGGTGCGGATCCCCGCCAGCGGCGTCTTGAGCTGGTGGGCGGCGTTGGCGACGAAGCGCCGCTGGGAATCCAGCGAGGCCGCCAGGCGCTTGAGGACGTTGTTCATGGCGGCGATCAGCGGCGCGATCTCGGCGGGCGCGAGGTCGTCCCGGATGGGCGAGAGGTCGCTGGGCTTGCGCCTGCGCATGTGCTCTTGCAGCAGGCTGAGCGGCTCGAGGCCCTGGGTCAGGCCCAGGCCCGCGAGCATGGCGGCCAGCGGCAGGATGATCAACTGCGGCGTCAGCATCCCGGTGAGGATTTCCTGCTGGAGCGTGGCGCGCGCCTCGCCCGGCTCGGCCACCGCCGTGAGGAAGCCCACCCCGTCGCGGTCGCGTCCACCCCAGACGTAGGCCACCCGCATCGAGCGGTGCTGCATGGTGGCGTTGCGGTAGCGGACCTGGTTGATGTCGTAGGCCCAGTTCTCGGGGATGGGGATGTCGGCGTTGCCCGCCAGCGAGTGGCCGTTGGCGTCCAGGATCCGCCAGACCGTCGGGGCCTGGCCCGCGTCGCCCTCGAGGATGGTGCGCGCGGATTCCGACAGGCGCACGCCCTCGTGCACGCGCTGCTGCTCGACCTCGAGGCGCACGAGGCGCAGGTGGCTCGCCAGGGTGCGGTCGTAGGGCGCGTTGGCGATGTTCTGGGCGATGAAATAGGTGATGACGATGCCGATCGACCACATGATGAACAGCGGCATGATCATCCACGACAGGATCCGGCTCAGCAGCGTGCGGTGCCGCCGCCGGCGCCCGTTGATCGGTGAGGAGAACATGCCGCGCGGGGGCTCAGATCGTCGCCGCGGAGTCGGCGGACTCGCTCTTGTTTTCCGGCTCGAGGCAGTAGCCCAGGCCGCGCACCGTCAGGATGCGCGCGCCGCTGGGCTCGAGTTTCTTGCGCAGGCGGTGGATGTAGACCTCGATGGCGTTGGTCGTGACCTCCTCGCCCCATTCGCACAGCAGGTCGACGAGCTGGTTCTTGCTGATCATGCGGCCGCTGCGCGAGAGGAAGATCTCGAGCAGGCTGGTCTCGCGCGCGGAAAGTTCGAGAGGCTGGTCGTCGATGGTGGCCACGCGCCCGTTGAGGTCGAAGGCCAGGCGATGGTGGTGCAGCACCGAGGTGCGGGCGCCGCCGTTGCGGCGGATCAGGGCGCGCACGCGCGCCTCGAGCTCGCTCAGGGCGAAGGGCTTGGACATGTAGTCGTCGGCGCCCAGGTCCAGGCCCTCGACCCGCTGCTCGACGGAATCGGCCGCCGTCAGGATCAGCACGGGCAGGGCGGTGTGACGCTGGCGCAGCTTGCGCAGGACCGACAGGCCGCTCATGCGGGGCAGGCCCAGGTCCAGGATCAGCAGGTCGAAGGTCTGGAGCTGGAGCGCCGAGTCGGCGCTGGAGCCGTCATGGACCACGTCCACCGCATAGCCTTCGTAGCGCAGGGAACGGGAAAGTCCATCCGCAAGAATACTGTCGTCTTCGGCGATCAGGATACGCATGGCGGGAATGACATCCAGGGGAGGGTTGATACCAGGAGAGGCACGCAATGGCGCGCGCTTACGCGGGCGCCGGGCGTCCGGGCTCTCATTCTGTCACGCCCCGCACGCGCGGTCATTAGGGGTTAACGATGGCCGCGGGCCGGCGGGATGCGCGCCGGCGGCCGGCCGCGCTGCGCATCTGTGTTTTCATACAGTATAATTTAATGCCATAATCGTCTGAACCATGGCCCGCCGGATGCTTTCCGCCGGCCCGAACCACCACACAAGGAACCCTCATGGACGAACAAACCGGCAAGGCCGCCAACCCCGAGCGCGCCAAGGCGCTGGCCGCGGCGCTGTCGCAGATCGAAAAGCAATTCGGCAAGGGTTCGGTCATGCGTTATGGCGACAACCAGGTCGAGCACGACATCCAGGTAGTGTCGACCGGCTCGCTGGGGCTGGACATCGCGCTGGGCGTCGGCGGCCTGCCGCGCGGCCGCGTGATCGAGGTCTACGGCCCCGAGTCCTCCGGCAAGACCACGCTGACCCTCCAGGTCATCGCCGAGATGCAGAAAATCGGCGGCACCTGCGCCTTCATCGACGCCGAGCACGCCCTGGACGTCCAATACGCGGCGCGCCTGGGCGTCAACCTCGCCGACCTGCTGATCTCCCAGCCGGACACCGGCGAGCAGGCCCTCGAGATCACCGACGCGCTGGTGCGCTCGGGGTCCGTGGACCTGATCGTGATCGACTCGGTGGCCGCCCTGGTGCCCAAGGCCGAGATAGAGGGCGACATGGGGGATTCGCTGCCCGGCCTCCAGGCCCGCCTCATGAGCCAGGCCCTGCGCAAGCTCACCGCCACGATCAAGCGCGCCAATTGCATGGTGATCTTCATCAACCAGATCCGGATGAAGATCGGCGTCATGTTCGGCAACCCCGAAACCACCACCGGGGGCAACGCGCTGAAATTCTATTCCTCGGTGCGCCTCGACATCCGCCGCATCGGCTCCATCAAGAAGGGCGACGAGGTGGTCGGCAACGAGACCCGCGTCAAGGTGGTGAAAAACAAGGTCGCGCCGCCCTTCAAGCAGGTCGAGTTCGACATCATGTACGGCACCGGCATATCGCGCGAGGGCGAGATCATCGACCTGGGCGTGCAGGCGGGCATCGTGGACAAGGCCGGCGCCTGGTACAGCTACAACGGCGAGCGGATCGGCCAGGGCAAGGACAACGTCCGGGACTTCCTCAAGGAACACCCCGAGATGGCCTTCGAGATCGAAAACCGCGTGCGCGAACAGCTCGGCATCACCGCGCGCGCGCCGGCCGTGCAGGCCGATGGCCAATGAGGGGCCGGCCCGCGACGGCCCCAGCCTGAAGGCACGGGCCATCGCCTATCTATCCAGGCGCGAGCATTCGCGCCTGGAATTGCGCCGCAAGCTCGCCGCCCATTGCGATGATCCCGAGCGGATCGAGGCCGTCCTCGACGAGCTCGAGCGCCAGCATTGGCAATCCGACCATCGCTACGCCGAGTCCTACGCCCAGCGCCAGGCACCGCGCCAGGGCGCGGCCCTCATCCTGCAATCCCTGCGCCGGCAGGGGGTCGGCGAGGACGAGCTGCGCGCCCTGGGGGCCGGCCTGGCCGGCACCGAATCCGAGCGCGCGCGCGAGGTGTGGCGGCGCAAGTTCGGCCAGCCCCCGGTCGACGCGCGCGAATACGCCCGTCAGTACCGCTTCCTGGCCGGCCGGGGCTTCTCGGCCGAATGCGTGCGCCGGGTGCTCGGCGACGCCCGCGACTGAGTCCCTCGTCATCCGCCGTCCGCCGGCTGGATGCCCGACAAGGTATCGAAACAGGTCTCCCGCGCCTGGGCGAGGAATGCCTGCACGTAGCTGGCTTCGGCGTCCTCGGCGCGGGTCGCCGCATACAGGGTGCGCCACACGCCCTCGGGGCCGAGGCGGCAGATGCGCAGCCAGCCCTGGTCCAGGTACTCGGTCAGCGCCCAGTTGGGCAGGGCGGCCACGCCCCGGCCGCTGGCGACGAGCTGGACGATCATCGGCGTCAGCTCGGCGGTGCGTACCGCCGTGGGCTCCACGCCCGCGGGATCCAGAAAGGCCGTGAACACGTCCAGGCGGTCCCGCTCGACGGGGTACGTGATCAGCACCTGGCCGGCCAGTTGCTCCGCGTCCACGTGGCCCTGGGCGGCGAGCGGCCCGCCGCGCGCGACCGCCAGCACCAGCTCATAGCCGAACAGCGGCGTGTAGCGGATCGCCTCGGAAGGTTCCGGGTCCGAGGTGATCACCACGTCCAGGTCGCCGCGCAGCAGCGCGGGCAGGGGCGCGAAGGAAAACGCCGCCGACAGGTCCAGCGAGACGTCCGGCCAGGCCTGGCGGAAGGCATCGAGCGCCGGCATCAGCCACTGGAAGCATGAATGGCAGTCGATCGCCACGTGCAGGCGGCCCGTGCGGCCCGCCGACAGGCGCTGCAGCTCGCGCTCGGCCGCCCGGATCCGCGGCAGGACCTCCTCGGCCAGTTCGATGATGCGCAGCGCGGCCGTCGTCAGCCGCGCCGGGCGCGTGCGGCGGTTCAGCAGCGAGACCTTCAGCCTGACCTCGAGGTCGCGGAGCTGGTGCGAGAGGGCCGACTGGGTCACGTGCAGGCGCTCGGCGGCCTCCTGGAGGCTGCCGCCGTCCCGGATGGCCACCAGGGTTTCCATGTGCCGGACTTCTATCATGAATTTTTCTCAATCTATAAATGGTGGATTTGATTTTTTCCTGGAGACGACTGCGTGCACAATTCGTTTGTTGAGTTTATTTTATATTGACGGGATTAAAAATGACGATCATTCATAATCTGGGCTTCCCTCGGATCGGCGCGGACCGCGAGCTCAAGCGCGCACAGGAGGCCTACTGGTCCGGGCGCTGCGACCAGCAGGCACTGCGAGAGACGGGCCGCGAGCTGCGCGCGCGGCACTGGGCGACCCAGGCGCGCGCCGGCCTGGCCTTCGTGCCGGTGGGGGATTTCGCCTGGTACGACCAGATCCTCGAATGGACGACCACGCTGGGCGCCGTGCCGGCCCGCTTCGGCCAGCCGGACGGCGAGCCGGTCGGCCTGGACACCCTGTTCCGGATGGCGCGCGGGCGCGCGCCCTCCGGCACGCCCGCCGCCGCGTGCGAAATGACCAAGTGGTTCGACACCAACTACCATTACATCGTCCCTGAACTGCATCCCGGCCAGTCCTACCGGATCGCCCGCGAGGACCTGTTCGAGCAGGTCGCCGAGGCGCTGGCCCTGGGCCATCGGCCCAAGCCCGTGATTCCCGGGCCGCTGACCTGGCTCTGGCTGGGCAAGGGGGATGCCTACGCCCGCGGCGCCGGCGACGAGGCCAAGCTCGAACTGCTGCCGGACCTGCTGGAGGCCTACGAGCAGGCGCTGCGCCGCCTGGCGGGGCAGGGGGTGGAATGGGTGCAGATCGACGAGCCCATCCTGGGCCTGGAATTGCCCCAGGCCTGGCGCTCGGCCCTGGCCGGGGCGTATGCCCGCCTGTCCGCCCAGGGCGTGCGCGTGCTGCTGGCCACCTATTTCGAGGGCGTGGACCTGCACCTGGACCTGTTGCCGGACCTGCCGGTCCATGGCCTGCACGTGGACCTGGTGCGCGCCCCCGGCCAGCTCGAGGACGTGCTTGCATGCCTGCGGCCGGACCAGGTGCTGTCGCTGGGCGTGATCGACGGGCGCAATGTCTGGCGCACGGACCTGGACGCGGCGCAGGCGCTCGCCGCCAGCGCGCGCGAGCGCATCGGCGATCGCCTGTGGCTCGCGCCCTCGTGCTCGCTGCTGCACGTGCCCATCGACCTCGAGCGGGAAAGCGGCATGGACCCCGAGCTCCGCGGCTGGCTCTCGTTCGCCGTGCAAAAGCTGGACGAGCTGCGCCTGCTGGGCGCGCTCGTCGCGGGCGAGCCGGGGGCCGAGGACTTGCGGGCGGTGGCGGCCCAGCGCGACGCGCTGCGGACGCGCCGCGAATCGCCGCGCATCCATCGCCAGGCCGTGGCCCGGCGCCTGCTCGAGGCCGATTCGATCAGCCGCGAGCGCGCGCCCTTCGAGCGGCGCATCGAGCGCCAGCAAGCCCGCCTGGGCCTGCCCAGCTATCCGACGACGACGATCGGATCCTTTCCGCAGACGCCCGAGATCCGCGCCCTGCGCCGCGACTGGCGCGGCGGCGGGCTCTCGGACGCGGCCTACGAAAAGGCGATCCGCGAGGAGATCGAGCGGGTCATCCGCTTCCAGGAGGAGATCGGCCTGGACGTGCTGGTGCACGGCGAACCCGAGCGCAACGACATGGTGGAGTATTTCGGCGAGCTGCTCGATGGATTCGCCTTCACCGAGTACGGCTGGGTCCAGAGCTACGGCTCGCGCTGCGTCAAGCCGCCGCTGATCTACGGCGACGTGGCGCGCCTCGCGCCGATGACGGTCGCCTGGTCGGCCTACGCGCAGTCCCTGACCGAGCGGCCCGTCAAGGGGATGCTGACCGGGCCGGTCACCATCCTGCAATGGTCCTTCGTGCGCGACGACCAGCCGCGCGCGCTGACCTGCCGCCAGATCGCCCTGGCCCTGCGCGACGAGGTGCTCGACCTCGAGCGGGCCGGGATCACCGTGATCCAGATCGACGAGCCGGCGTTCCGCGAGGGCCTGCCGCTGCGCCGGGCCGACTGGCCGGCCTACCTGGACTGGGCCGTGGACTGCTTCCGCCTCTCGACCTCGGGCGTGCGCGAGGACACCCAGATCCATACGCACATGTGCTATTCCGAGTTCAACGACATCATCGAGGCGATCGCGCGCATGGACGCCGACGTCATCACCATCGAGACCTCGCGCTCGAACATGGAGCTGCTCGGCGCCTTCGAGGATTTCGCCTACCCCAACGACATCGGTCCCGGCGTCTACGACATCCATTCCCCGAACGTGCCGCGCGAGGACTGGATGGTCGGCCTGATCCGCCGGGCCGCGCAGCGCCTGCCGGCCCGACGCCTCTGGGTCAACCCCGATTGCGGGCTCAAGACCCGGGCCTGGCCCGAGACCCGCGCCGCCCTGCAATCGATGGTCCGGGCCGCGCAGGCCCTGCGCGCGGCGGCCTGAGGCGGGCGCCGGCGGGGCGCCCTCGCCGGAGGCGGCGGCCGCCTCCGGCACTGCGCTATACTTGACGGGTTCTGCATGTCGTCCACCCCACGCGAAAGCCAATGCCTCTGTCCGCGCCCGTCCGCGCCCGCCAGCCGATCCATACGCGGTCCATCCGCGTGGATTCGTATTTGCGCGATGACGGCCTGTGGGACCTCGAGGCCGAGCTCGTCGACACCAAGGCCTACGATTTCCCGGCGCGCGACGGCGAGGTCCACCGCGCGGGCGATCCGGTGCATCACATGCGCCTGCGGATCACCATCGACGACGACCTCAACATCCTGGACGCCGAGGCGGCCTACGAGGCTGCGCCCTACGGCGAATTCTGCAGCGCCATCGCGCCCGCGTACCGCGACCTGATCGGGCTCAACCTGCGCGACCAGTTCCGCAAGCGCGTGCGCGAGCGGTTCGCCCGCACCGCGGGCTGTACCCACGTCACCGAATTGACGAGCGTGCTGCCCACCGTCGCGATACAGACCATGGCCATGCGCCGCCGCCAGGCGCCGCCTTCGTCCGAGCGGCCCTTCCAGCTCGAGGGCTGCCATGCCCTGGCCCTGGACGCGCCCGCCGTCAAGACTTTCTACCCGCAATGGTATTCCCCCAAGGAATCGGCCCGCCATGAGGACTAGGCCGCGGCCGGTTGCGTCCGCGAGGGTGCGCCGAAGCGGCGTGCCCGGTTTCTTTTTTTTCCTTTGACAGGTAACACATGAAAATTCACGAATATCAAGGCAAGGAATTGCTGAAGAAGTTTGGCGTGACCGTACCGCGCGGGATTCCCGCGTTTTCCGTCGAGGAGGCGGTGGCTGCGGCG
>Ga0180216_1000367_pt1 | contig 49361 bp, 46 predicted proteins | sample eDN3rd37CBELigMG_FD_128879 | JGI IMG/M metagenome (GOLD analysis project Ga0180216, IMG submission 128879) | Enriched Miracle-Growth compost microbial communities from Emeryville, California, USA - eDNA 3rd pass 37_C BE-Lig MG (version 2)... ...
AGCGTCATAGAGCGGCTTGACATGCTCCTGGCCCTTCAGCTCCGAGACCGCGGTGACCAGCCTGGTGTAGCGCAGTGCGCGTGGGAAGAAGGAGCGGTAGGAGTCGGAGACCTCCTTGTCCTCGTTCAGCACCGCCAGGCTCATGATGTGCCAGGTGACGTCGAGATCGCGGTGCCGCGAGACCTCGTCGACCCAGCGCGAGGTCATCCAGGCCCAGGGGCAGGAGGGATCGAACCAGAAGTCGACGGAAGTCCTTGAATCAGCCATGCCTCCAGGCTAACCTTTTCCGGCGCGGCCGTCGGCCCGGTGACGTACGCTGAACGGTGATCCCCCACGAGGGTTCCGACGAATTCGAGGAGACGCAGTTGCCCGGAGAGAACCTCACCCGCATCGAGGCGGAGGAGCGCAAGCGCACGGTATCGGTGCACGGCTACGACATCGCCCTGGACCTCACCCGCGGCGAGGAGGTCTTCGGCAGCACCACCGTCGTCACCTTCTCGGCGACGCCCGGCTCCTCGACCTTCATCGACCACATCACGCGCACCGTGCACTCGGTCGAGCTGAACGGGCGGATGCTCGACCCGGCCGAGGTCAGCGACGGCGTGCGCATCCGGCTCGACGGCCTCCAAGACCACAACACCCTCACCGTCGTCGCGGACGCCGAGTACACGAACAGCGGCGAGGGGCTGCACCGCTTCGTGGACCCGGTGGACGGCGAGGTGTACCTCTACACGCAATTCGAGGTCCCCGACTCCCGTCGCGTCTTCGCGGTATTCGAGCAGCCCGACCTCAAGGCCAGCTTCACCTTCACGGTGACCGCGCCGGCCCGGTGGCAGGTGGTCAGCAACTCCCCCACCCCTCTGCCCGACACGCACGGCGACACCGCGACCTGGCGCTTCTCACCGACACCGGTGCTCTCCTCCTACGTCACCGCGCTGATCGCGGGCCCCTACGAGGTGGTCCGGAGCGAGCTGACCAGCAGGGACGGCCGTGTCATCCCCCTGGGGGTCTTCGTCCGCAAGTCGCTCAGCGAGTATCTGGACGCCGACTACATCTTCGAGAAGACGCGCCAGGGCTTCGCCTACTACGAGGAGAAGTTCGACTACCCCTATCCTTTCGAGAAGTACGACCAGCTCTTCGTCCCCGAGTTCAACGCCGGGGCCATGGAGAACGCCGGGGCTGTCACCTTCACCGAGACCTACGTGTTCCGCTCGAAGGTGACGGATGCCGTCAGGGAGCGCCGCGTCGTCACGATCCTGCACGAGCTGGCGCACATGTGGTTCGGCGATCTGGTCACCATGAAGTGGTGGAACGACCTCTGGCTGAACGAATCCTTCGCCGAGTGGGCATCCACAATGGCCACCGCCGAGGCGACCGAGTGGACGGAGGCCTGGACGACCTTCCAGGCGATGGAGAAGAGCTGGGCCTACCGGCAGGACCAGCTGCCATCCACCCACCCGGTGGTCGCGACGATCAACGACCTGGAGGATGTGCAGGTCAACTTCGACGGCATCACCTACGCCAAGGGCGGCTCGGTCATCAAGCAGCTGGTCGCCTGGGTCGGCGAGGACGCGTTCTTCGCCGGCGTGGCCGCCTACTTCAAGAAGCATCGCTACGCGAACACCACGCTGGCCGATCTGCTCACCGAGCTGGAGAAGACCAGCGGCCGCGACCTCTCCGCCTGGTCGGAGCTCTGGCTGGAGACGGCCGGGGTGAACACTCTGCGTCCAGAGATCAACAGCGTGGACGGCACGATCACCGAGTTCGCCGTGCTGCAGGAGGCGCCCGCCGACCACCCGACCATCCGGCCGCACCGTCTCGCAGTCGGCTTCTACGATTTCGTGGACGGCAAACTGGTCCGGGACGACCGGCGCGAGCTCGACGTGGACGGCGCCCGCACGGAGGTCGAAGGCTTCATCGGGCAGCAGAGGCCGGCCCTCGTGCTGATCAACGACGACGACCTGGCCTACGCCAAGATCCGGCTGGACGAGCACTCCTTCCGCACCGCCGTCGACCACCTCTCCGACATCGAGGAGCCGCTCGCCCGGGCCCTGGTCTGGGGATCCGTCTGGGATTCGACCCGGGATGCCGAGACCAGTGCGGGCGACTACGTGCGCCTCGTGCTCGGGAACATCGCCAGCGAGACCGAGAGCACCACCATCCGCACCACCCTGAACCAGCTCGTGCTGACCGTGAAGCAGTACATCGCTCCGGCGAGGCGGGCAGAGGCCCTGGCGCAGAGCGGCGACGCCCTCTGGAGGCTGGCGACGGAGGCCGAGGGCGGGTCGGACGCCCAGTTCCAGTTCGTGAAGTTCTTCGCCCATCTCGCCAGCACCGAGCAGCACTTCGACGCCCTCGCCGCGCTGCGAAGCGGCGAGCTGGCCCTCCCCGGCCTCGCGATCGACACCGACCTGGGCTGGGAGCTCCTCGAGGGGCTCGTGCTCGGCGGCCGGGCGAGCGAGGCGGACATCGACGCCGCCCTGGCGGAGGACAACACCTCCAACGGGCAGCAGGCGGCCGCCCGGGCGCGGGCGACGTTCCCGACCTCGGCGGCGAAGGAGCGCGCCTTCGCCTCGCTGGTCGACCCTTCGACCGGCTCGGGGCAGGCGGTCGAGCTGTCGAACGCGATCGTCCGGGCCACCACGGTCGGCTACCAGCACACGAACGACCCCGCCCCGCTCGCGACCGTGATGGGGCGGTACTTCGACAGCCTCAGCCGCATCTGGGAGACCCGCAGCTATCACATCGCCGAGACGCTCATCCTCGGCCTCTACCCGGCACCGCTGGCCTCGGCGGAGCTGCGGGACGCCACGCAGGCCTGGCTGGACGCCCACTCGGAGACGCCGGCGCTGCGGCGCCTCGTGGTCGAGAACCTCGCGGGGGTCGAGCGCGCCCTGCGGGTGCAGGAGCGCGACGCCCGAGGGTAGAGGCACGCCGGGCAGGGCGGCCGGGAGGGAACCGGCGGACCACCCGACCCCCTAGGCTTGGACGGTGATCGAAATCCAGAGCCTGACCAAGAGGTACGGCGCCAAGACGGCGGTCGACGACATCACCGCCACCATCCAGCCGGGCCGGGTCACCGGGTTCCTAGGTCCCAATGGCGCCGGCAAGTCGACGACCATGCGGATGATCGTGGGGCTGGACCGGCCCAGCGCCGGCACCGTGAAGGTGAACGGCAAGCCCTACGCAGAGCACCGCTCGCCGCTGCACGAGGTCGGCGCCCTGCTCGACGCCAAGGCCATCCACACCGGCCGCACCGCCTACAACCACCTGCTGGCCATGGCGGCCACGCACGGCATCGGCAAGAGGCGCGTGCACGAGGTGATCGCGATGACGGGCCTGGAGTCGGTCGCGAAGAAGCGGGTGGGCGGCTTCTCGCTGGGGATGGGGCAGCGGCTGGGCATCGCCTCCGCGCTGCTCGGGGACCCGGCCACGCTCATCCTCGACGAGCCCGTCAACGGCCTCGACCCCGAAGGCATCTACTGGGTGCGGCAGCTGGCGCACCACCTCGCCGGGGAGGGCCGGACGGTCTTCATCTCCTCGCATCTGATGAGCGAGATGGCCCAGACCGCCGACCACATCATCGTACTCGGCAAGGGCAGGATCATCGCGGACTCCCCGGTCGGCGAGATCGTCGCGGGCGCGACGAAGGGGCTCGTGCGCGTGCGGACCCCGCAGCCCGACCAGCTGGCGCAGGCCGTCACCGGCGCAGAGGTCACGGTGACGGCGGCCGAGGCGGGCCTGCTGCAGATCGCCGGCCTGACGGCCGCCCGCATCGGGGAGATCGCCGCAGGCGCCGGCGTGGTGCTGCACGAGCTCACCCCGGTGAACGCCTCCCTCGAGGAGGCGTATCTGGCGCTGACCAACGACGAGGTGGAGTTCAGGACGGGGGCGACGCGATGAGCGCGACGAGCGGCACGATGACGGGCCGCGAACTGGACCCGGGCATCCGCCTGAGCTTCTGGCACCTCGTGTCCTCGGAGTGGATCAAGCTGCGCAGCCTGCGCTCGACCGAGTCCGCGTACATCATCATCATCGTGATGTCGATCGGCATGGCGCTGCTGATGGCGGGGAACATCACGGGGCCGGCATCCCCGGAGCAGGCGATCCCCCACGAGGCCCAGGCACGGCTCATCGCCGGGACGACCGTCTTCGGCGTGTACTTCGGCCAGCTGGTGGTCGTGGTGCTCGGGGTGCTGGTGATCAGCGGCGAGTACACCACCGGCATGATCCGCTCCACGCTCACGGCCGCTCCGAAGCGGCTGCCGGCGCTGTGGGCGAAGGGCCTCGTGCTCTTCGTGACCACCTTCGTCGTCGGCCTGATCAGCACGGTGGGTGCGATCCTCGCCGTCATGCCGATCCTGGCCGGCCAGGGCATCACCGCCAGCCTGCTCGACCCGGATGTCTACCAGCCGGCGCTGAACGGCGCGCTCTACCTGGCGCTGCTCTCGGCATTCGGCCTCGGCGTGGGCACCATGCTGCGCAGCAGTGCCGGGGGCATCGCCGTCGCGCTCGGCGTGCTCCTGCTGCTGCCCACCCTGTGGATGCTCATCCCCTACGACTGGGCGAGGGACGCGACCGCCTACCTGCTGCCCAATGCCGGGGCGGACTTCTTCGGCGCCGGCGACAACGGGCTGGAGTACTGGCAGAGCCTGCTGGTGATCCTCGCCTGGATCGCGGTGAGCCTGGCGGGAGCGGCGGCGCTGCTCAAGCGGCGCGACGCGTAGCCCGCCACGGCGGCCGAGCGGCGGCCGACGCCGCGATCAGAGCGGCGGCCTATGCCGCGAGTGCCTGCCAGATATGGCGCGCGGTCGATGATCAGGGCGGCGCTCGGGCGGGAACAGCCGTCGCTAGACTGGGGTGCCTATGGATTGGACCGCCTTCTGGGGATGGATCGCCGACTTCGTCGATGACTTCGACGTGCTGCTGACCATCGCGGCGATCGTCGCCGGGTTCTTCGTGCTGCGCTGGATCCTGCGCGGCATCGTGAACCGCGGCGTGCACCACATCGTGTCCGGGGTCAAGCGCAAGCACGCCACCGACGACACGCAGACCCTGCTCGCCTCGCCGCTGGCGGCCGTGCGCGTCGTGCAGCGCACCCGCACCCTCGGCAGCGTGCTCAACAACATCCTCACGGTCACCCTGGTGACCATCGCCATCGTGCTCATCGTGAACGCCGTCGACCCGACCATCATCGGCTCGCTGACCCTGCTCACGGCCGCCGTGGGCGCCGGCCTGGGCTTCGGCGCCCAGCGGATCGTCAACGATGTGCTCAACGGCCTCTTCATGGTCATGGAGGACCAGCTCGGCGTCGGCGACGTCGTCGACCTCGGGCCGGCCACCGGCATGGTGGAGAACGTGGGCATCCGCATCAGCCAGGTTCGCGACGTCAACGGCACCCTCTGGTTCGTGCGCAACGGGGAGATCACCAGGGTCGGCAACATGTCGCAGGGCTGGGCCCGGGTGATCGTCGACCTCGCCGTGCCCTACGACAGCGACATCGACCTGGTGCAGGAGCGCGTCCTCGCGATCGCGAACACGCTCGCCGAGGACCCGAAGTGGCGGGGTCACGTGATCGAGAGGCCGGAGCTGTGGGGGCTGGAGTCGGTCTCGGACAGCGCTCTGGTGGTCCGCATCGTCATGAAGACGCGCTCGCCCTCCAAGGACGATGTGGCCCGGGAGCTGCGGATGCGCGTGAAGAAGGGGCTGGACGAGGCGGGCATCACCCTGCCGAGCCTCAAGAGCGTGGTGCTGACCGGTTTCGACGGCGCCGCGTCGATCCGGGGTGCACGGCCGCCCCGCACCCGGCCGATCCCGGTGGCGGCGCAGGCGTCGAAGAAGGGCAGGAGATGAGCGAGAGGCGGGGCGAGGTGAGCCCGCTCATCCTCCGGATGGAGCAGGGCGGGCAGGCCGCCGATGGCAGCTTCTGGGAGCAGGTCGGCGGCCGGGAGACGTTCGAGCGGCTGGTGCGCGAGTTCTACCGCGGTGTGCAGACCGACCCGGTGCTCTGGCCGATGTATCCGGCGCACGACCTGGAGGGCGCGATCCAGCGGCTCACCGGCTTCCTGGAGCAGTACTGGGGCGGTCCGACGACCTACAGCGAGCAGCGCGGGCATCCGAGGCTGCGGATGCGGCACGCGGCCTTCCGCGTCGACGCCGACGCCCGGGACCGCTGGCTGGGCCACATGCGCGCCGCGCTGGACACCCTCGACCTCCCCCCGATGCAGGACGCCACGCTCTGGGGCTACCTCGACCGGGCGGCGCACTCCCTGCTCAACACGCCCTGACCGAAGCCCCCTCCCCCGGCTTTCATCATTCAGGAGTTTGTGGGACAGGAGAGGCGGATGATGCTGGAGTGACCTCGGCACAGCACTCTGCTCGCTTAAACCCCTCAAACTCCTGAATGATGAAAGCACGGAGGAGGGCGGATGAACGGGAGCAGCGACGCGATCGTGATCGGCGCCGGGCTGGCCGGCCTGGTGGCGGCGGCCGAGGTGGCGGATGCCGGCAAGAGGGTGACCATCCTCGAGCAGGAGCCGGAGGCGAACCTGGGCGGACAGGCCTGGTGGTCCTTCGGCGGGCTGTTCCTCGTGGACTCCCCCGAACAGCGCCGCATGGGCATCCGCGACTCCCTCGACCTGGCCCGCCAGGACTGGGCGGGCACGGCGGGATTCGATCGCGAGGAGGACCTCTGGCCGAGGCGCTGGGCGGAGGCGTACCTCGACTTCGCGGCCGGAGAGAAGCGCGCCTGGCTCCGTGAGCGCGGCGTGCGGTTCTTCCCCGTCGTCGGCTGGGCGGAGCGCGGCGGCTACATCGCGACCGGGCACGGCAACTCGGTGCCGCGGTTCCACATCGTCTGGGGCACCGGCCCGGCGCTGCTGGAGCCGTTCCTGCGCGCAGTCCGCACCGGGGTCGAGCAGGGCAGGGTGACCCTCGCCTTCCGTCACCGGGTCGACGAGCTCGTCGTCGAGGCTGGCGCCGTCGTCGGTGTCCGGGGCACCGTGCTGAGAGAGGACGGCGCCGCGCGCGGCGAGCCGAGCAGCCGCGAGCCGGCCGGCGAGTTCGAGTTCCGGGCCGGGGCGGTGATCGTCGCCAGCGGCGGCATCGGCGGCAACCCAGACCTCGTCCGCCAGAACTGGCCCGAACGCCTGGGCACGCCCCCGCGGCGCATGCTGACCGGCGTGCCCGCGCACGTCGACGGGCGCATGCTCGGCATCGCCGAGCGGACGGGCGCGCGGCTGATCAACACCGATCGGATGTGGCACTACGTCGAGGGCATCCGGAACCATTCGCCGGTGTGGCCGGCCCACGGCATCCGCATCCTGCCCGGGCCGTCGTCGGTCTGGCTCGATGCGACCGGGAAGCGGCTGCCCGTGCCGCTGTTCCCCGGCTTCGACACCCTGGGCACCCTGGAGCACATCCTGGGCACCGGCCACGATCACAGCTGGTTCGTGCTCACCCAGAGGATCATCGAGAAGGAGTTCGCCCTCAGCGGGAGCGAGCAGAACCCCGACCTCACCGGCAAGAGCCTGCGGCTGCTGGCCCGGCGGGTGCTGCCCGGCGCGCCGGGACCGGTCGAGGCCTTCAAGGAGCACGGCGAGGACTTCGTCGTGGCGAAGGACCTCGATGAGCTGATCGAGGGCATGCGGCGGCTCTCCCCCGAGGCGGCGCTGGACGCCGGGAGGGTGCGCGGCGAGATCGAGGCACGCGACCGGGAGCTGGCCAACCGATTCGGCAAGGATGCCCAGCTCACCGCGATCAGCGGAGCCCGCCGCTACCGGGGCGACCGCCTCATCCGCGTCGCCAGCCCGCACCGCATCCTCGACCCCAAGGCGGGGCCGCTGATCGCGGTCAAGCTGCACATCCTCACCCGCAAGACGCTGGGCGGCATCGAGACGGACCTCTCGGGCCGGGCGATCGGCCCGGACGGACGGCCGGTGCCCGGGCTCTACGCGGCCGGCGAGGCGAGCGGCTTCGGCGGCATGCACGGGTATCGCTCGCTGGAGGGGACGTTCCTCGGCGGCTGCCTCTTCACCGGCAGGCAGGCGGGGCGGGCGGCCGCGGGCTGAAGCGGTGGGCGGCGCTCGACCGCGGCGGCAGCGGATGGCCTCTCAGCGCTGCAGCGTCCACGCCGGCCGCTTGAACAGCACATGCCCCTGTGCGGTGGTCAACCGGGTCCAGGGCCCGCTCTCGTAGAGCACGGCGCCCCCGGAAGGGTCCCGATCGAGCAGTCCGAGCACGAGCGCCGCGAAGGCGACCCCGGCGACGGCGTCCCCCAGCTCCGGCACCTGCCGGCCCCAGACATCCGCCCGCAGCCGGCGGAGCAGCGCCCCGTCGGCGGAGTCGGGCAGCGTCGCGGCGACCTCGTCGACCCCGGTCCGGGCCGCACGCTCGATCGCGTCGCCGGCCACGGTGCCGGTGCTGCACCAGCCTTCGCGAGGCGGGTTGATGCCCGTCCAGGTCATGCTGTTGACCTCCATGGGCAGGCCGACGGCCACCGGGAGGGCGTCGGATGTCGCCGGCCGGGCATGCGCCAGCCGCTGGGCCAGGGAGCGCTGCGGCACGACCACGTCGAAGGACTCCCGCCCCTCGATCACGAAGGTGCGCAGGCCGAGCACCGTGGGGGTCTCGTCGAGCAGGCCGGTGGGATGGAGCACGGCGACGTAGGCCGCCAGCACGCCGGAGTCGACGATCAGGCGCACCGTGCCATCCTCGACCCGGGCCGCACTCGCCAGGAACGCCTGGAGCCCGTCGACGGACTGCGCGTCCACCAGGCGCAGCGTTCGGGTCATGGCAATCTAAACTACCTATATCGATGGGCTCGTCCTAGCCCGGCCAGAAGCCGGCCGACGGGCGGCAGGCGGAGGGATTGATGAGCGACCCGTTCGGCGACATGCTGCAGGCCCTCGACCTCACCGACACGGGCGCCCGCACCGAGGAGGACATCTTCACCGGCCGCAGCCAGTGGATGCCCCACGGTCGCGTCTTCGGCGGCCAGGTGCTCGCGCAATCGCTGGTCGCCGCCATGCGGACCACGCCGGAGGAGCGGGTCGTGCACTCGATGCACGGCTACTTCCTGCGCCCCGGCGACATCGGCCAGCCGATCACCTTCTCGGTCGACCGCATCCACGACGGCCGCTCCTTCTCGGCCAGACGCACCCAGGCCTATCAGGAGGGCGTGCCGATCCTCTCGATGATCGCCTCCTTCCAGAGCGTGGATGCCGGAATCGACCACCAGACGGACATGCCGGAGGGCCTGCCGGAGCCCGAATCGCTGCCCCCCGACGAGGAGATCCTCAAAGGGATCGACCACCCCGTGGCCCAGTACTGGGCGACCGGGCGCGCATTCCAGATGCGGCATGTGACCTCTCCGGTCTACTTCGAGGTGGAGGGGGAGCGCGTCGCCCACCAGGCGGTGTGGCTGAAGGCGTCCGGCGCCATGCCCGACGATCCGAACCTGCACCGGGCCGCTCTCGCCTATGCCAGCGACTACTCGCTGCTGGAGCCGGCGCTGCGCCGGCACGGCCTCACCTGGACGTCCCCGGAGCTGAAGATGGCCAGCCTCGACCACGCCATGTGGTGGCACCGCTTCGGCCGGGTCGACGAGTGGATGCTCTATGTGCAGGAATCCCCGACGGCGATGGGCGGACGAGGCCTCTCGCTGGGACGCATCTACGACCGCAACGGGGTGCTGCTGGCCAGCGTCGCGCAAGAGGGCATGATCCGGGTGTCGGATCTGAGGGGCCACTAGATCGTCGTGAGCGGTCACCGACCCCCGAAGCCGGCCGAGGGCCGGCCGTTCGCCCCGTCAGAGGACGGGCCAGCCGCGCCGACGCCGGCCGAGGACCGGGGTGCGCTCTCCCGACGCGCCCTGCTCGGCAGCGGGGCGTTGGCCGTCGGAGCGGTCGCCCTCACCGCATGCGCAGGCGGCCGCGCGGTCACCCCGCCGGCGCCGAGGGTCCCCCGGGGGACGGCGATCGCCGCCCTCTCCGACATCCCGGTGGGCGGCACGCTCGCAACGGTCCTCGACGGCAAGCCGATCCTGCTCTCGCAGCCGGCGGCCGGCACGGTCGTCGCCTTCAGCGGCGTCTGCACCCATCGGGGCTGCACCGTCGACGCCATGCCGGCGGAGTTCCATTGCGGATGCCACGGGTCGCGATTCGAGGCGTCCACCGGCGAGGTGCTGCAGGGGCCGGCCGAGCGGCCGCTGGCGAGGATCGCGGTGGCCATCAGCGGCGGGAACGTCGTCACGACCTGACCCGGCCGCTGTCAGCGGATACGCCCGGGCCGTCCATGGTGGGGCCGTCCGTGGTGGCCGTCAGCGGCGGCTGAAGGCCGGTGCAGCCTCCAGATAGGGCGACCAGGCCGCCCGCTCGTCATCCGTCAGCCGGCGGGGACGCTGGGTGGCCGAATCGACCACCACCACCGTGGTGCTCGCCCGGGCGTACAGCACCGCCGGGGATTGCCCCCGCGGGGACCACACCTCGTAGCAGACCTCCAGGCTCGCCCCGCCCAGCCGGCCGATCCAGAGCTGGATGTCGAGCGGCCGGCGCAGATAGGGGATGGGCGCCAGGTACTCGATCTCCTGCCGGGCGATCAGCGACCAGGTGGCGGAGCCGGCCTCCGCGTCGAGCACCGCGGTCGGGACGGCAGGAGCCGGCTCATCCCCCGATGCGGGCGCTCCCCCGGCCGGCTGGGTGCCGGCCAGGGCGGCATCCGGATCCTTCCAGAACGCCTGGATCCTCGCCTCCTCGAGCAGGCGGAGCATGACGGCGTTGTTGACGTGGCCGTAGGCGTCGAGGTCGGCCCAGCGCAGCGTTATCGGGACGTGCAGCCGCATCGCATCAATCCCGCGTCAGCTTGCGGTAGGCGGAGCGGCCCGGCTTCAGGGCGTCCGGTCCCAGCCGCTCCAGCTTGTTCTCCTCATAGGCCTCGAAGTTGCCCTCGAACCAGTGCCAATGCGCCGGGTTCTCGTCCGTGCCCTCATAGGCGAGGATGTGCGTGGCGATGCGGTCGAGGAACCATCGGTCGTGCGTGATGACCACCGCGCACCCGGGGAACTCGAGCAGCGCGTTCTCCAGGCTGCTCAGCGTCTCGACGTCGAGGTCGTTGGTCGGCTCGTCGAGCAGCAGCAGGTTGCCGCCCTGCTTCAGGGTGAGGGCGAGGTTCAAGCGGTTGCGCTCGCCCCCGGAGAGCACCCCGGCCTTCTTCTGCTGATCCGGCCCCTTGAAGCCGAATTGGCTGACATAGGCGCGCGAGGGGATCTCCGTCCTGCCGACGGTGATGAAGTCGTGCCCCTCGGAGACCACCTCCCAGAGGGTCTTGTTCGGGTCGATGCCGGCCCGGCTCTGGTCGACGTAGGAGATCTGCACGCTCTCGCCGACCTTCAGCTCGCCGCCGTCGATCGGCTCGAGGCCGACGATCGTCTTGAAGAGGGTCGTCTTGCCCACGCCGTTCGGGCCGATCACCCCGACGATGCCGTTGGGCGGCAGCGTGAAGCTGAGGCCGTCGATGAGCATCCGGTCGCCGAAGCCCTTCTTCAGGTTCTTGGCCTCGATGACCAGGGAGCCGAGCCGGGGGCCGGGCGGGATGGTGATCTCCTCGAAGTCGAGCTTTCTGGTCTTCTCGGCCTCCGCCGCCATCTCCTCGTAGCGGGCGAGACGGGCCTTCGACTTGGCCTGGCGCCCCTTCGCATTGCTGCGCACCCACTCCAGCTCGTCGGCGAGGCGCTTGGCGAGCTTCTGGTCCTTCTTGCCCTGGACGTTCAGCCGCTCCCGCTTCTTCTCCAGATAGGTCGAGTAGTTGCCCTCGTAGGGGTAGAGATGGCCGCGGTCGACCTCGGCGATCCACTGCGCGACGTGGTCCAGGAAGTACCGGTCGTGGGTGACGGCGAGCACGGCGCCGTGGTACTTGGCCAGATGCTGCTCCAGCCACAGCACGCTCTCGGCGTCGAGGTGGTTGGTCGGCTCGTCGAGCAGCAGCAGGTCGGGCTTCTGGAGCAGCAGCCGGGTCAGGGCGACGCGCCGCTTCTCGCCGCCCGAGAGCTTCGAGACCGGCCAGTCCCCCGGCGGGGTGCGCAGGGCGTCCATCGCCTGCTCCAGCTGGGAGTCGAGGTCCCAGGCGTCGGCCGCGTCGATCTCCTCCTGCAGGGTGCCCATCTCGGCCAGCAGCGCGTCGTAGTCGGCGTCGGGCTCGGCCAGCTCCATGCCGATGGCGGCATGGCGATCGACCTTGGCCTTGATCGGCCCGAGCCCCTCCTGCACGTTCTCGAGCACCGTCTTGGACTCGTCGAGCTCGGGCTCCTGCATGAGGATGCCGACGCTGTAACCGGGGGTGAGCCTCGCCTCGCCGTTGCTGGGGGCGTCGAGCCCGGCCATGATCTTGAGGATGGTCGACTTGCCCGCACCGTTCGGCCCGACGACGCCGATCTTGGCTCCCGGCAGGAACGACATGGTCACATCGTCCAGGATCACCTTGTCGCCGACCGCCTTGCGGGCGCGGACCATCGAGTAAATGTATTCGGCCATGCCGTCCAGTCTATTCAGCCGCTCGCATCGCCTCCGCCCGCGAGCCGCTCCACGGCTGAGCGACGGCAGCGGATGCGGTGGCTGACGTGCGGGGCCGCGGCCTCAGAACGGGGCGACAGCTCCGGCGGCGTCGACGAGCTCGAGTGCGGGAGCGCTGCCGCCCGCGGGCGAGTGCTCTGCCGGAGCGGCGTCATCCGTGGACGGGGCAGCGGCCTCCCCCGCCGCGCTCACGGCGTCCGGCGCGAGCGCTGTGCCGCTGATCGAGCGGGTGTAGGAGGACGTGCCCCAGCTGAGATCGTGACCCAGGGCATCCGCCTCGACCTCCACCGTCGTCCCCGAACGCTCACCGCTCTCCCAATCGCGGATCTTCAGGCGCCCGGAGACGACGACGCGCTCCCCCTTCGCCAGGGAGGACGCCGCATTGACGGCCAGCTGACGGAACGCGGTGATCGTGTACCAATTCGTCTCGCCGTCGACCCATTGCTGCTTCGAGCGGTCGAAGCGCCGCTGGGTCGACGCCAGCCGGAAGCTGGTGATCGGCAGCCGGCCCTCGCCGGCGACGACGTGCTTGGGGATCGTGGCGACCAGGCCGGTGATGGTGATGATGTCAGTCATGCATCCAGTGTCCGCGGCGGCGGGCCCCTCGGCGGCGGACAGGGGGCAACCGGGGAACGCCCTGGCCGAGACCGGTCCGTTGAGGATCAGTGCTCGCGGAAGTCCGGCCACTCCTCGCCCGGGCCGAGCGCGGCGTGCAGGGCGCTCTTGGCGACATCCAGGCTCGGGTAGACCGGACGGTGCGCATCGTCGCTGAGCAGTTTGAAGGTGAAGCCGCCCTCCACCCGGTGGACCGACCCCACGGCGCCGGCCGGCCCGAAGGCCACCCAGGTCGTGCCCAGCTCGCCCGTGGCATCCCTCGTCTCTCGGCTCATCGTCGAACCTCCTCCATCACCTCGCCGCGGCGTACTCCGAGAACGCCTTGCGGATCTTGTTCACCTTCGGCAGGGTCACCGCCATGCAATAGCCCTGGCCGGGGTTCTTCGCATAGAAGTCCTGGTGGTACTCCTCGGCGTCGTACCAGGGGCCCAGCGGCAGGATCTGAGTGACCAGGCCGCCGCCCCAATACTCGGATGCGCGCTCGAAGGCCGCCTCGAAGAGCTGCTTCTGCGCCTCGTCGCGGTAGAACATCGCCGAGCGGTACTGCGTGCCGATGTCGTTGCCCTGGCGATTCAGCTGCCGAGGGTCGTGCATCGTGAAGAAGACGTCCAGGATCACCTCCGCCGGGATCGTCTCCGGGTCGAAGCTGACGATCACCGCCTCGGCATGCCCCGTGCGGCCGGTGCACACCTGCTCATAGGAGGGGTTCTCGGTGGTGCCGCCGGTGTAGCCGGAGACCACATCCCGCACGCCGCGCAGATCGCGGTAGACGGCATCCAGGCACCAGAAGCAGCCGCCGGCCAGAACGAAGCTTTCCATACCTGAAAGCCTAGGCTTGGTGCATGACTTATGCAGCAGCATCCGATCGCTATCAGAGAACCCCCTATGACCGGGTCGGACGCAGCGGGCTGAAGCTGCCGAAGATCTCGCTCGGCCTCTGGAACAACTTCGGGCACGACCGGCCGATCGACACGCAGCGTGCCATCCTGCGGCGGGCGTTCGACCTCGGGATCACCCACTTCGATCTGGCGAACAACTACGGCCCGCCCTACGGCTCGGCGGAGACGAACTTCGGCCGGGTCTTCGCGGAGGACTTCCGGCCGTACCGGGACGAGCTCATCATCTCCAGCAAGGCCGGCTTCGACATGTGGGCGGGACCCTACGGCGAGTGGGGCTCCCGCAAGTACCTGCTCGCCTCCCTCGACGCCAGCCTGAAGCGGCTGGGCCTCGACTACGTCGACATCTTCTATTCGCACCGGCCCGACCCCGAGACGCCGATCGAGGAGACCATGGGGGCGCTCGCTACGGCGGTGCAGCAGGGCAAGGCGCTCTATGCGGGCATCTCCAACTACAGCGCCGCGCAGACGAAGGCCGCATTCGAGGCGCTGGCCGAGCACAGGGTCCCGCTGCTCATCCACCAGCCTCGCTACAACATGTTCGACCGGAGGATCGAGAGGGATGGGCTGCTGCCGCTCCTGGAGGAGCTGGGCGTCGGGGCGATCGCCTACTCTCCGCTCGCCCAGGGCATGCTCACCGATCGCTACCTCGACGGCACCGCGCCGGCCGGATCCCGCATCGCCCGGGGCGAGTGGCTCGACGAGTCGGCGATCAGCGAGGAGTACCTGCGCCGAGCCCGGGCGCTGAACGCGATCGCGGCGGATCGCGGGCAGAGTCTCGCGCAGCTGGCGATCAGCTGGGTGCTGCGGCATCCGCAGGTGACCTCCGCCCTGATCGGCGCCTCGAGCGTCGGGCAGCTGGAGCAGACGCTCGGGGCCCTGAACGGCGCTCCGCTCACGGAGGAGGAGCTCGAGGCCATGGAACCGTACATCTCGGACGACAAGCTGACAATGTGGTGAGAGAGGCTCAATGGGCTTTGCCCCTCCTGAGGGCCGGGGTATGTTGCCCACATGGATTGGTGGAATGATTTCGTTGATTGGCTGGGGTCCGATCAGGGGTGGCGGATCATCTCGGGGGCGATCGTGCCGTTCGTGGCGATCGTCGTCGCCGGTGTCATCGCTGCGCTGATCGGGCGAGGATCGACCAAGCGACTGCTCACCCTGAACGCGAGAGAGACGACGGGCGCGGCGGTCGCGGCGCTCATCACCGCCGGGCGGCGGGCATCCGTATGGAGCTCGCTCACCCCCGAGGAGCAGCGGAGGGCCGCCCTCCTGGCCGATGAGGCGGACACGGCGATGCGGCTGCTCCCCGCCCACGGGGCCACGAGCGCGGCGAACTGGGCCGAGCATCAGATCGATGAGATGCGTAAGAACTCGGCGACCTTCAGCTTTCAGGCGGAGCAGTCTCTGGTGGAGTTCCGCGATCGGCTCCTCGCCTGGCGCGACCGGCCGAGACGGGCGAAGAAGCTCTTCCAGGAGGATCTGGACACCTGGCGCTATGCGCCGCCCGCTACCGAGAAGGCGGACGAGCCGGTCTATGTGCCCCCGCGCGTGCCGGCGGCTGCCCCGGCCCCGACGCAGCCTGCGCCGACCCTCTCGGCCGACGGGACGCCGCCCGAGCTGATCTATCCCGAGAGCGCGAGGCCGGCCACGACGCCGGCGAGGGGGACGGAGCCCCACCCGCCGACCGTCCCCGCGGCCCCCGTGGCGGCCGCTGAGGCCCCGGAAGCAGCTGCGGACGAGGACATCGACCGGGATGACCGGACGGATCGCGACGAGGCGGACGCCTATCCGGCCCCCATGCCCGTCTCCCGAGCCCGCGACCGCATCACCCCGCCGGTGGAGGACGAGACGGGTCTCTGACGCGGAGACAGGGCTCTGACGCGCTTGGCCCGTGACCCGCTCTCAGCTGAGTAGGATGCTGGCGGCGGGCACGCTACGGTTACCTCGACCGGCCCGGACCACAGCCACCAGGGAGAAACCATGAGCAGCCGGCAGCAGGCCGTTCACCGCTATATGGATGCTTTTCGGCGCAGCGATCACGAGGCCATCCTCGCCCTGTTGACTGAGGATGTGATCTGGCACGTCCACGGAGTGCGAACCACGCAAGGCAAGGCTGAGTTCGACAGCGAGATCGAGAATCCCGCCTTCGAGGGCAGTCCGGTGCTGAATGCCGAGAGGACGATCGAGGCCGGCGATGTCGTCATCGTCACGGGGACCGGACAGGGGCACCATCGCGAGGCCGGCGGTTCCCGGTTCGCATACAGTGATCTCTTCACCTTCAGAGGCGATCTGATCGCGCAGGTCGATTCCTACGTCGTTCCGCTCGGGACCCCTTGAGCCCACTGGATGCAGGACCTCATGGTTTCTCGGAATGAAGTCGAGCCTGTGCGGTCTTGCGCCCCCGGCGCGACTCGAACGCGCAACCTGCGGATTAGAAGGCCGCTGCTCTATCCATTGAGCTACAGGGGCAATCTCCCGATTGTATTACGCCGCCTGCGCATCGCCTGGGCGGTGCTCAGCCGGCCACCCCATCCGCTGCACCATGCCGAATGTGCGTCATCATGCCGAATGAGGGAGATCTTGGGCGATCGAGGCTGTGCGTGAGGCAAATCCGGCACCGGCGGCAAGATCTCCTTCATTTGGCAGGTGGGCTGTATACGCGGCTAGCAGGTGAGCCGGATACGGGGGGTCGACTCGATCGCAGCGTGGTTCGACTGCCACGAGCCTATGGGCACGATCCGCCGGCTCCCCGGATCATGAGCCGCTGCTCGGGCATGTGCTCCTGATCGATGGTGAGCGGGAAGCAGTGCTGCGGGTCGAGGGTCAAGAGTCCGCCGAAGAAGCCCACCACGCTGTCGCTGCATCCGGATGCCGTCAGCCGCGCGGTGACCCATGGCCGCTTGTCGTCGACTTGCGCCCCTGCCCCGACCCAGGCTTCGGAGGGCACCCATAGCAGGAACTGCTTGCCGTCGTCCGGGACGGTCAGGGTCACGCTGCCGACCGCTTCCGTGAGATAGAGCGGAGCCTTGCGGAACAGCCAGTCAGACGAGGCCGCCGGTATGCCGACGTCCTGCGCCCGCGGCAGCGCGCCGCGCTCCTGCAGCAGATCGCTGCCGACGGCGTCCGTGAGCATCACATCCCTCGGAGGTCGCTCCCCGTCAGTGATACCGGCACTGCAGCGGAGGGAGGGCTCAGCGCTCGGATCGGGTACGGGCGGCCGAGACGAGCAGCCGGTCGCAAGCGGGATGACGGCCAGCCCGATCGCAAGCCCCCACAGCCGGTGAGCGTTCATCGTCTCATTCACTCATGACCCGGGATGCATCAGCAAGCGCCTCTCCGCTGCTCGATGTCTTCCTCATCCGCTGACCGCCAGCAGACGTATGCCGAATGAAGGAGATCTCGGGCGATGGGGACCGCTCATGGTCGAGACCGGGCATCGGATGCCGGATCTCCTTCATTTGGCAGGTGCAGCGAGCGATGGCGGCTACCCGATCGCGGTGCGGGACGCGGGCGGGAGTCACTCGATCGCGGCACGGGATGCCTGAAGACGGCGGCGGCCGGTGGGCAGCCAGGTGCCGCAGGCGATGGCGAGCGGCATGAGTACCGCGGTCGCGACGATCGGCAGCCAGGGCGCGCTGAACATCATCTCGGCGCCGGGAAGCGTGAGAGCGACCACCGGCACCAGCCCGACCGCCGCCCCGAGCACAGATCCGACGCCGGCGATCATGACGACCTGCCAGAAGCCGAAGGCCCGCCGCAGTCTCGGGCTGCTGCCGACCGCCGCCAGGGTCGCCTCATCGCGCCGGCCGTCCGCACGGGCGAGACCGATGGCGACCGCCGAGGCGCCGAGCGCGATGATGCCGCTCAGCCCCAGGATGCCCCAGGAGAAGGCGGTCGCCGTATTGGCGGGGCCGCGCTCGACCTGAACGTTCACCGATCCGATGGCTCCACTGAGCGTGTCGAGCGAGCTTCGGAGCGCATCGAGCTGTGCATCGGTGGGCGGGCTCGCCGTGGACGCCTGGGCCACGGCGTCGACGTAGGGAAGACCGAGCCTGTCGGCTGTCGTCGTCGGAACGAAGATGCCGAAACGGATGGGATGAGCCGGCTTCTCGACGACCGCTGGGACGGTCTCGGTTCGAGTCGCAGGAAGGTGCTGATACAGCGGACTCCCCTGTTGCCAGTCGCTGACTGGCCACCAGCTGATGCTCAGCATGCCCTCGGACACGTACTCGGGATAGAACGACACCGCCTCGCCGCGAGCCAGCGCGTCCTTCGCAGCCTGACTGGGCTCCGTGCCGAGGATGAGCGCGAGATCGCCCGCATCGCCCACCCAGATATGGCCGCTGTTATTCCCGGAAGATTCTGACAACGGGTATGAGTTCTGGCAGCGCCAGTCCGAAGCAGCCTTCTTGGCGGCCTCCCTGGCCGCCTCTGAGCCGAAGACCATGGTCGCTTCGTCGAAGTCGACGGATCGGGGATCCGTCGGGCATTGATTGTCGGGAGGCACCGTCACGAATGGCAGCAGTGTCTTTGGATCGCCTGCGATCGCACCCGGCCGCATCGTGGGATCGGGAACGGCCTTGAGGACGCGCGCACTATCCACGTCGAGATTCGCGCTCAATGCCGCGGCGTAGTCGTCCGGGTTCTTGAACGCCACGAATTGATCATTCTGATCCCAGGAACCGAGCGCCACTTGCACCTGGCCGGGCATCATCGAGTACCGGTAGTGCGTCTGGCTGGTCGCCTCACTGCTGGTCATGAAGGTCATGGTCAGCACGGCCACGAACACGGTGGTCATGATGACGGCGAGCGCCGGTACGCTCCGCCCCGGGTTCCGGGCGGTGTCCCGCGAGGCGAGCCGGGCCGCCACCCCCAGATACGAGAACAGCCGGGCGAGCAGGCGGAGCACCAGGCCGCTGCAGAAGATGAGGCCCAGCTGCACCACGACCGGTCCGGCAATGATCGCCACGATCCCCAGCCACGACAGGATGTTGTCGGAGATGTACCGTCCGCTGAGCGTGAGTGCGATCACGAGCGCGCCGCCCCCGAGTGTGAGCGCGATCCCCGCCAGCGCCACGATAACCCCGATGACCGGCCTGCGCCGACGAGGAGCAGCCGGACGCCTGGCGCCGCGCAGCGCCGCTACCACATCGATCTTCGAGGCACGGACAGCCGGCACCACCGCGCCGAGCCAGCCGATGAGGATCGAGACCAAGGCGATGCCGATCATGACCGGCCACCAGAGGTGGTAACCCCAGTACCGCGTCGCGCTGCCGTCATCGGTGAGCAGCATGAACAGCGAACCGATGCCGATGCCGGCGGCGACGCCGACGATGCCGCCGACCAGGCCGAGCACGAGACCACTGCTGGAGACGATCCCGAACAGGGTGCGGCGCTCCGCCCCGGTGCTGGCGACGATGGCCAGCGAGCGCTCCTGGGCCTTCGCCCCGACGGTGAAGGCGGCACCGGCCAGCAACATCACCTCGAGCAGTCCGAAGGAGAGCACCATGCCGGCGAGCATGAAAGCGATGCTCATATCGCCCTGATAGGTCCTGAACCTGAGGGTGTCGCGGTCCGGCGGATGTGCGAAGACCTCGCGCGAGAGCACCAGCGCTCCCTGCGCGTTCAGCTCCTTCACCTGCTGCCAGTCGATCACTGTGTCGGGCAGGTACAGCATCGTCTGCGTATTCTGGCCGATGGTCGAATCACCGGTGAACGCCCCGGGCATGCCGTAGATCACTTGATCGCTGTCCGGCTGGGAACGGCTGTCGATCAGGCCGACCACAGTGACGATCTTCGCCATGGGGTCGACGATCCGGACACTCTCGCCCAGCCGGATGCCCAGCCGATCGAGAGTGGACGCCGTGACCATGATCTCGTTCTCGTTCTGGGGTGCATGGCCACCCACCACGTCGTAGCGGCCCTGCAGGGCCGGGTCCCAGACGGCGCCCTCGGTGGCGTTCAACGTCGCCACTCCCGTCGCGGTCTCCACGGTCGCGGAAGTCTGCAGCAGCGGAATTGTCTTCGTGCCTGCCGGGAAGAGCGAGCTGGGGGTCCGCGGGACCGTCTCCAGCTCCCCCTCGATGGGCTGGCCGGTCTCGTCCCTGGGGATGCTGGAGCCGAATCCGGTGTCGCTGAACGGGTCCTGTCCGATGGTCGGATTCGGCGGGCTTACCACATGCACCCGGGCCTGCGTCTGCCCGAGCTCGACGGTCAGCCGCTCGGCATCCGTCGGTACCGTGCTCGGGATGATCAGGGTCACCGCCGCCATGCCCGCCACCGGAAGCGCGATGAGGGCCACGATGAGCGCGCTGCGTCCCCTCGTCCGGGCGGTCTGGCGCCGGGCTATCCGCAGAGCGATGGCGGCCCGGCGCAGTCGCACGGCCATCCCCGCGGCCATTCCCCTCGGACCGGCTTCGGGCATCCGGCCCCGTCGTCTGCCGCGCCTCATACCGTGTGCCGTCCGGTCAGCAGCGACTCGGCCCGATCGGCGGTGCTCTCGTCGACGATGCGGCCGTCGCGGAGGAAGACGATGCGGTCCGCCCAGGCGGCGTGCCGGGCGTCATGGGTGACCAGGATGCCGCCGGCACCGGCGTCGACGCGGCCGCGCAGCATCCGCAGCACCACCTCGCCCGTGGTCGAGTCGAGGGCACCGGTCGGCTCATCGGCCAGGATCAGCCGGCGCGAGCCGACGATCGCGCGGGCGATCGCGACCCGCTGCTGCTGACCGCCGGAGAGGTCGTCGGGAAAGCGGTCGGCGCGGTCGGCTAGCTCCACCGAGTCGAGAGCGTCGAGAGCGGCGCGGCGGGCCTTGCCGCGCTTCCAGCCGTCGAGCTCGAGCGGCAGGGTGACGTTCTCGATGGCGGTGAGCACGGGCACGAGGTTGAAGTCCTGGAAGACGAAGCCCAGCGAGCGCCGGCGCAGCATGGCGATCCGCGCCGGGGACATGTCGGAGAGCCACTGACCCTCCACGATGACCTCGCCGCTGGTGGGCCGGGTGAGCCCGCCGGCGATGGTGAGCAGGGTCGACTTGCCCGAGCCGGAGGCGCCCATGACGGCGACCAGCTCGCCGCGGGACACCGTGAGGTCGATGCCGGCGAGAGCGGTGACCGAGGTCTCGCCCTTGCCGTAGTGCATGGCGACGCCATCGAGGCGCAGCAGCTCGTCGGGTGCGGTGGCGGCGCGGCTCATCGGGAGACCCCTTCCCCATGTGCAGTCACGACGCTCGCGGCCTCGACGGTCGCGGCTGTGACCGCCCTGGCTTTCGCCGGCCCGGCGGCGCCCCGGGCCTTCTTCGCCGGACGGCCGCGCTTGGGCGTCTCGGTGCTGAGCGGCAGCGCCGCGGCGAGACCGGCAGCGGATGCGCGAGCCAGCCGCGCCTCGGAGTGGTCGAGCCAGCGCGCTTCCGCCTCGGCCGCGAAGATCATGGCGTCCGCCACGAGCGTCCACGCCAGCTCCTCGGGAGACTCCGGCTCGCCGGAGGCGTTCTTCGCCCGGGTGAGCTCCTGCAGGCTCTTCAGGGTCGCGGCACGCTGCACCTGGATGACCTGGGCGATGTCGACCCCCGGGAGGGTGGCTGCGATCGCGAGTTTGATCGCCAGCTCGTCGCGTGCCGCCGCCACGCCGCGCTGCACCGGCGACCGGAGCCATTCGGCGACCTCCCGATGGCCGGCCGCGGTGATCCGGTAGTAGATCTGCCCTTCGGTGTCGCCGTCGGTCCTCTCGACCAGGCCGTCGCGCTCCAGGCGGTCGAGGGTGCTGTAGATCTGGCCCACGTTGAGCGGCCAGCTGGATCCGGTGCGCCGGTCGAACTCGGCGCGCAGCTGATAGCCGTAGCACGGCCCCTGATCGAGGATGGCGAGAAGGCTCTGCCGGACGGACATGGGCACCCCTTAGACGTATACCGAGTAGATAGATACACAGTATCTACATACTGCGCAGGGTGAATCAAGCCGCGGGCGTGTCACTTCTTTTTCAAAACTCAGGAACGGCGCTCGCAAGTGTTACCAGAGTGACGCAAGCTGCCTCTTTCGCCACTTCAGCCACATCCGTCACACCCCTTCCTGAGTTTCGATAGGGGAGACGCACAGGAGGCACGGAGGATGCTCGCTTAGCGTCGAGAGTGCGGCCGTGGGGGCGGCCGCCGGGGGGAGACCAGCGCATGACGTCAACGGCCGCTGCGACGACGGGCCGTTTGCCCTCGCTGGACGGCTTGCGAGGCGTGGCAGCCTTCACCGTGCTGCTGCACCACTGCCTGCTGGTGGCCTCGCCCTACCTCTCGGGCGACGACGCGGCCTCGCAATGGTGGCACACCATGATCACCACGCCGCTCGCGCTGCCGACGCTGCTGCTCACCAGCGGCACCGAAGCGGTCTTCGTCTTCTTCGTGCTCAGCGGCTTCGTGCTCACCCTGCCCGCCGCCCGCCGCCCCGGCTTCGACTGGCTGGCCTATTGGCCTCGGCGGCTCATCCGGCTCTACCTGCCGGTCTGGGGCGGGCTCCTCCTCGGCACCGCCCTGATCTACGCCCTGCCGCGCACCAATCCGGATGTGGCCCAGGACGGCTGGCTCGTCTCCTCGAACGCCACGAGCGCCCCACTCGGGGAAGTGCTGCATCAGGCCACGCTGGCCCCCCATCGCTTCCCGATCGACAACCCGCTGTGGTCGCTGCATTGGGAGCTGCTCTTCTCGCTGCTGCTGCCGCTCTACATCCTCATCGTCCGGCGCATCCCGCTGACGGCCGGGCTGACCCTCAGCGCCGCCCTGGCCATGGCAGGCAGCCTCAGCGGCCAGGGCTGGCTCCTGTACCTGCCGGTGTTCATGGCGGGGGCGAGCCTCGCGGCCCACTTCGAGAGGCTCCAGCGCTTGGCCGCCGCCATCTCCGCGCGCCGGGGAGGCGTGCTGATCTGGTGGGGCGTGCTGGGCCTCGCGGTTTTCGGCATGCTCATCTCGCGGGTCGCCTCGGCCCTGCTGCCTCACGACACGGCGCTCTATCCCCTGATCGAGGCACTCTGCTACGGCGTGCTCATCATCGGATCGGCGAGCCTGCTCTTCCTCTGCTTCGGATGGGCGCGGGCGGCCTCGATCTTCGCGCGGAACCCCGTCCACTGGCTCGGCAAGATCAGCTTCAGCCTGTATCTGGTGCATGTGCCGATCCTGGCCACCGCGGCCTTCGCCTTCGGCAGCGATTGGCCGCTGGCGGTGATGGTGGCGATCCCGGTGTCGCTCCTGGTCGCCTGGCTGTTCTATCTGGCCGTCGAGGCCCCGACGATCGCGCTCTCCCGTGCCACCGGCCGGGCCATCCACGCCAGGCGGCAGACCCGGCGGGCAGAGCGGATGCCGGAACCCGGGACGTCGGGTGCGCGGAGCTCAGCGGCACGTCGCCCGGAATCCCGCCGGCCGGAGGCCCACACCGGGGAGATCCCAGCGCTGCATCGCTGAGCGCTGCGGCGGGCGAGCGGTTCGCCGCCGGTCGACCCCGATACGACGGCCGGGATCGCGGAGGGCGACGGTCGCATCCCGCGCCGCACCCAGGCGGGTGGCGCCGGCCCATCCGTCACTGCCGGCCGCCGCGGTCCTCCGGCGCCTCGATCGGTTCGCTGTCCTCGCTGTCGAAGCGGTAGGTGACGAAGTACTGCCCGCCGAGCTCGCGCCAGCTGGCGAAGTTGTAGTCTGTCAGGGTCTCCTTGCCGTCCACGGCCGTCAGCACCGTTATCGAGGAGTCCCAGCCCCCATCGGTGCTGATGCGCTTGTCTGTGCGGCCATCGTTGGGTCCCCCGAGATAGACGACGACGTACTCGTCGCCACGGGCCAGGGCGGGCAGGTCATTGCTCATATCCCATTCCTACTCCCGCCCGGTGGAGTACGGAGATTGCATAGGCAGGCTATATAGTTGTGCTATGTTATTGCGGTGAACCCTGAGCTCCCCTCCCTGCTCGAAGACCTGCTGATCGCCGCGCACCGGCTCACCCGCATCGCGGCCCGCTCGACAGGCAGCACCACCCCATCCGCCGTCTGGCACACCCTGTCGATCCTGACCACCGACGGCCCCCTGCGGATCGGCGAGCTGGCCGTGGCCGGCCGCGTGAGCCAGCCGACCATGACGAAGCTGCTGCAAGGCCTCTGTGCGGAAGGGCTGGTGCGCCGCATCGCCGACGCCGAAGACGCCCGGGCATGGCTCATCACCATCACCCCCGAGGGGAGCCGGGCCCTGGATGAATGGCGCACGACGCTCGCCCGGGAGCTCGGCCCGGCGTTCGCAGACCTGACAGCGGATGAGCTGGCGAGCCTCACCGCGGCCGTCGCCATCCTGCAGGCGCGCATCGACACGAACATCGACACGAAGCGGCAGGCCATCGCATGAGCGCGGCGGCCGCACAGCACCCGACCGCAGCCGACGCCGGAGGCGGGGCGAGCATCCTCCGCCAGCCCAAGCAGGTCTGGGCGGTCGCCTTCGCCTGCGTGATCGCATTCATGGGGATCGGGCTGGTCGACCCGATCCTGCCGGCCATCGCCGACAAGCTGCATGCCACGCCGGCCGAGACGGAGCTGCTCTTCACCAGCTACCTCTTCATCACCGGATTGGCCATGCTCGTGACGAGCTGGATCTCCAGCCGCATCGGAGTCAAGAGGACCCTGCTGGCCGGGCTGCTGCTCATCGTGGTGTTCGCCCTGCTGGCCGCCCTGAGCCAGAACGTCGAGGCCGTGATCGGCTTCCGCGCGGGCTGGGGACTCGGCAACGCGCTGTTCATCTCGACCGCGCTGGCGACCATCGTGGGTGCGGCCAGCGGTGGGGCGTCGTCCGCGATCATCCTCTACGAGGCGGCGCTCGGGCTCGGCATCGCCGTGGGCCCGCTGCTCGGCGGTCTGCTCGGCAGCCTGAGCTGGCGGGGCCCCTTCTTCGGCACCTCGGCGCTGATGGCGATCGGCTTCATCGCCATCGTCGTGCTCCTGAGCAAGGACGACGCCCAGCCGGTGAGATCGAGGCTCTCCGCCCCCATCCGGGCGCTGCGCGACCCGGCGCTCGGAACGCTCTCCGCTGCCGCCCTGTTCTACAACATCGGCTTCTTCGTGCTGCTGGCCTACACCCCCTTCCCCCTGCGCATGGACGCGCTGAGCCTCGGCCTGGTGTTCTTCTGCTGGGGCGTCGCAGTCGCCATCACCTCGGTGTGGGTGGCCCCCATCCTGACGGCGCGGCTGAGACGCACGACCGTGCTGTCGATCGTGCTGCCCGGGCTGGCCATGGATCTGCTGATCGCCGGGCTGATCATCCGCTCCCAGACCGGACTGGTCGCCTGCGTGATCGTCGGCGGCCTGCTGCTGGGCGTGCTCAACACCGTGTTCACCGAGTCGGTGATGGAGGCGACGGAACTGCCGCGCTCCGTCGCCTCCTCGGCCTACTCCGCCGTACGCTTCCTCGGGGGAGCCGCGGCTCCCCCGCTGGCCGCGATCGTGGCGGACGCCTTCTTCCCCTCGGTCGCCTACTACGCGGGTGCCGCATCCGTGCTGATCTCGGCCGCGATCGTGATCTCGAACCGCGGTCGCCTCAGCCGCGCGGACGGCCTCCTCGAGAGCGCGCTCGAAGAGGCGGAAGCGGTCGGGGTCGGCGACGCGAGCTGAGCGCTGCGGCCATGGCATCCGCCCGGCAGGGCCCACGGCATCCGCGCGGCAGGCCCCGGCGCACACCCGGCGGCATCCGCGCGGCAGGGGCCTCGCCAGCCGGGCGCGACGGCGGCCGAGGATAGAATCGGGCAATGGCCAATTCCTCCGACCGGCTCGTCTGGATCGACTGCGAGATGACCGGGCTCGATCTGGCGGTCGACGAACTGGTCGAGGTCGCCGTCGTGGTCACGGACTTCGAGCTCAACATCCTCGACCCGGGGCTCACCGTCGTCATCAAGCCCGACCAGGCGGCGCTCGACCATATGAGCGAGTTCGTGCTCAATATGCACACCGAGTCAGGCCTGATCGAGGAGATCCCGAACGGGATCGGACTGGCCGACGCGGAGTTCGCGGTGCTCGAGTACATCCTCAAGTTCGTGCCCGGCGGCAAGCAGGCCCCGCTGGCCGGCAACACCATCGGCACCGACCGGGCGTTCCTGGCGAAGTACATGCCGCGGGTCGACAGCCACCTGCACTACCGGAGCGTGGACGTCTCCTCCATCAAGGAGCTGGCCAGCCGCTGGTACCCCCGGGTCTACTACAACGCCCCGCCGAAGAACGGCAGCCACCGGGCACTGATCGACATCCTCGAGTCCATCCGGGAACTGGCCTACTATCGAAGGACGGCCTTCGTGGCCGCGCCGGGCCCGTCCACCCAGGACGTGCAGGCGGCATCCAGCGCGGTCGTGGCGGAATTCTCCGCGCACCTGTAATAGAATCGTTCAATTGTGTCCCCTGTGCCCTGACCGGAGCACCGTGAGGACGGACATGGTGGTCGTAGCTCAGTTGGTAGAGCGCTGGCTTGTGGAGCCGGATGTCGCGGGTTCGAGCCCCGTCGACCACCCCAATACTGCATCGACGCTTGCGCCGCTGTCGTGCCGTGCGACAAGCGGGCGGGCGACGGAGCACGACAGAAAGCGGTGATGTCGTGATGGCGCGGACGGTCGAGGCTCCGATCGAGGAGTCCCGCATCGCCGAGGAGCATCAGGCCGTCGACGACTCCCCCTGGGCGACCATCGTCTGGAACGATCCGGTCAACCTGATGTCCTACGTCTCCTACATCTTCCGCAGCTACTTCGGCTATCCCGCAGAGAAGGCCGAACGGCTCATGCTCCAGGTGCACAACGAGGGCAAGGCGATCGTGGCCGCAGGCGGACGCGAGCAGATGGAGCGACACGTCGAGGCCATGCACGGCTACGGCCTCTGGGCGACCGTGGGCAAGGCCACCGGATGAGGGGCTTCGAACGCACGACGGAGGGCGCGCTCGAGGCGGAACTGCTCGCCGAGGAGCTGGGCGTGCTCTCCAGCATGAACAGCCAGCTCATCCGCCTGCTCTCGACGGGGGCCGCACCCGACGACCCCGCGATGCAACGCCTGCTGCCCGATGCCTACCCGGATGACGCCGGCGAGTCGGCCGAGTTCCGCCGGTACACCGAGGCGGGGCTCCTCGCTCGCAAGCTCGAGAACGCGGCCACCATGGCGCAGACGCTGGAGGTCGCGGCGGGCGGCGCGAGCCGCCGCGGTGCGGCGCGATTGCGGCTGGACCCGGAGCAGACGCAGGCGTGGCTGAGGGCGCTCACGGACATCCGCCTGGTGCTGGCGACCCGGCTCGGCATCACCGCCGAGGACGAGCGTCCGGCACCGGACGACGCAGCCGCCGCGATGTACGACGTCTACGACTGGCTCGGCTTCGTGCAGGAGTCGCTGGTGCAAGCGCTGGGCTGAGCTTCTGGCCGGGCTCCGGCACATCCCTCCGGTCTCGCGGAGGGTTTTGGGCCACGCTTGCGGCGCCATCGACCACACCGGGAGAGAGACGGAGAGCGTCTGCCAGGTCACCTCACGATCGGTGATCGAGTAATGGTGGGCGAGCTTCTCGCGGTTCTTCGCCGCGTCGCTCCAGCTCACCCTCGCTGGAGCGCCGAGCCCACGGACAGCGAGTATTTTCGCCGCCTCGGCGATCTTGATCATCAGCGAGCCGCCCGCCTCCAGTGCGACCTCGTCAGTGTCGTAGGCATCCTTGCCTTTGGCGACGATCGACGCGACGACCTCAAGCCAATGCTAGATGTGCAGCAGCTCCTTCGCGACACGGGCATCCATCACAACACGACCTTGTCACGGAAGATGTCGCGGTCGCGCTTGGGGTCGAGACCCGATAGCTCACGAGATCGACACCGCGACCGAGGACCGCCTCCAGCGACTCCTCCAAGCGGAGCATGTCGAACAGGTCAGGCCGGAGGCTGCACGAGCAGGTCGATGTCGGAGTCCGGTCGGTCGTCCCCACGGGCGGCAGAGCCGAACACCGCAAGGTCGGTGAACCCACGCCGCTCGGCAACCTGCCGAAGCACGGAGCCTCCGGCCGCGATCAGCTCTCTCGGCCGCACGCCGTCCATGCGCTCGCTGGCGGCCTGATAGCTGATTGCAGGCTGCGTGACCCCGAGACGCTTCGCGACCTCGCGCTGCGACTGCCCCTCCACGAGCATCGCGCGCACGGCGAGCACGCGCCGCAATCGCGCCAACTCCGCCTCGCGCGTCGCCTGCTCGTATTCTGACACAAGGGTCATAAAAGCATTTTATCGTCCAGGTCGCGGTCCCACCATTGCCGGCACGACTATCTCAACCTCGAACTATGGGAAGGGCGGACTCGAACCAAGAACAACCGAGGGCCGCCTGGCTCGTCGGCTTCACGCCTTCGATGCGCCGAGTTCCCTGCAATTGCAGGGTTCTCATGGGGTCGAGTGTAGCGCCGGGTACGCGCTCCTACGCGGCGAAACGGGCTGATTCGCGCCAGTCAGAGAGGTTTCTGGTCACTGGATCGAGTCGACGTCGACGGGCCGCACTGACGCTGAACGCCGCCCGGCAAGACGTCCACTACGAGCCTCGAATAGACGCTCGGCGCCCTCGGGCACACCACGCGCTTCGGGGCGTCACTAATCTTGGATGGTGCCGCCAAGACTGCCAACGCTTCCCAGCCTTCTCAAGCGAAAGCTCTACAAGACGGGGCAGACGCGTGGCGCTGAGCCAGGCGAGATCTATCAGAACCGAGTGCTGCGAAACAGCACTGTACTGATCCCCTACGAGTTCTGGGCCGAGTGTCGCTTCCCTGACGACGGCAGCAGTGCCTACGAGAGCGGCTCTATCGCGCTCGTCGAACCCTCATGGTACTTCGAGACTGCGAACGCCGATGACATCCTCGCCGCGGACGGCGTCCAGATCGGCGAGAACGGACTGCTCTTGTTCTTGCGACGTTCTGACTGGTCAAAGTACGCGCCGACGAGCGGCGTATTGCCCAACGGCAAGATGTTCACACCCGGCACGCAACGATTGGCTCCGATCGGAGGTACCTACATCGCGAGGCTGCATGCGACGACCGCTGACGGGGACCGTGAGGAGATGCATGGCTACAGCGTCACGGCACTCCGTGGTGCAGGTATTCGCGTCTACGAGTACGCCTCTTCTGAGACCATCAAGGCTGCTCGCCTGCAGCTCGAAGCGCTCATCTGGCATTGCGTCGATTCGGTCGGCGCAATGGTTGAGGCAGGTATGACCGCTGACGACGCGAAGCATCGCAGGGACGCCCAGATTGCCGCTGCATCTGCAGGCGGGCTCCTCGACTATGGGCGATTGACCAACGCCCGTCTGCTTGACGAGAAGCACTTCACGATCTGCCCCCTGTGCCTCGAACGCATCTCGGCGGCCGACTTTATGAAGCGCGGCGAGCAGGCTGCTGGTCGTGAAACGTGGGACATCACGATTACGGAGCTTGGTCTCTTTCACATCGAAGAACTGCGCGTAGGGCAGCTCCAGCACAAGCCCTACAACCTCGGCTGGGGGCACCACTTCTGCAACGTCGTGGTGAAGGACGCAGGCATCATCCCGACGCTTCGCTGGATGAAGCGGGTCCTAGAAAACAATGGTGATAGCTGGGAAGCGATCAAGCAGGAGGCCGCTTCAGTCGAAGAGGGGGTCGAGGGCTAGCTGACCCGAGACCGCGGGAAGTCGCCGTACCGGCGCGAGGCGCACTTTCTCCTCCGGGATCGGCGCAACTCGCGTCAAGTCCTCTGAGCAGCGCGCGACCCACTGGTCTTCAATCTCCATGCAGACCGCACGCCGACCGAGTTGCAATGCAGCAACCCCGGCCGCACCCGATCCAGCGAAGCAGTCGAGCACGATGTCGCCGGGGTAGCTCGACGCGGAGATAATGTGCCTGAGCATGTCGAGAGGTTTCTCGGCGGGGTGCTTGCCCTTATAAGGTCGCACACTCATAAAGTCCCAGACATCAGTGAACTCAATGCCACCGTGGACGTTGAGCGGACGAACAATGTCCTCGTAGGGCAACATCTTGCCGACCTTGCCCGTGGCCTCTAGCACTTCCACGATCTTCTGGTACTGCTCGCGACTCGGGGTGTTACGACCAGCCTCCCAGTTCGAAACTGCTCCGCCGTGGTTCACCTTGCCGTAAGCACCAATGGCGCCCGTCAGAGCGTGGCCGCTGATCCCCGCCTTCTTGCGGCAGTGGAGGAGGTACTCGCCAAGCGGTGACCTCCGGTACGCCTCAAAGGTGCCGTAAACACCATGCTCGAACACGAGGATGCGCTCCGAGTGGGGGTACCACCGCCGAAGTGCCTCCTTGTTCATCTTGCCCTTCCAGCCGTCGAACCCCGGCTCGTTTGGCTTCGTCCAGGTGATGTGATTCAGCGGACGCAGGTGCTTGGAGATCATGACCTCAAGCCGGGCAGACATCTCAGATGAGCAGAAAACGTAGACCGTGCCGCTCGCTCGCAGCACTCGCTTCCACTCCGCGGCGTAGGCCTCCATCCACTTGATGAAGTGCTCGTCCTCCTGGAAGTCCTTGTCGCCGTAGATGTTGCCCTTCTTCGTGCTGTGATACGGCGGGTCGGTCAGAATCAGCGAAACGGACTGATCGGGGAGTCGTTGTAGAAGAGGCAGAGAGTCACCGCCGGCGACCACGGCGTCAGCAGTCCGCAACGCGACGGAGCCCATAAGTGCGGTGGTGATTGCGTCGAGGTCATCCTCGCGAGTGGTGTATCGAACCATGCGGCGGAACCTATCCCTTCTTGGCGACGGGGACGCCGCCCCAGGTGCTGCCTTGTCCGAGGTTAGCTCTGCCTGGGAGGGGCGCCACCCAACTTGGCCGAAGTCCGGGGCACTGGACCGGCATTGTCGAATGTATGTTCGAGTCTACTCTAGGGACGAGGACCGACATGGCCACCCATTGCACCGCCACGACTACCCCACAGACCTAACCAACGGCACGGGCGGCGCTCCCGCTGTCCGGGGCCGCTTCGACGTCAACGGTGCCATCGCCCGAACATAGGCGCGCGGAAGCGCCATGTACTTCTCGACATCACTCGTCGTCGGCTTGTCGGGGAGGCTCAGCTCAATGAGCTTTCGCAGCAGCAGCGGCTCCTCCGGCTCAACCTCGACCGGCTCGCTCTGTCGCCAGCCGCGAGCGGAGAGCTGCACGAAGAGTGACCGCTGGCGCTTCGTGTCGATGATACCCAACCCCGCTGCTCTCATGATGAGCGCCTGGATAGAGATGCCGAACTGCGCCTTGACCCGCGCGAGCTGGTTCAGCGTGACCATCGGGTGTAGCAGAGACCGTGCTGCCTCCTCAGAGATGAGCAGCGCGCCCGCGAAGCGGTTCGCCTCCTTCTCCGGGTCGGTTGAAGTCCGGTGGGAGTGCAGTACAACGTGCCCGACTTCGTGCCCAAGCGTGAAGCGGTCGCGATCAGGGGACGCGCCGGGGAAGTACCCGACAACGGGGACACCGTGACGGTCGCCATGTGAGATGCCGAAGTGCCCCTCGGCCACTACGCGCACCTCGTCATCGGTCGGGTCGAGCGCAACTGGCGTGACCACAATCCCGAGCCTCTCGACGGCGCGCGTCACGTTCGGTATCGGTCCCGCCGAGTCGACGCCCATGAGCGCCCTCGTCGCGGCGGCCGCCTCTTCGATCGCCTCGACTTCGAGCAGCCCGTCCGGTTCATCGACGTAGGGCAGCGACTTGGCCTTGAGGCCGGCGGTCGGTGCGGTCTGCTGCACGATACGCGACGCCTCGCGGAAATACTGCGTCGCTTTCTTGGTCGTCTTGGCCTTCGACTGCTTGAGCTTGCGGAAGTTCAGCGAGCTGCTCTCGACACCGGGCGCTTCCACGTAGAAGAACTCCTCGGGGAAGTCCACCGCCTTGGCGAGCATCTGAACGTGCTGCTCGGTGAACGGTCGGATGCCGTTGGCAATGTCTGAAAGGTAGCCCTGACTCTTGAGTCCCGCGCTTGTCGCAAGGCTCTCCAGGCTGAGGCCAAGGAGGTCGCGCAGCGCGAGGACTCGCTCAGGACGAGGCGCTGCGTCCATCGACGACACCCCGCTGGCACTGACCCTTGCTGTCGATCAGGCCGAGCCCGTCGAGGTCATCGTCGTCGGCGGGCGTGAACTTGAGATTGGAGAGGTCGGTCTCGTCGGTTACCAGCGGCATCCGCAGGTCGACGTGCTCGCGGTACCCATAGCGCCAGGGCGACAGCGTGTGGATGAGTTCGAGTTCGACCTCGCTGCTCTGCGAATCGATCTGCCACTTGACGAGGAAGCCGTGTTGCTCGAGGAGCGCCTGGTCGGTCGAGCGGCCCGCCACCTGCGGGTTCGAGTAGAAGCCCCGGCGCGCGCGGTTGCGCCCGGCGTTCGGGACCTGGTTGTCGAACGTGCTCGACAACAGACGTACCGTCCAGAGGTCCTTGGAGAGGTGGAGCTGCTTTTTGCGGGCATTCGGATCGAGCTGCCACGGGCCGATGTCGGCGGTGCGGAGCAGACTGTGCGTGCAGCCAACGACGTTGTGCTTGTAGTGGGTCCGGTACCGCTCCGGCTCCATGCTGCCGATCGCCATCATGTCGTTCGCGCGGCTGATGGCCTGGGGCATGGCATCGTGAAGAGCGTACCCCAGCGGGGCGAATACTTGAGCGATCTGCTCGGCGACAGTGATATCCACAGCAGCGATACTATCGCAGCGATAGTTACATCACGCGTCAGGTGAGGCCGCGTGTCGTGTCGCAGTCGAGAGCCGCCCATGACTCGTTCCAAGTAGCGCTCGCAGGGCTACACGTCTGGCACATCGTGGCTCCGGTGTGGCTCGTCCCTGATGTGCAAGACGTGTAGCCTGGTCTCGACATTGGTCACCGAATCCGCACTGCCCGGACGACATCCTCGGCGCGCAGTTCCCGTATCGTCGCCTGGAGGACCGGCGGGGTGCGCCAGGTCGCGGGGTCGCTCTCGCCCGGCAGCGGTGGGACATGCAGGGATTGGTTCAGCACGGTGTGCCAATCGTGGAAGTCGCTGAGCAGCACGCGCTCCCTCGCGACCCGTACCGCAAGCAGCACCTCGCCGCGGGCGTGCCGCGCGTCATCGCGCAGACGTCTGTGCGTCGCGGAGGGCCAGAGCCAGAGCAGGCCGCCGGACGGCCCCGGCAGGCGCCATCTGGCGCAGCATCCAGGCGTATGCCTCCTGGAACGCCGGCCAGCCGAGCGACGAATCGCCGACCAGCGCACCGTCTCGCACGAGCGTCTCGTAGGCATCGCGGGTCTGGATCGTGTACATTGTCAGCAGCTCGGCACCGAGATCGGATATGACTCGCAGCGGCGGGGCGAAGAACCACGGCCGCACCGGAAGCCCCCGATAGGGGCGAGGCCCCGGCCGCGCAACGGTCGGCCGTCATCCCCATACGGTTGACAATGGCCGCGACCACCGACATGCTGCCCCGGAACGGCGCGCGCACTTACTGAGTGAGCAGACCGCATCGAGCCGCTCAGACGATGCAGCCCGCCCTCAGTACGGCACCTTTCCCGGAATCTCCGGTGATGCCGTCACGGCACCACCGCTCATTCCGGCCTCGGACCTCCCTGCGACTCCGGCATCGCTTCGAAGTCGTCGCTGCGGCCCGCGCCCACAGTACGACGGCCGGGCGGCCCGGCAACGGTTGCACCGCGATTGCCGAGCAATTGCACAGGGTTGCATCGCTGTTGCGCGCCGGTTGCATCTGCAATCACGACCCCAGCAGCGCGTCGAGGATCTCCGCCATGACCGGATCGACCCGCTCGGCGGTGACGACGTAGGAGGTGCGGGTGACCATCTCGTTCGCGTGTCCGAACAGCCGCGAGGCGATCGTCAGCCCGGCGGCTCGCTCCACGAGCGTCGCGACGGTGCGCCGGTAGATGTGGGTGGAGTAGTGCTCGACCTCGACGCCGAGGGCCCGAAGGGCGGCGGCGTTGTCCTCGACGAAGGAGCGCAGCAGGCGTTCGTAGTTCGAGACGCTCATCGGGCGGCCGGTCTTCATCGGGAACAATAGCGCCTCCGATCCAGGGCCGACCAGGGCCAGGCGTCGCCGCACCGCGTCGCCGGCGAGCGCGGGCAGGGCGACGCGGCGGCGCTGGCGGGCTTGCTTGGACGCGTCCTTGCGGACGAGGCCCTGAACGCGGTTCTGCACGATGGTGCCGTCGATGAGGATCGTCGGCGGAGCGGCCGTCATGTCCACGTCGCAGCGGCGCAGGCCGATGCATTCGCCAATGCGGGCGGAGGTGCCTAGCATGATGTCCATGCCGTCGATGAGGGCGCGCCAGTTCGGTCGCGGCCCCCTCCCGCCAGCGGGCCATCAGTTCGCGGATGCCGTCGATCTGCTCCGAGGCGAGCACCGAGGTCTTTTTCGGCGGGGTCGGCAGGCGTGAGACGTCGCGTACCGGGTTGGTCGGGATCGCGTCGTCACGCACCGCGAAGCCGCAGATCAGCGAGAGCACGGAGCGCGCCTTCCTGGCCGCGGCGATGCCGCGCTCGGAGAGGAGACCCTGCGGGATGCGGTCGCAGCGCCCGACGGTGAGCGCCTCCAGTGTCACTCCCCCGCAGACCGGCACGAGGACAAGGCGGACGGCGTGCTCGTAGTTCTCATAGGTAGACCAGGACAGCAGCCCGTTCTCCGCGCGCACCCGGACGGTGGTCGCCGCGGGTGCTATCCGCATGGGGCGTTTGCCCGTTCTCCGCGCGCACCCGGACGGTGGGCAGCCACGAGGCGGCGGTCTCGGCGATGATCGACGACCTGGACACGAGCGTCTTCGTGTGCGTCGTCAGCGTGCGCGCCCGCGACAGCACCTCGGTGCGAGCCGCGTCCTCGGTGGGACCCTCGGCGCGGAGCTGCACCAGCTCACCCGCGTCGTCGCGCATCCGGGCGCGTGCCCACCACTTGCCGTTCGCGAGGCGCGTCACCTGTACCTGGCCGACCTCGTCGCGGTCGTACTTCACATGCCGCCCGAGCTTCAGGCAGGGCGGTCCCACGCGTGCAAGGCGCCAGCCTTCCAGCGTCCACTCCGGCACGCCAAGCAGTCGGGCGACCTCGGCCTGGGTGAGAAAGGCCGGCTCGATGTCGACGCGAATGTCCATACCCAGAAGGTGAGCAGTCCGTACCGGCGCGAAGCGACGCGGGCGAGCGCCTACCGGATCGACGGGCGGGGCCGTGAACCGCGCCGGGCGCGGGTTTCTGGTCACCAATCTGGTCACCAGGAGCGGTCTCGATACGTCGGCTACGGCCGACTACTCGACCGCCGGGAAGAAGGAAAGTGCTGATCGGAGCGGGGAATTCAACGATCTAGAAGCTGACGTAATCTCCCTCTTGTCAAACCAGTCAGACGTCGCTCTGACCCCTGATGGAATCCGCAGACTGGCGGCCACCGAGGGTGACCCAGAGCCACCCGCCGAGCCATCGGTGTTCAAACACCACCGACTCGAAACCCGTCTCGGGGCCGATGGCGTTGCGGTGGTAGTCAGCCGCTACGAAGCAGGCGAGAGTGCCAACACGATCGCCAAGGATATCGGTGTTGCACCATCGGCTCTCGTCAGACTCCTACGCAACCAGAACGTCGTCATTAGGAAGCGGATCGTCACGAACGACGAAACCCAACAGCTTGCTCGTGAGTACAAAGCCGGGGCCACCATGGCTGAACTGGAGCAAAAGCATCAACTGTCACACGGAGCGGTGTTTCGGGCACTGCGACGAGCTGGAGTCGAGACCCGTCCAAGTGCACCACGCCGCCACGAGCAACCCGACAGTGCTAACGCCGATCTAGTACTTCCTTGCGGAAGGACACAAGGGAGTCGATTTCAGCCTTAAGCCAGTCGGGACTCTCGGCAGCCGAACCGTCGGTGCCTGGAGCCGCATGGCCCGTCATATACCTAGAGCCGACCGACATGCCGAGATCGACTTTGGCAACATCGGTGTCCGAAAGATCCACTACCTTAGCGAGCCGCTGCGTCTGAACCCCACGCTCGTGACGAGTGACGACATTATTGAGGAGCTCAATTTCAACGAACACCTCCCACGTCTCACGCAAGGAGCCAACGATATCCTTCAGCTCCTTTTCATAGTTGATGAGGTCTCCGTTTCGGTACAGGACTGCAGCGGACTGATGACGAGCACGCAGTCGCCCGAGACGCTCTTTGACACTTACGTGTCGCCAGGTTTCAGCATCCGTAACCACACCGGTTCCATCAACAGTCCGTGAGATGTGGATGTACTCGGGGTCGGCCGTGACGGGCAGTCCAGCCGCACGTTTGCGTTTGTCGTCCGTCACCTTCTCCTCATACAAGTACTGCACAAACGAGAAGTCATGCGTGAACACAAGCACCTGACGGGCTTCCGCTTCCTGTAAGAGTCGCCGGGCGACTCGCACGCGGTACTCCTGATCAAGACTCGACACCGGGTCGTCAAACACAAGAGTCGAGGTGTCGCCCGACTCTGTTAAGTCCGCAAAGAACCCCGCAATAGCCGTGACCCGTTGCTCGCCCTCACTTAAGATCGATGCAACAGCAATCTGTGGTGCATCCTTCAGATTGACCTTGATGTAGCTGACTCCTCGGGATGACCTGTCGAACACAAGTTCAACCGGGACGCGATCTAGGCCGAGTGCCTTCGCTTCAACTTCGAAGCGTTTGCAGACTTTGTCGACGTAGCTTTGCGATAGTTCTGAGTTCTTACGACTCGCACTGGTCGTGCCGCATGAAGACTTAGCTTGCTCGATGCGAGAGATTCGGATTGAGCGATCATGCTGGGCACCGATGGCTTCACGCTCTTCGACCAAACCCTTACGGACAGTCAGTTCGTCCCGTCGGGCGGCCAACTGAGCCACCGCGAGTGCAGAGGTATCTGTTGCTTCCAACGCGTCTGCGGACTCCTGTTCGGCGGTCGCCGCAGTCCGAAGCTTGGTGACAGCATCGATCAGGCCTGAGTTCAAAGCTTCAGGCTCAGGGACGTCTACGCCTGCCTCTTCTCTTGTCGCCATGAGTGCGTTGCGGATTTCCGTCGCGTCGCCAATCCGCGGCAGAAGTACCTGCGACAAGCTCTTGTCGTATGTACCAACAAGGTCAACGAGTTCTTGCGTGATGATGGAATCCAACGGCAGCTCCTTGAGGGCCCTCAAGTCGTCCGCCCGCAGTGCCTCAGCCGAAGAGAGCTTGGCTTGTGCTTCGCCACTCATGAATTTGGCGAAGAGCCCCATCCGGCCCTGTGCGTCATCATCCAGAGCTTGTGCACACAATGGACACGCAGTGCTCTCATGGGGGAAGTCATGCTCATGCTCATGCTCATGCTCATCAGCGTCGGCGAACTCTTTCGCCGCCAACCACATCCGCCGCCAAGACTCGTTTCCTGTGCCAGGAAGCATCTCGGCTCCGTCAAATACCTTGCGAGCATTCGCTACTTCAAGTTCCGCGTCGACGACATCTGAGCGTAGCTTTCGACTCGCCTTAACACTTTCTGGGGTGAACTTCTCGGCTACCAGTTCCAGATTGCGGGCCAACGTCTTCAGCTGCCCGGCCCTCTGTCGCGCCTGAACTGCAAGAGCAGCAGGGTTGGAAGCGGTTAGGTCACGCAGCTTTCCAGGAAGATTGTCCAGTTCGGTCTTCTCTTCCTCTGTGAGGGCACTGAGGTCTCGGATCGTCTCCAGCGAAGTCTGTTCACCCAGGTGCTCAAAGATATCGAGTCCAATGCCGACTTCAAGAGCCGGCCAGTTGCGAAGCTGAAGGCGTTCACTCTGAAGGTCCGCCTCAAGAAGTGCGGCTACTTCCTGAAGCACCTGTGTGTATTCTCCGATTACCTGCAGAGCAGGGGGGACATAGGCGATCTCGTTGGACTGGGTTAGATGGACACTTGCAGAACGAGAATCAAATACGCGAACTCGCTGCATCGGGCTCTCCACCCGTCCGTGGCTGCTTTCCCAGGTGAGGTCGATCGCTGGTGGTGTCGGACCAACCTGGTAACTCACGACAGCCTTCGGTACGGTGCTCGGACTGAAAGCGTTCGGTAATACCTGCTCAGATGCACGAGTCGCCGCGACCTGCTTGAGGATCCGCGTATAACCCGACTTTCCGCTGCCGTTCTTTCCCGCGATGATCGTGAGGCCGTCAAGTTTGAACTCAACAGTCGCACCTGGTGCAAGACCGTTTGCCCCCTCCAGATGCAGAATTTTTGCGGTATGCACAGGCTCTCCGCCCGCAACTGTGGTAGTCAGGTGAGTAGCGTCCAAAGGGCTAAAGCTCGCGGCATCACCAAGAGTTGGCGACGCGTACCAGGCTGCCTCTTTCTCTAGTTCTCCACGTACTGCTGCATCTGCATAGCGTCTAAAGTCAGAACTGGCGAGTGTCTCGCCCGCGGCAAGTCTCCGAAGAATGTCCTTCTGCCAAGGGAGTTGCTGGCCGGCCCAGTCAAGAAGACCTTCCTCTAGATCGCCCACGATCTTTCGTCCTTCGTCTCAGTTCGTTCGCGGTTGAATATCTTCATACGTCGACAGCCCTCGCCATCTGCCCTGAGCGACTCACGACATGTCACGTTCAGCATGGCTAGGCTCCCGCTTTCTCATCGACATACGCGAACACGGTGCGGCCCGCGTTGATCGCCAGGCGAGCGTCGGCATCAACTAGAAACTCGTCATTCGGATGGGCGAGGCTGGCGTTATTCCGGATTTCGTTCAGCTGCTGAAGCACGTTAGACATGGCGTACAGGATCTTTGTGAGGCGATCCGCATACGGCCCATCAGCTTGCAGGTCGGGGTGATTTTCCCGGAGTGCTTTCATCAAGACGGTGAGCGACGGGTCTGCAGGCAACAGAATTGCCGCTGCATCGCACAGTGCTCGCAGATGACCGTGGAGCGACGTGTGCACTCGATCCACGGCACTTGTTGGGCCGTTGGTGCGGATGAGCGAGTCCGCATCAGCGAGGACACGCCGCACTACATCGCGAGTCGATTTGGGCTGCTGGACGGTGACAGCAGGTGCACCCTCAAGTTCATTGGCCCAGCCCGTGATCTCATTTCGTAGAGCCAACCTACGAGCGTCAGTGGAGTCATTGTCCCCGAACTTTTCAATCACGCCCCGCAGAATCCGTGCTTGGTCGGCGGGCGAGCGAGATTGAAGTATGGCTATGAAGCGTTGACGCGTGGTCTTGCCATCTGTGTCGTCAATATAGATATCGTTTAGATCGCAGTAAAGAGAATAGAACTCCTTGTGAGTGCGATAGCTGAAGTCACCGAGATACCCACCGGAGACACCAATATAGCCTTCGGTGAGTTTCACGATCTGAAGCTTGGACAGCACCATCTACAAGTTCCAGTTCTCCGGCACTGACCGGCCATAGTCTTTGATGCCAATCGCTGCGAAGTGCTCCTTGGCAGCCTTCATCTTCTGAATCTCAGCCGGACGAAGCTTCGAGTCATCGAGGGTGCTCTTGGTCTCGCGGATCATGTAGACGCGGTCTTCGCCATCCTCATGTTTGACGATCGCCCAGTCGGGGTTGTAAGGGCCGACCGGGGTGTCGATCTTGAACTTGGCCGGCAGCTTCATGAACAGCTTGATGTCCTCGCGAGTGTCAAGCCTCTCAGCGAACTGTCGCTCCACGTCGGAGTCGTAGACCACGTAGTCGAAGTCGGTCTTCTGCTTGTTCTGCACCTGGTACATCTGGTCGAGGAAGCGTTCCTTCTCCTCAAGCCCATCCGCCTGCAGGTCACGCAGTTCGTACACAGAGCCGGCGATCTGCTCGTACTGGATTCCCTCGACGACGATCTTGGCGAGCTCTGTCTTGAGTGCCCGTTTGACCATGGCGATGAAATCGTTCGGGTTGTTGATGAACTCATCGAGTCGCCCCGAGCCGATGAGGATGTCGACGATGGTCTTGCGGGTCAGGGAAGTCGCATCTTGCAGCTCAGTGATGATGTCCGGCAGGTCGTAGCTGCCCTTCAGATCAGCCGACCGGGTGCCCAGCTCTTCACCCTTCGCCCCGCCACGGAGCACCTTCACTCCGGCTCGGGTGACCTGGATTCGAAGGGCATCAATCTTCGGCGACTCCTGGATTGCCTTGAGGGAGTTTTCGATGATCGCGTCCCGCTTGACGGCGACACGGTAGGTGGTCTTGCGGCTGATCGCGTGCCAGAACTCTTCAAACTCTGGGCTCGTATAGAGCTGCTTGTTGAGCGCTCGCGGCTGGCGGTTGCTCTTGGGCTTGACGTACCGCTCGATGCTCGTGCGGCTGACCAGGTCGACGATCTCGTCTTCATACTCATCCAGGTACTCCGGCAGGTTCAGCGAGAACTCGAACGTGTTCGGCACGAACTTCGAGGTCACCTGACCATCGGCCAGGAACCCGTTCTGGGTGAGGTGATCGAACACTTCCTTCGACCAGGTGAAGCCGAAGAGTTCATCAGTGACGGAGCCATCCTGGGCGTGCCGTGGGATCTTGGCGAACTCACTCACACGCACACGGCCGATCTCCACGCCGGCCGCCTTGTACTCGTTCTGCAAACTCTTGGCGAAGGCGAGATAGGACTCGTTGGCGATCACGGTGAGAGTTGCGATGCCGCGATCGGCCACCCGTGTGAAGCCGTCAACCGTCTTGGTGACCGGCAGTCGGAGTCCACGCCCGATGGTCTGTCGCCGCTCAACTTCGGCACCCATCTCGCGGAGGGTGCAGATCTGGAAGACGTTCGGGTTGTCCCAGCCTTCGCGAAGGGCGGAGTGGCTAAAGATGAAGCGAACGGGCTCGGATTCATCGAGCAATCGCTCCTTGGCCTGCATGATCAGCTCATAGGCATCGTCGTCGGCCTTGGTGACGCCGGTGCTGTCCCGGAAGCTCGTGGTCTTGCCACGCTTTATCTGTGAGAAGTATGCCCGGCGAAGTTCGCTCGGTGCCTGCGGCAACAGTTCCTGGTAGCGAGCCGACTTGGCTCGCTCCTCGATAAACACCTCGTCGAACCACTTCACGAAGTCGCCGTTGGCATCCTCGTTGCTAGCCCCGTCGCCGAGGAAGCTTGCGACCTTGTCGACGAAGAACAGGCTGAGCACCTTGATGCCCTTGTCCCGCAGCATCGATTCTTTACGCAGGTGCTCGCGAACGGTCTCGCGAATCATCTCCTTATAGATGGCCCCGCTGGAGCCGCCGATGCTCTCCCCCTCGTAGAGGAAGCCGTGCACCGTCAGGTCAACGTAGGCGGGCTCGATGCTCATCTCGTTGACACGCCAACCCTCATAGATCGGGTTGTTGGTCAGACGCCCATCAGATAGTTCCTGGTGCGGTTTCACGCTGACAATGCGTCGCTCAAGCGATCCGTCAGCCTTCCGGCACGACAGTTCCAAACGGGCAGTCCAAGTCGGCTCCCGCTTGACCTCCATCAGCTTGATATACGGAGTGGCATCCGCACCCTGCTGCTGGACCTCGGCGACCACGATCTGCTTGACCAAGCCAAGGTCGTGGGCATCCACCGGATCGAGCCGGTAGACGACGTTCCGCTGCTTCTTGTGAGTCGCACTGTAGCGAAGGGTAAAGGCTGGGTCGAGGTCACCAACCGCTGATTGCGAGAGCTGCGACTCCATGTTCTGCGGTTCGTCCATGATGACCACCGGGTGGGTGGCCTTCAGATAGTCGATCGGGCGGAGGCCGTTCAGCTTGTCGCGGGTCTGGTGGATGATGCGAGTGTTCGTGTTGCCACGGATCGAGTCGATCGTCATGATCATGATCTGCACGTTCGTCGACGTCGCAAACGACTGCACCTCTTCGGCACTCTTGCCGCTATACACCGAGGCATCGAACGGGTAGCTCGGGTAGAGGTCTTTGAAGTGCTGCCGCATCAGTCGAATACTGGTGCTGACGCCCTCGCGAATAGCGACGCTCGGCACCAGGATCACAAACTTGGTGAAGTTGTACTTCTGTGCCAACTCGAAGATGGTGCGGAGGTAGACATAGGTCTTGCCGGTTCCGGTCTCCATCTCAACGTCAAAGTCGAGAGCGTTACTAAACAGCTCACTCACGACCTCCAACCCGTTGCGATCCTGCACACGCTGGAGATTGGCCAGCACCGTGAACTTATCGAGGACGAGGTTGTTGCCGACCGCCCCCACTTCTTGCGTGAGGTCAATGTCGAGTGCAGCCTGATCGGTGTCCTTCACTGCAGCTTGCCCCCGAAGGGTCATCACCAGCTTGTCGGCGTCCTTCGGCTGACCATCGAAAAGGTCAACGACAGAGTTAATGGCCGATAGCTGGAACGGCTGGCTCGGGTCGAACTGAAATCCTGAACTGTTCATCATGCTGTCCACAGTTCAATGTTTTTTGACTTCGCCAGCTGAACCAAGTTGCTCTTCAGCTCATCGTCGCCCTGAAAGGCATCCTCAAGGATCACGATCCGTGACGGGTCAGCGTCAACGATCGCTCGCAATTGCTCGAGAGACGGCTTGACCTGTTCATTCAGGTAGGCGAGCACGGCGATATCTCCGTCGGGCTGGAGCACCGAACGCAGATCGAGGCCGGCGATCTCGACCGAATTGATCGACTCGGTCAGCGAGTAACCCTGCTTGAGGAGGATCTCAGTCAGTAGGTCGTCGGGCGTCGCGTCGTCGGTACTGCTGCTGTCACGCAGGCCGAGCAGACGCTGCTGCAACGCGTCGTCTTCGATCTCGCTTGTTACACGCCATTTGGAGAAGTTCGTATCTGCGAGCCTGTACGAACGAAAGCCCCCGTCAAACAGATTGTTGGTGCTGTCATCAAGACGGGATTGGAGCTCTGCCTTGATTCGATCGCTAGCACGCCTTATCCGCTCACGCGTTATGTCAGAAATGGTCGCGAGCCCAGCTTCGAGGGCTGCCGAGTTCTCCGCAGTCGGCTCGGGTAGCTGAACCTGAATGTGTCGACGGCTTCCACCATCCTCCGCATTCAACTGGACGACAGCCTCCCCAGTCGTACCTGAGCCTGAGAAGAAATCGAGCACGGTCATGTCAAGGAAGTCATCATCCTGCGAGAACATACGTGCCAAACCGGCAATCAGCTGCGTCGGCTTCGGAGTATCGAAAAAGACTTGCCCGTCGAAGAGATCCTTCAGAGCCGCATTAGCGGAACGGGTCGTGCCAAACGTTTCTCCGGGCCATATAGATTCGGCAATGCGTCCCGCCTGGTCTGCCAGATAGATCTTCCGAATAATGCGTGACTCGTCCGCACTGAAGACAATTTCCCCCGAGGCAATCTTGCTAGCAACCTGATCTTCTGACCACCGCCATCCGCTCTCCGGCGGTTGAATAGTCTTTCCGCTCGGTGTGACAATTTCGAAGCGTAGAGTTGCACGGTAGCTCGGACTACGAACATCACCTGATCGCCAGTCGCCGCGTGGGTCTTCATCAGGATTCGAATAGTTTCGGTTGTTCTCATCAGTACGCGGAACACGGAGCAATGAACGACTATCGGACCGTCGCCACATCACAACATAGTTGTGATTGCTGGCGAGAAATCTTTCATCATTCTTCGTCTGCTTCGAGTGATTCCAAACAATTGTTCCGAGAAAATGTGTTTCACCGAAGACCTCATTGCCGAGCTTCACGAGATTATCGACTTCATTGTCATCGATGGATACAAAGATCACACCGTCATCGGTGAGTAGGTTTCGTGCCAGCTTGAGCCGCGGGTACATCATGTTCAGCCAGTTGGAGTGGTACCGGCCCTCAGTATCCGCGTTGGTCGAGACCTTCTTGCCCTCTTCGTTAACCTGGCGTGTCCATTCGAGATAGGCATCAAGGCCCTCTTTGAAGTTGTCTGGGTAAATGAAGTCATTGCCCGTGTTGTACGGCGGATCGATGTAGATCATCTTGATTTTTGCGTGATAGTGCTTCTGCAAGATCTTGAGCACTTCGAGGTTGTCACCCTCGATGAAGACGTTCTTGGTGGTGTCCCAGTCTTTGCTATTCTCGAAGTCGGGCTTCAGTGTCGCGGTGGTCGGCTCTTGGGCGGCACGCAGGGCACGCTTCTTGCCGGGCCAAAACAGTCCGAACCGTTCGGTCGGGTCGGCAGCGTCGGTGCTGAGTAGCTCCTGCAGCTTGACGACATCCACCTTGCCGTCGGCAATCGCCTCTGGGATCAGATCGGCCAGCTGGGCTGCCAGCTCGGTCTGGAAGTTCGGTGTAGTTGATGGTGTTCCGTAGATGTCGTCGTTCATAGGTGGTTCTCCGTCATTGAGTTATTAGTTCTGGTTCTGATCGCTCGCTGGCTGCTCATGTGCCGACCCTCCATCGGATCGTGAACAGTTGCTCGGTGTGCTGAGTGCCTTTCAGCGACTGCTCAATGAGGTCGAGGTACTTGTCGGCTTCAGCACGGAGCTTCTTGCGGGTCTCACGGAAATCTTCGTCGGCGTCCTCGGCCCGTTGCTCCCATCTGCGGGCATCCTTCTTGTGCCGCAGCTGTTCCATCGGGTCATCAGCCTGACGAGCCAGCTTGCGGGCTTCCTTTTCCTTCGCCCGGTAGTCCCGGATGGCCCCCTCGTGCTCGGCCTTCCGATCCTGCTGGTTGCGGTAGATCAGTTCTTCTTGCTGGTCGTAGTAGCGGGAGTTTCGTCCCTGAACTTCTTTCTCTAGCTCCGCCCGACGAGCCTCCAGGTGCGGAACGAACTTCGCCTGGTCAATCTCGACCGGTACGTCGCTCACGCTGGTGCAGGCCAGGTCGAGGATGTCGGCGACATATTCGTGGTCGAGCCATTCACCGTCATCGGTGATGGCACCAGCCAACATGTAGGACTCGGAAACGTCGTCGTGCTTGGCCTTCATGGTGAAGGTGGTCAAACCAACGGTCAGCTCGCCGCTTTGCCCCTCGAGTGCCTTCACGGCTGATGTCGCTCGAGTTGAAGCCGCGAGGCTGAACACCAGCTCTCGGCTCGGAGTCTCCCGGCTCTTGGCCTCGTCAAGCAGATGCTGTGCGAGCGGGCTGGCGTAACGGTACTGGTGTGCGTTATCGAGAGGCTGCGACTTGAAGTAATAGCGACCAGTCGGGGCATCCTTGACGGGTGAGTCGTGCAGCACGAAGTGACGGCCATCGCCCTCGAACGTGGCAAGACCGTCCAATTCATGCCGCGTGACGGCGAGCAGTAGTCGCTCGAACTTGTTGAGCACCTCCCCCGACTCGGTGTCGTAGGCCTTCAACCGGTCTTGGACATGCGGATCGAGGTTGTCGAACACCTTGGCCTTGGCCCGTGCCATCTCGCTGGAGATCTCGCCTGCGTACTCGGCCACGAGTTGCTTGAATGCTTCATCGAGTTCGTCAGCGGTGCGGCAACTGGTGAGGATGTTGCTGATCGTCTTCTCGAAGTCCAGGCCATCCTCGATGGCACCGAGCACCTCGTCGCTGGCCCCGAAGACGCTCTCGAATAGGTGGAACTTGTTCGCCAGTAGTTCCAAGATTCGCTGCTCGGCGATGTTGCCCTTGTTCGAGAAGTTCACGACTACGACGTTGTGCTTCTGCCCGAAGCGATGGGCTCGGCCGATGCGTTGCTCAACGCGTTGCGGGTTCCACGGCAGGTCGTAGTTAACGACCATCGAGCAGAACTGCAGGTTGATACCTTCTGCCGCAGCCTCGGTGGCAATCATGATCGTGCTCTCATTGCCGAAGTAGTCCACCAAGGCCTTACGCCGATCGGCAGCCGGGATACCGGTGATCAGGTCACCGTCCTTGTTCGCCTTCAACCAGTCTTGGTAGATCGCCGTTGCCTCGGGCGAGTTGTTCGACCCGTTGAACAGCACCAGGCCATCGCCACGACCCGCTTCCCGCAGATGACGGGCGATGTACTCCTGGGTCTTGGTGCTGTCGGTGAAGATGATGGCCTTCTGGGGTGCACCGATCTCTTGCAGGCGGGCGAAGCCTTGATCGAGTGCCTCGCCGAGCTTGGCGGCCTTTTGGTTGACAGTGATGGAGCGAGCCAGAGCAGCGAAGCCACGTAGCTCCGCGACCTCTGCTTCGATCCGCTGCCGCAGAGTCGGATCCGCCTGGATATCCGCACCAGGCCCGAACGCGTCGCCCTGGATCTCCTCGGCTTCCTCAATCTCGTCGCTCGTCAGGTCATCATCCAGGAACAGGCCACCACGAGCATCCCGGCGTTGGCCGGCTTCAAGTTCACCAGCGAGGCGGTTGGCGATGTTCTCCAACGTGCTTGCCACGGCGTAGGTCGACGAACCAAGCCGCTTGCGGATGATCAGGGCAGACAAGTGCCGCTGCGAGCCCGCGAACGCCAGCAACTCGTCACGCTGCAGATACTCGTTGACCAGGTCGTACAGTCGCACCTCGTCCGGAGACGGCTCGAACTCCACGGTCAGCGGCAAACGCTTAGTGAAGTGGATGTACTTATCGGCATCTCGACGCAGAGTGCGTTTCGAGATCGTCGCGACCCGGTCGGCCAGGTCATCATCCGTGAAGTCGCGGTTCTTGATGTACCGCTCACGGAACGCATCCAGCGAATAGAAGTAGTCCGGGCTGAACACCGAGACCAGCCCATACAACTCTTCAAGTCGGTTCTGCAGCGGTGTCGCGGTCAACAGGATCGTCTTCGACGCCCCTGCCACCAGATGAGCGACCGCCTCGGAGACCTTCGCCTTGCCGTTCCAGTAGTTACGCAACCGGTGGGCTTCGTCAGCGACCACCAGATCCCAAGCCTTCAGCAGCGACTGCTCGTGCCGCAGCACAAACTCGTACGAGCAGATCAGCACAACCGGAGAACGCTTGCCCGCGGGTGACAGCAGTCCGTCCTTGGACTTGGCGTCCAGCAGGGCAGACGGGATAAGGAACTTCTCGTGCAACTCCTGCTGCCACTGCTGTCGCAAGCTCGACGGAGCGATGATCAGAATGTCCCGCTTACGCTCGGCCCAATACTGCGAGACCACGATGCCAGCCTCGATCGTCTTACCGAGCCCGACCTCGTCCGCCAGGATCACGCCAGGCAGGAACGGAGTCTGCAACGCGAACAAGGCCGCATCAATCTGATGCGGCTTCGGCTCTACCTGGGCGTCAAAAAGAAGACCTGCGAGCTTGCCGACGTGATCGTTGGCATAGCTTCGCTGCAACTCGTGTGCAAAATACTTGGCCTGGTAATCAGAGAGCGGGTTGATCACAGAGCAGCGTCCCTGTTCTCCGCCTGTGAGCAAGCAGGCACAAGCCACGAAACAGCCGGGCGACTTCGCTGGCGTTCGTTCATGCGTGCTCCTTTCTCCACAGTGCGGCGGGTTACGTAGTTATCCACAAAGCGTTCTTTCAGGTTATCGACGACCGCCGACAGTCCGCATGACCCACTTCGGGTGATTCGCTTCCGGGAGATGCCTCGAACCAGAAGCTGAATACTGCTCTATTTATACCATGATCAGCATTTTTCGTGAACCTGTCTGGTTCACGATCATAGACTCCCCGCACCAGATGGCGGTAGCACGACAGGCAATTAGCCGCCTCGTGACGAAGCGAGGAGCTACCCCGATTGCTGCTTCTCGGCCCGCAGGAACCCTGGCACCGACAGGCACTTGATCTCGAACTCGGCACAGACATTCGGAACCTTCGGGCGACGTTGCCCGGTCTGCTGCTGACCAACCTCCATCGTGATTACGGTCAGCCGGCGATGCCCGGCCTGCACCATCAGCTCTAGGTCACCGAGGTAGTTGTGGTTGCGTCCGTACGCCGGGTAGGCGTTGACGATTCGCTTCGCCAACGCCAACTCCTCCGAGTTGCCAAGGTCGCGGAACATGTGCTCGTTGCGACGAAGCCAAGGCCCGATCTTCGCCCGCTTGGTCGCATGGCCGACAAGCTCGCGTTCGATCTGCCGCGGAGCCACGATGTCGCCGCTGGTAATCAGCGTCTGAATGATCTCCCAGTGATCCGGAAAGATGTCGACGCCGTAGTACTCGTCGTCGGACTCACTGAGAAAGCTCACCAGCACGTTGTGTCGATGCAATAGCGTGGCTCGATCTCGAACAGGCCCAAGGGTTCGGTCATGTTCGCTCCTCACCGGAACCAAGCTCTGACCGGTAGGTGTTGAGGAGGTGCTCACCAATTTCGAGTGCGGCACTGGCGTCCTGTCTATTGATCTGGCCATCGTCAAGGGCACCGAATACCTCGCGGGCATAGCGACGCCCAACCCGGTTGATTCGGGGCGGGTAGTACTTGCCCCCTGGTGTGCGTTCGTGGTCGAAGCGACGTCTCGACCGTCGCTCCTCCATCACTTCGTAGTGTGAATCACTGATCACGCCAAGCTCCCGCAGCCGAATAAGGAGAGCTGCTTGGCTGACGCGGAGTCCCTTACTTAGGTCACGCAGCAGGTCATCGTCGAAGTCAGCGGTGCCGGTGAAGCTGCGATCAGCGAGCACCTTGTAGACGAACTTCGAAGGCATCAGGACGGCGGCCGCCACCGCGTTGCAGAAGCGTTCGATGCGGGAGTGCTCTGTGAGGTCACAGATACCTTCTGACCGCAGGACTATATGTGCGTACTCATGGAGCAACGAGAAGGCTCGTGCATAGGCGGAGCCGCGAGTGTCCAGAACGATGACGGCGTGGGAGCCGTCAACCCGGCTGAAAGCACAGCACGGTGTCGTCGCCGAGGTTTCGCTGCGACACATAGACTCCGCGTCGGTGAACTGCGTCGATCCAGACCCGCAGGGCACTGAAATCGTCTTTGGCTTGGAGCTGATCACGCTCGCTCACGCCTAGGAACTCGCGAATGACCCGACCGGCCGTCTTGGCGGTTGTCGACGAAGTAACGCCGGCTGGCACCTCGAAAGTCGTCTCAGGAAACAGGTCAGCAGCCGTCGACAGCATCTCGACGACGGCGTGGATCTGATCGAGTAGAGCAACCGAAGGCGGGAACTTCTGGTTTCGTAGCGACCGGTTGTCCTGCCCGACGGTGTCGAGCACCTCCGGCTCATCGATAAGCAAGTACGACCACGGCCGCTTGAAGAACTTACCAAGCCCCACGAGGTCTTCCAGGGTCAGATCGCTGTCGGCCTGGACGCAGAGGCTCGGGTCAACTGACAGGTCCAGACCAGCAAGATCGACTGGGGACTGATTGCGATTGCCAAGCATGCTCGACAGCCGAGCAGCACTCACCGTGACAGACCCCATGATCTGAGCGTATGAGTAACGCCGGACATTAGGCCTTAGGACGTCGCGAGTCGGTCTGGGCGTAAGCCCCTAGACGGTATGTAGTGGCCACCTTCTGGTGAGGGGGTCGCGGGACGGGGCCTCGCTCACAAAACTCGTGGGTTACCGGGTGGAGGTGGTCCGCCCGGCCTATCCGACAGTTGTGGGAGGCC
>Ga0180216_1000369_pt1 | contig 49299 bp, 49 predicted proteins | sample eDN3rd37CBELigMG_FD_128879 | JGI IMG/M metagenome (GOLD analysis project Ga0180216, IMG submission 128879) | Enriched Miracle-Growth compost microbial communities from Emeryville, California, USA - eDNA 3rd pass 37_C BE-Lig MG (version 2)... ...
CCGCGCGTTCGGCTTCCGCAACTTTCACAACTACCGCTTGCGCGTGCTCGCTCTTTGCGGTTGGAATGGCGTCATCAATCGGGTCTGATCCACCCTCATCCCCCGTTCACGGGGAAGAGCCGCCGAAACAAAGCCGGGCGCGGTGCCCAGCTTTGTTCCGAAGTGGTGCCCCGCGCAGGATAAACATAACGAATATATTTCGCCGTTCGTACTACTCTAGAGGCGTCCGCAATCGCCTGGTCCTGCCGCCTGCCGTTCTCCGCGGCCGCAAATGCTACGCTCGGGCGATTTTCGCTTCTCGCCACAGTGAGAAGCTGTCGCTATCGAAGGCTCGTGGCATTGGGCTGGCACCTCCGCTTATCGTGAGGTTATCCGCGGGAACCTGTGCGGGCGTAATCCGTAAGGCTTGCGCTTCAACGAACAGCAGCCCGAATCTCGGGCAGCATATCCTGCGTAACCTCGGCCGACCGCGCCGGCAGTGGCTGGGTGCCGCGTTCGCCGTTCCGATCGATGTCTTCGATGAGGAGCTTCATCTCGGCGATCTCGCGGACCTGGCTGGCGATGATCTGGTCGGCCAGCACGCGAACCCGGGGATCGCTGATGCTGGCCTTGCGCGCGTTGTTGATCGCGATCGAATGGTGCGGGATCATCGACTTCATGAAGGTGACGTCGGAGATAAGCGCCTGACTGCGATTGACCAGAAGCGAGGCCACGCCGAGGACCAGCGCAAACGCCAAGATCCCGAGCTTGATCGCCATGCCCTTGTACATCGACCACATGAAGCCGAGCATCACCATTGTCATCACCGCGCCCATCACCAGCGAGGCGACCAGCCGGTTGATGCTGAACATCAGATGCTCGGACGAATAGACGAGCTGGTACATCAGGAAGAACATGATCAACGTGGAGGTTGCGATCATCGCCGCAAAGCGACCCCACGACATACTCTTCATTTCGTGATCCTGTTCCATCGATTGAACCTTCCTATCTTTAGTGACGCGCGAACACTCGCTGGCCGTTCTCTCCGAAGGCGATGACGACGTAAGGCTGTCGCTTGGCGCCGGCGACTTCCATCCCGGGGGAGCCGATCGGCATGCCGGCCACGGCGAGGCCCTTGACACCCGCCGGGCGCGCGGCGAGCGCGCGCTTCATATCGGCGATCGGGACGTGCCCTTCGAACGCCATGCCATCGACGATCGCGGTGTGGCAGGACGACTGCGCGGCTGGGACACCGAGCCGGGCCTTAAGCGCCGCGCGGTTGGGATCGTCAATCATTCTGACTTGACGATCGAACCCGGCCTTCACTTGGCGTGCCCACTGCTCGCAGCAGCCGCAGCCCGGATCGCGATGAACGACGATGGGTCCCGCTGCCATCGTGACCGCCGGTGTGCCCAGCGCCAGTGCAAGAGCGAGAGTACGGAACATCTTCATCATTTATCTCCTTTCGACCTGGCGTGCCGTTCGCGCGCGGCTCGATCGTCCTGTCTAGTTCAGAACCAGGTCCTGATCCCAAACACGATGCTGGTGGATGACGGGTTCTCACCCGCCGTGCGCGCGAAGTCGGCGGTGTCGCCGATCTTCCTGTCCCACGACACGCCGATATAGGGCGCGAACTGGCGTGTGATCTCGTAGCGCAGGCGCAGGCCAAGCTCGATGTCCGACAGGCCGGAGCCGATGCCGGTTTCCGGCACATCCTGCGCGGCAAGATTAAACTCGGCGCGCGGCTGCAGGATCAACCGCTGGGTGATCCGCTGGTCGTAATAGCCTTCGAGCCGGCCGAGCACGTCGCCTTTGTCGGAGAGGAACAGCGCGCCCTCTACCTCGAACCAATAGGGCGCAAGCCCCTCGAAGCCGATCGTGGCGTAGGTGCGTGAGGGATTGGGTTTGAAGTCGTAGCGGATGCCGGCCTGGAGGTTGAAGTAGGGGCCGATCGCGCGCGAATAGAGCGCCTGAATTTCGGCATCCTCGACCCCTTCGCCGAACGCGCCCGAGCCTTCGATCTTCACCACGAGCCGGTTGACGTCGCCGCCGAACCAACCCTCGCCGTCCCAGCGGAAGCCGTCGGCACCCTCGCGCGCCTGATATTCCGCGAGGTTGAACATCACCTGATAGAAAGGCTGGCCGCCCTGCTCGAACATCATCTGGCGGCGGGCATCCGCCATCTCTTCGGGCGGAAACTGGCGATCGGCATAATGATCCGCCGGCGGCTGCGGCGGCGGGGCATTGCCGGCCGGAAGCGCGGTGCCGGTCATGTCCATCGCGGGCGCCGCCTGGGACGGGCCGGGCATGGCGTGCCCCGCGTGCGGATCGGTTGCTGGCTTAGGCGTGCAATGCCCCATCACCGCGTGCTCGGGCGGGCAATCGGGAGCGGCTGGGGCGGGGGCGGCATCTTGTGCCGCCGGAGGCGAAGGCGGCCGTTGCGCGGGCTCGGGCGCCGGCTCCGCTTGCGCCGGCTTTGCCGGCATCGTCATGCCGGGCATGTTGGAATGGTCCATCGTTTGCGCCGCGGCGGGCGCGGCCAGAAGGACGGCGGGAGCGGCGCCGAGCAGCAGCAGCGTCTTCATGCCGCGTCTCCCCGCGGCCGCACGCTCACGACGCGCATCATTCCCGCGTGCATGTGATAGAGCAGGTGGCAGTGGAACGCCCAGTCGCCGACCGCATCGGCGGTGAAGTCCCAGGTCACCTTGCCGCCCGGCTGGACGATGACGGTGTGCTTTCTCGGCGCATGGTCGCCATGCCCCGTCACCAGCTCGAAGAAGTGGCCGTGGATGTGGATCGGGTGCCCCATCATGCTGTCGTTGATGAGGTTCACGCGCACCCGCTCGCCTTCGATGAACGGGATCGGCTCGTGAACGTCCGACATCTTCTCGCCGTCGAACGACCACATGAAGCGCTCCATGTTGCCGGTCAGGTGGATGTCGATGCTGCGGGATGGCGCGCGGACGTCGGGGTTGCGGTCGAGCGCCATCAGGTCGCGGTAGACGAGCACCTTGTGCCCGACATTCTCCAGCCCCTGGCCGGGTTCGCCGGTGCGGTCCATCGGCATCGGCGAGATGGTCTGGACACCCGGGCCTTTCTTGACCTGCGGCGCATTGGAAAAGTCGCGCATGCTCATCGAGCCCATGTCCATCGAGCCGTGGTCCATGCCCGCCATCGCGCCGGACTGTCCGCCCATCGGCGAATGATCCATCCCGGCCATCCCGCCCGATTGGCCGGCCATGGCGCCGTGATCCATGCCGGCCATGCCGGAATGGTCCATCGGCATCGTGCTGTGATCCATATTGCCCACCGCCGCCGCGCCGCCGGCCATCGCGCCGGTCGCGAGCGCGGCCGATGGGTTCTGCTCGGCGGTGGGATCGACGCCGCGCATCCCGCCCGTCATGTCCATCCCGCCCATGCCGCCATGATCCATCGACATGTCGCCCATGCCCATGTCCTTCATGGTCGCGAGCGGACGCTCGCGCAGCGGCGGCACCGCGGCGCTCATGCCGGCGCGCGGCGCCAGCGTGGCGCGCGCCATGCCCGAGCGGTCGATCGCCTCGCCGACTAGCGTGAAGGCCCGGTCCTCGCTCGGCGTGACGATCGCGTCGTAGGTTTCGGCGACGCCGATCTGGAACTCTTGGACCTCGACCGGCATGACGTTCTGCCCGTCAGCCTGGACGATGCTCATCGGCAATCCTGGTATGCGGACGTTGAAGGTGGTCATCGCCGATGCGTTGATGAACCTCAGGCGCACGCGCTCGCCCGGCGTGAACAGCGCGGTCCAGTTGTCCATCGGGCCGTGGCCGTTGACCAGGTAGGTGTAGATCGAGCCGGTTGCGTCCGAAATGTCGGTCGGGTCCATCCGCATCCCGCCCCACATCAGGCGTTGCGATGCTGTCTGGTCCCGTCCCGCCAGCAGGCCGGCCAGGGTCTGCTTCTGGAAATTGAACCCGCCGGGATTGAGCTTCATGTTCCGGAAGATCGCCTCGGGCGACATCCGGCTGTGGTCCGAAAGCACGATGACGTGCTCGCGGTCATACTGGGCCGGATCCTCGCCGACGGGGTCGATGACGATCGGGCCATAATGGCCGAGTTGTTCCTGCAGCCCCGAATGGCTGTGATACCAATAGGTGCCGTTCTGCTTGATCGGGAATTCGTAGAGATAATTCGATCGCGGCTTGATACCGGGAAACGAGACGCCCGGCACGCCGTCGTGCTGCGGCGGAACGAGGAGGCCGTGCCAGTGGATCGAGCTGTCCTCGTCTAGGTCGTTCACGACATTGAGCCGCACCATCTGGCCTTCGCGCAGCCGAATGAGCGGTGCCGGCACGGTGCCGTTGATACCGATCGCGGGCGAGGATCGCCCGTCGATCATCATCGTCTGGCGCGCGATGGTGAGCGTGATGTCCTCGCCTGAAACGGTCGGGAGCGGCCTTACGAGGCCTTGCGAGACGGGCTGCGCCCAGGCGGGAAACCATGCGGCAAGCGCGGCCGTGCCGCCCAGCGCGGCGGTTCCGCGAAGCAGTGTCCGGCGATCAATCGAAGCGGTCATTCATCGTCCTGAAATCTTGGCGAGGCTTACCGAACCATACGCGCGCGGCGATCATGCCCCTCATGGCGGAGTCGAAAAAAGCTGAAGGCAAGATGGGGTCTGACACCATGTCAGGGTCAAGCGTCTATCGTTGCCGGTCGATCTCGGCCGCGAGTCGCAGCCGGGCGCGATAGAGGCGCGTCTCGACCGCCTTCTCGCTGATTCCCAGCGCCTCGGCGGTTTCCGCCTGGCTCATGCCCTCGATCGCGCGCAGCACCAGCGTCTCGCGCAGATTGGCCGGAAGCGTGGCGATCGCCGCGCCCACCTGCCGCAGTTCTTCGCGGTCGGCCGCGAGCGTGTCGACCGCGGGCTGGTCGTCGGCGATGTCCGATGCGTGCTCGATGGGCAGCACCGCCCAAATCAATCGCCGCACCGCTCGGCGTCGCCGCCAGTCGCGCGCCTTGTTGATCGCGATGCGCGCGAGCCAGGCACGCATCGGCCGCCCCATGTCGAACCGGCGCAGCGATCCGTGCGCCGCGACGAACACGTCCTGGAGGACGTCGAGCGCTTCGTCGTCATCGCCGATGATCCGGGCGATCAGGCGGTGGAGCGGCTGCTTGTGCCGGCTGACGATCTCGGCGAAGGCCGCCTCCCGGCCGCCCAGCGCCAGCGCGACGAGCTCGCCGTCCGTGCGGTCGGCCAGACCGTCGTTCACCGGGGTTCTTCGGTCAGCGCCCTGGTCACGGCGGCATCGAACTTTGCCGCCTGCTCCGGTTTCAACAGCGCGCGCATCGCGAAGATGTGCGCCAGCGTCTCCTTCTGGAGCTGGCCCATCGTCCGGTGCGAGGCGTCGACCGCGGCGGCGACGCGAGGGCCATTGCCGTGCTCGGCGGCGATGGCATCGGCAAGACGGGCATTCTCGGCGCGCATCTCGAGCTCAAGCGCACGGCGCCGAACCGCGAAGCTCGCTTCCAGCGCTTCAAGCCGTCGCTCCTGCTCCGGATCGAGCGAAAGCTGCTCGTGCAGCACCGCGTGGAGCTCGGCCGCCGGCTGCGGCGGAGCGGGAACGAAATACCGCCCGACCAGCACCCCGATGACCGCAGCAGCGAACGCGATCAACCCGATGAGGATAAGCTGACGCGCTCTCATCGCGGTTCGAGCAGCAAGGAGGAGGGCGCCAGCGGGCTCGGCGCGCCGAACGGCGCGAGCGTCGACACCGCGCGCGCTTCGGCCAGCGGCACGGCATTGCTGACGATGCCGAGCACCAGCGCGAATGCGGCCGCACTCAGCGATGCGCCCATCGCCAGACCCGAAGACGACGATCGGCTCGCGATCGCGCACATTACGCGGTCTTCGAGCCCGGCGAGGCCGGCATGCGGTTCCGCCCCGGCGAAGCGAGCCAGCGCGCTGTCGATATCGTTGTTCATCGCCTGACCTTTCCTTCTGCCTCCCTCATACGCATGGCGCGGATTGTGCCCTCATCCAAGCTGGCGTGAGGGATGCGCGCGGCAACTGCGTATCGCCTAACATGGATTGCAAAAGGAGTTTGATATGAAGTTCCGATCGCTGATCGCCCCGTTCGCGGTGATGGCCGCACTGAGCGTGCCCGCCGCCGCGCACGCGCACCCGAAGATCGTCGCGGCGACGCCCGCCGCGAACGCCACCGTCGCACCGACCACGACGGTGCAGCTCACCTTCAGCGAGCGCGTCATGCCCCGATTGTCGAGCGCAACGCTGACGATGACCTCCATGCCGGGCATGGCGAACCACGTCATGAAGATGACGGGCGTGACGAGCGCGGTATCGGAGGACGGGAAGTCGATTACCCTCACCAGCGCCAGGCCGCTTTCCGCCGGGAGCTACCGGGTCGATTGGGTGATCGTCGGCGCCGACACGCACCGCATCACGGGCACGCACGCCTTCTCGGTCCGCTAGGAGATGGCCGACTGGATCGGCGTGGCGCTGCGCTTCGGGGTCTATGCCGATCTGCTGCTGCTGTTCGGGCTGGCCGCCTATCCGCTGTATGCGGCCAGCCCATCTCGACCGTTGGGCGGTCGCGCGATGATCGCCGGCCTCGCCGGGCTCGGCCTGCTGCTCTCGAACCTGTCCTTCTTGCAGATGGTCGCGTCGATGTCGAGCGCTACGATCACCGGCATCGGTCGCGAGACGTTCGATTTCGTCCTGTTCGAAACGCCGCCGGGTGCCGCATTTCTGTGGCGCACCGCGGCGCTCGCGACAGCGTTCGTCGCGGCGCTCTTGCAATCCGCGAAGATCCGATCGCCGGTGGTGACCCTCGGCGCCGGCGTCGCACTCGGCACGCTCGCCTGGACGGGCCATGCCGCAGTGACCGAAGGCGCTGCGGGCACCATCCATCGCCTGGCGGACGGGCTGCATCTGCTGGCGGCAGGTGCCTGGCTCGGCGCGCTCGCGGTCCTCGTCACGCTGCTCTTCGCGCGCATCGAGGACGATAAGTCGGTCGCCGCGGCACGCTCGGCGCTGGCGGGGTTTGCCGTGGCCGGCTCGATCATCGTCGCGCTGATCGTGGCTACAGGGCTCATCAACGTCTGGATGATCGTCGGCGTGGAGGGCGCCCTGCGGCTGCCGACGACACTCTACGGACAGCTCCTGATCGCAAAGCTGGTGCTGTTCGCGGCGATGCTCGGGCTTGCCGCCGCCAACCGGTGGCGGCTCACGCCGCGATTGGCATCGGGGGACGCCGGTGGCGCTTCCGGCGGTGTGCGTGCGCTGCGGGGCAGCATCGCGCTCGAAACGAGCGCGGCCATGCTGATCCTCGCGCTGGTCGCGTGGCTCGGGACGCTGTCGCCGCAGCCGACGATCTAGCATGTCTTGACTCTGACATGATGTCAGACTCCATATGAGTGGGCATGGAAGGATTCCCGCTATGAACCATGCCGATCACCACCATCATCAAGGCGCGAGTTGCTGCGCGACCAAGCCGGCGACCGGCGGCGCGATCGATCCCGTATGCGGGATGACCGTCGATCCCGCGACGACCCCGCACCACGCCCGACATGACGGCGAGGACTATCATTTCTGCAGCGCTGGCTGTCGCACGAAGTTCCTCGGCGATCCCGAGCGCTATCTCGGCGATGGGCCGCGCCCCGAGCCCGAAGCGACGCCGGGCGCGATCTGGACCTGCCCGATGCACCCCGAGATTCGGCGGGAGGGCCCGGGCACTTGCCCGATCTGCGGCATGGCGCTCGAACCCGAAGAACCGAGCCTCGACGATGCGCCCAACCCCGAACTGGTCGACTTCACGCGGCGCTTCTGGGTGTCGGCGGTGCTGGCGGTACCGCTCCTGGTCGTGTCGATGGTGGCCGAAATGCTCGGCTTGCAAATCGTCAGTCCGCAAGCCTCGCCTTGGGTGCAGCTCACCCTGACCGCGCCGATCGTGCTTTGGGCGGGCAAGCCGTTCTTCGAGCGCGGCTGGGCGTCGATCAGGACGCGCCATCTCAACATGTTCACGCTGATCGCGATCGGCGTCGGCGCGGCCTTCCTCTACAGCCTCGTCGCGACCTTCGCGCCCGGGCTGTTTCCGCCGACCTTCCGCATGCACGGCGGGATGGTCCCGGTCTATTATGAAGCCGCGGGCGTGGTGGTGACGCTGGTGCTGCTCGGACAGGTGCTCGAGTTGCGCGCCCGCGCCGCCACCGGCAAGGCGATCCGCGCGCTGCTCGACCTTGCGCCCAAGACCGCGCGCCGCATTCGTGATGACGGCTCGGAGGAAGAGGTATCGGTCGGCGACGTTATGGCCGGCGACCGCCTGCGCATCCGGCCCGGCGACGCAATACCGGTCGACGGCGTCGTAATCGAGGGCCGGTCCTCGGTCGACGAGTCGATGCTGACCGGCGAGCCGGTGCCGGTCGAAAAGATATCCGAGGCGCAGCTCACCGGCGGCACCGTCAACGGGACCGGCAGCCTCGTCATGGAAGCCCGCGCGGTCGGCGCCGACACGATGCTCGCGCGGATCGTTCGCATGGTCGCCGAGGCGCAGCGGAGCCGCGCCCCGATCCAAGCGGTTGCCGACCGCATCTCGGGCTGGTTCGTGCCCTTGGTCGTCGCCATCGCGCTCGCTGCCTTCGTAGTGTGGAACTTCGTCGGCCCCGAGCCGCGCTTCGGCCATGCGCTGCTGAACGCCATCGCCGTGCTCATCATCGCCTGTCCCTGTGCGCTCGGCCTCGCCACGCCGATGTCGATCATGGTCGGCACCGGCCGCGGGGCGCATGCCGGCGTGCTCGTCAAGAATGCCGAAGCGCTGCAGGCGCTGGAGACGGTCGACACGCTGGTCATCGACAAGACCGGCACGATCACCGAGGGCAAGCCGAGGCTTATTGCGGCCAAGACACTTGCCGGCGAGGACGAGGACGATCTTCTCGCGCTCGCCGCCGCGGTCGAGGCGCAATCGGAGCACCCGCTCGCGCATGCGATCGTCACGGCGGCGCAGGAGCGCGGATTGAAGCTGGCAGCGGTTCAGGATTTCGAATCGCAGACCGGACTTGGGGTCAGCGCAAACGTGGGCGGACGGTCGGTGGTGATCGGCAACGCCGCGCAGCTGCGTCGGATCGGTGCCGACCCTGGACCACTCGAAGAACTGGCGCAGTCGCACCGCGCAGACGGCGCCGGCGTCATGCTGGTGGCGATCGACGACCGGCCCGCCGGCCTGCTCGCGGTCGCCGATCCGGTCCGCGCCAATGCCCGCGAGGCGATCGCGGCGCTGCGCGCCGACGGGCTCAAGGTGATGATGCTCACCGGCGACAATGCGGCGACCGCCGAAGCCGTGGCGCGGCAGGTGGGCGGGCTCGATGCGGTCCATGCCGATTTGAGGCCCGACGACAAGGCGCGGATCGTCGGCGAGCTCAAGGCGTCGGGCGCCAGGCTGGCGATGGCCGGCGACGGTATCAACGACGCGCCCGCGCTCGCCGCCGCCGATGTCGGCCTCGCCATGGGCACAGGCACCGACGTGGCGATCGAGAGCGCCGGGATGACGCTGACCCGCGGCGACCTCTCCGCGATCGTGCGCGCCCGCCGGCTGGCTGACGCGACCATGCGCAACATCCGCCAGAACCTGTTCTTCTCGTTCCTGTTCAACGGCATCGGCGTGCCGGTGGCGGCGGGCGTGCTCTATCCGCCGTTCGGCATCCTGATGTCGCCGATGTTCGCAGGCGCGGCGATGGCGCTGTCCTCGTTCACCGTCGTCGCCAATGCGCTGCGCCTCAATCGGGTAAAGCTGTGAAGATCGGCGCCGCCTCGGACGCGAGCGGCGTCTCGCAGCGGATGATCCGCCACTATGAGAAGATCGGCCTGGTGCCGCAGCCGCCGCGCCGCGACAGCGGCTATCGCGATTATTCCGCCGCCGATGTCCAGCGGCTCCGCTTCATCGCCAACGCCCGCGACCTTGGCTTTCCGATCGAGGAAATCCGGACGCTGCTCGAACTGTGGAGCGATCGCGCCCGTTCTTCGTCCGACGTGAAGCGGCTGGCGACGACGCGCGCCGATGAATTGCACCGCAAGGCACAGGCGCTGGAGAGAATGCGCCTCGCCCTGCTCGACCTCGCGACCCGCTGTCACGGCGACGACCGGCCAGATTGTCCGATCATCGACACCCTCGAACGCCGTTAGTGATCGGGTTTGCGGGCAGCACAACCCTCACGCCTCGTGACGGAAGTACAGCATCGCCTCGAGGTGAATGACGCCCGTTAGGTTCGTTTCACCCGGAGCGATTCGAACGGCATCGCCGAAGCGCACCGCTGCGCCTACTACGTTGAACTCCCAGCGATTTCGCCGATCATAGCCATCGCGGTTCCTGCGTAGAAGACGGCGGCAGTCGGCGGTATTTGGCGCCCCGCACCGGATAAACATAACGAATACATTTCGCCATTCATACTACCCTAGACCCGCCGAGCACCGCCGATTAGCGGCCTCCGCCGCTTAACCTTGCCGCTCGCACTTCGACACCTTGGCGTGCTCGATTGTGGGCGATGCTTCATGAATGTTGGCGCCTTGGCAATCAACGCGCGGCCGACCTTGCCGGCGAGATTGGCCAACCGGCCGGATTCATCGGGCTGCCGGGCGGCTTGACAGCAGGCTCAGCGCGATCGGGAAGACGGCGTCGGCAAAGCCTTCGAACGGCCGGTGGGGTGCCGCGGGGACGATCTGGTTCCGATCGGTTCCTTGACGCATTGCGATGACTCCGACCGCGGCCCCGCACCCCACGGTCCTTGAGGGACGTCGATCTTGCCGCATTTGTTCACGCCGCCAGGAACGAACAAGGAGCAGCGCTAGTTGAAGCCTGAGAACGGCCCTCGCCTCGCGACGCCACTGTGCACATCGATGGGACGGTGACGCGGCAGCCGCGAAACGCCGGTCGAAAATGATCCAAGCGATCAACCCAAGGAAAACGTCATGACCATCAGCCAAGTATCCGTATCGCTCGAAGACGCACAGCGCGTGATCGCTGCCGGTCAGGCCAAGGCGGGCGAGATCGGGTCGCCGAGCAATGTGACCGTGGTCGACGCGGGCGGCAACCTCGTCTCCCACATCCGCATGGACAATGCGTGGGTGGGCAGCATCGACATCTCGATCAACAAGGCCTTCACGGCGCGCGCGTTCGACATCGCCACCACGGACCTGGGGGAGAACGCTCAGCCCGGAAAGCAGTTCTACGCATCCAGAACTCCAACCATGGCCGGGTGATGATCTTCGCCGGGGGGCATCCACTTCGCCAAGACGGCCAGGTAGTCGGGGCGGTAGGAGTGAGCGGGGGCAGCGGCGCGCAGGATCAGACGGTCGCCGAGGCGGCCGCAGCCGCGTTTTGATCATCGCGACAACCCGAGCAAGGCAAAGGAGAGATTCAAGATGGCAACGCAAGTCAGCAAAGCGGTTCTGGTACGCCTCGAAGCACTACCCGGCAAAGAGGACGATCTCCGCGCCTTCTTGAACCAGGGGCTGTCGATCGTCGAAGGGGAGCCCAAGACCGTAAGGTGGTTCGCAATCCAGTTCGGACCCTCGTCGTTCGGGATATTCGACGCCTTTCCCGACGAAGACGGGCGCCAGGCGCACCTGTCGGGCGACGTCGGGAAAGCGCTCGGTGAGAACACGGGCGTTCTCTTCGAGAAGCCCACGATCGAGCAGCTCGATGTCGTGGCGGAGAAGCAGCCTGCCTAGAACAGGTGGCGCCCGCGGGGCGGTGCGGATCAACCCAGACGCTGCATGAAGCGGGAGTTTGATTGGGGCGCTGGTCCGCGTGGCGTTCGGAGGGGGCGAGCCGCGGGGCAGACGGTTAGTTGGTTGAAGAGTTAGGGGTAGACGAAGCCAATTTCGAAGTGACAACTTGTAGGAGATGGAGAGATGGCGAATGAGATTCTCGTCGGCCTGAAGGTTGCGATCCTACTGACGGACGGATTCGAACAGGTGTCGCCGCGGGCGGTGGCCGCGTGACACACGCCGCCGCGCAGCAGGGGCCGTCTTCGCCGGGACAGGAGACCATGGAGCGGCGTCCCTTCGGTGCCGCACCCGGCGACGTCCCGGTGATCGGCCAGGGGACCTGGTATATCGACGACGCGCACCGGCCCACCGCGGTCGCCGCGCTGCGTCACGGCATCGACCTCGGCATGACCCACATCGACACCGCTGAGATGTACGGCGAAGCCGAGGTTGTGGTCGGAGAGGCCATAGCGGGGCGGCGAGACGAGGTTTTCCTCGTCTCGAAGGTGCTCCCCAGCAACGCTTCCCGTAGCGGGACGGTCGCCGCCTGCGAGCGCTCGCTCGCGCGCCTCCGGACTGACAGGTTGGACTGCTACCTCTTGCATTGGCGCGGGTCGTACCCCCTCGAGGAAACCTTCGCCGCCTTTGAGCGGCTCTGCGAACAGGGAAAGATCCTATCTTGGGGCGTAAGCAACTTCGACGTTCCCGACCTCGATGCCGCTTGGAAAGCCGGCGGCGAGGGCCGGATCGCCTGCAACCAAGTTCTCTACAATCTTGGTGAGCGCGCGATCGAGCATGCCGTGCTGCCTTGGTGTGAGGAGCACGGCGTCGCCGTGGTTGCCTACAGCCCGTTCGGCCATGGCAACTTCCCTGGCCCGGACACGCCGGGCGGCCGCGTGCTGGAGGAGATTGCAGCGAGCCATGGCGCGACAGCACGCCAGGTGGCGCTGCGCTTCCTTGTGCGTCGGCCATCGCTGTTCGCTATCCCCAAGGCGTCCAGCGCGGAGCACGCTGCCGACAATGCGGGCGCCGGCGCGCTGCGGCTGACGGACGCCGAACTCGCCATGATCGACGCGGCGTTCCCGCTTGGCGCCCGGCCGCGCGAACTTCCCATGATTTAGGCCCAGGACGCCTTCCGTGGAGCTCGAGGCGCTACCTTCGGAACAAGGAGAGAAAAGATGCACAAGGCACTGTTTGTAGGCATTGAAGCCGGGCCGACCCACCAGGAAGATGCCGCTGAATTCCTCCGGGGTGCGCTGGAGCCGGTCGAGCATGAGCAGGACACGCGGCACTGGTACGCGCTGCGCTTTGGCCCCGCCGACTTCGCCATCTTCGATACCTTCCCCGGCAATGCCGGCCGGCTGAAGCATCTGTTCGGCACGGTCGGCCGGGCGCTGGTGGTGAAGACCTTCACCATCCTCAACGGCTTGCCGGAGATCGAGCCGGCCGACATCCTCGCCCTCAAGGTGCCGGCGGCGGACGCCCTGCCGCGCCTGGCCCTGCATGTTCCGCTTGAAGCACGGGACGGTGCGGAGGAAGAGGTTGCCCGCTTCCTGCAAGGAGCCCGATCGGCCGTGGAGCGGGAGCCGGGCACCCTGTCGTGGTACGCTCTGCGTCTCGGAAAGACTCGGTTCGCCATCGTCGATACCTTCGCCGACGAGGCAGGGCGCGAGGCGCATCTGTCGGGCGAAGTCGGCACGGCGCTATCCGGAAGCTCCGCTTCGCTGTTCGCCGAGCCTCCCCAGATCCACCGCGCAGAGATCCTGGCGTTCAAGATTGCGTCCGCTGGTGATGAGGAGAGGACGAGCAGCAACACGTCGGTCACGCGGCCGCTTGAGAGAGGGACAGTCTGATGGACACGAAGCAGAAGGCGCTCGTCGGAGCCACCGTTGCCGGCACCGCAGCAGCCGGAGCCGCGTTCGCGTTTAAGTTCGCGGGCACGGATTCGAAGCTCACCAAGGTCGCGGATTTCGGCCATCAGGTGACCGGCGTAAGCGTCACCGAGGACGGGCGGATCTTCGTCTGTTTCCCGCGCTGGACCGACGACGCCCCGATCTCGGTCGCCGAGCTGCTGCCGAGCGGAAAGCTCAAGGCCTATCCGGACGAAAAATGGAATTCGTGGCGCAACGCCAAGGCGAACGAGATGCCGGTCGGCGAATATTTCGTCTGCGTGCAGTCGATCGTGGCAGATGGTCGGGGCGCCTTGTGGGTGCTCGACCCCGCCGCGCCCGGCAATGAAAAAATTCTTCCCGGCGGCCCCAAGCTGGTCCGGGTCGATCTCGCCACCGATCAAGTCACCAAGACGATCCTGTTCGACGAAACGGTGGCCCTGCAGGGCACGTATCTCAATGACATTCGCTTCAGCGCTGACGGCAAGACCGGCTACATCACCGATTCCGGCACGCGCGGCGCGATCATCGTCGTTGACCTTGACACCGGTGACGCCTTCCGCGCGCTCGACGGCCATAAGTCGACGCAGGTCGAGAAGGACGTGATCGTCGAGATTGACGGCAAGCCGCTGCGTCGGCCCGACGGCCGCCAGCCGACCTTCTCGTCGGACAGCCTCGCGATTTCCAACGATGGCGGCACGCTTTACTGGCAGGCACTTACCGGCCGAACGCTCTATTCGATCGAAACGTCGAAACTCAGCAAGGGCACTCCGACCTCCGACGTCGAAGCGGCAGTGAAGACCGTCGGCACGACCAATGTCGCGGACGGACTCTGGATGGGCAGCGACGACACACTCTATGTCACCTCGCCAACCGACAATTCGGTAAAATATTGGACGGGCGATGCGCTGGAGCCGGTGGTGACCGACAAGAGATTGCGCTGGCCCGATACGCTGTCGGAAGGGCCGGACGGGACGATCTACGTCACTGCCTCGCACATCCAGGATACGAACTGGTATAAGCCGGGCGCCCCCGCTTCGCTGCCAACCGCGCTCTTTTCCTTTCGTCGGTAACGCGCTGCCATCGATTATATGCGCCGGCTCGCTCAAGGCATCGCTGGCCCGGTGGCCTCGCTCGTTCGCACTGGGCCGCGAGGCGTGATTCGAACTCCGTCACCGACAAGGGGCGCCGGACCTGCTACCCTGACGTAGTCGGGGCGGCAGACGGGCTGGACACGGCGGCTTACGGCGGTAGCTGGCGCCCCGCCCTGGATAAGCATAACGAATACGAGTCGCCGTTTGCACTACTATAGAACCGCCGCCGGGCACCGGTAGCTGCCCTATGGCGTAGTGCGCCGCCGCTGATTATTCGAGTAGCTTCGATGGTGGGATCAACGGCCCACACTTTCGAGCCTCCCGATGGCAAGCTGCCTCTGCCGCCGATGTAGATAGCGCTTTGTCGGTTTGCGTAGTGCAATTACCTCGGCGGATGAGGGGAACCAGATTGAATCCTTGGCCAGTGATACCCGCCGATGTTGTCGCTTGGTTCCGCGGTGTCTTCGCGGACGCAAACCGCCGCGTGTGCGAACGTCTGGTCAATCTCCCCAACATCCGCGAGACATCGCTCGATGACGGTTTGATTGAAGCGCTGATCCCCGACAGCGCGCCGACGCTCCTTCCTTCGGGTGCGATCATCCGCATGGATACTCACAACATCGGTGGTTTGCGGCGCTTAGGCGCTCCCCATTGGGATTGGGACTTTCCGCAACGCCGGCGTTGGGAAACGGCGGATATTGCGATCCTCGTCTTCGTCTATCGACGCGACAAGCTGGTGGCGAAGAAGATTGGCCTGCTCCAGTCCAAGCGCCTCTTTCCGACCAACCATGATGTCGAGGACGAGGATGAAATTGGCTTCCTTCATGGCATGAATGCATTCATCCGCCGCGACGGGCAGCAAGCAGCCGCCGCGCTCCACCGAACCTACAGCTTCGACGAAAGCTGCACCTTCGCCGCAATCCAGGCTGGACACCGACAGGTCGAGCTGATCGACACGCTCAATCGGGATTTCGGCAAGGCCGTCTTCTACCTGCTCTACGCACCGCCTGAGCTTCCCTACGCAATTACCTATCCCCTGCGACAACGAATCCGCGTTGACGACATTCCGGTTGGAAATCGGGTGGTCGATGCCGACAACGTCCACCGTGCCCTTGCAGAACTCAATGACGGCCAATCTCCTACCTTCAGCCTGTTGAAGTCCGCCTGCGTTGGGCGGGATTGGCCGCTCGAAACTTGGGCTGCCGATCTGCTGCTGACCTGTCAGGTTGGACAGCAATTCGATGACAGCAACGACGATCGCGTCCGCTATTTCCTCGAACGCCGATCGGGCCCCATTGGAGCGGCTCTCGCCGCATCAATTACCCTGCCGGACGAGGTCTGAACCATGCGAAGTGGCGATATCCCCTTCAAGTTCGATCTGACCGATCTCCTCGCCCGCGCTCGCCGCCAAGTCACTGGCCGGCTGGGGGACGTCACCTTGAACTTGCCTTTCATCAGCATTGCGGTCAGCCCTCAAGATCGCGAGCGCCGGGTGGCGCGCGAGATCGTCCTCCGTTTGCGCGATCGGCGTGTCCTATCCGCGTGGGAATGTTGTGACGATTGCATCGAGAAAGCCCTCACCTCGCTCAACGAAATCCGCCAATTTATCGTCGACAAAGAGGTGGAACTCGCCGAATTGCAGGACGGACCGCTGTTCCTTCTGCTTGAAGCGATGGCGGCTGGGATTCGACAGTTTATGACTTTCGAGGAGCTGTTGCGGCGAGACAAGGATGCGCCCCTGCATCCACGGTTCGGCGAGTTTCATCGACCGCCCGACGTGCGCCAAGCCTATTTCGACGGTCTCGAAATCTTGCGCGGACACCTGAGCCGGTGCCTCGGGCAAATCGCGCTCATTGCCCGCATGCCCGTGCCGACCGAGGGCATCATCGAGAACTATCAGGGGCCGTGGCAGCTAGAAGCCTATGAGGCTCCCCATCGGCTGCCAGCACCGCCCGAATGACCTGCGCCGCGGCTGCGCGGAAGCCCACGTGCTTACAGGAGGTAGCATCGCTTCCCGCAGCTACCGATCACAAGGTTGAGCCGAGAGAACCATTAGAGAACAAAATCTGCTGGCGAAGGCTCGTGGATCGGTTAGGCATAGTCCGATGGAGAGCATAACGAGCCTGAGCGAGCTATCGAGCGATGATTTTGCGCGGCGCTTTGCGCTGCGACCAGGCCAGTTGATGTGGTTGCTCGGCGCGGGCGCGTCAGTGTCCGCTGGTATTCCAAGCGCTTGGGATATGATCTGGCAGTTCAAGCAGACCTTATTCATCGCCCAGCGCAAGGCGTCGCCGCAGAGTGTCGCCGATCTCGGCAATCCGGCTATCCGCGCGTTGTTGGACTCGCATATTGCGAGTTCCGAGCGACTACCCCCGCCGGGTTCGCCGGACGAATACGCGGCGCTGTTCGAAGCAACCTACCCGGTGGAGCGCGACCGCACGACTTTCATTCAAGGCATGATTAGCGGCGCGAAGCTGGCCTATGGCCATCTTGCTCTCGCGTCACTTCTAAAAGCGGGCCACACTCAACTCGTCTGGACTACCAATTTCGACCACTTGATAGAAGATGCCTGCGCGAGAACGTATGGCACAACGGGCACGTTGAGCATCGTTGCACTCGACGCTCCGGAATTGGCAGGGCAATTGATCGGCGCGCAGAAATGGCCGATCGCAGTAAAGTTGCACGGCGATTTCCGCTCGCGTCGGCTTAAAAACACAACCGATGAGCTGCGCCAGCAGGATGCCGCGCTTCGTCAGCAGCTCGTGGATGCCTGCCGCCGATCCGGCCTCGTAGTCGCCGGCTACAGCGGACGCGACGATTCAGTGATGGACGCACTTGAAGCGGCACTCGATCAGCCGGGCGGTTATCCTGGTGGACTGTTCTGGCTGCATCGCGGTAGCGATCCACCGCTTGAACGGGTCATCCGACTTCTCAAGTGCGCCAACGACGCGGGTGTTGAATGCGGGCTGGTGCGGATTGAGAGCTTCGACGAGATATTACGTGATCTGGTGCGGCTGCTGCCCGCGCTCGACACATCTGCTCTCAACGCGCTGGCAACGGGACGGTCGCGCGTGTCAGGCGCTCCCGAGCCCTCGGGCCAGCGAGGCTGGCCCCTCATTCGGCTCAATGGGCTTGCCGTCACCATCCCGGCCAATTGCCGCAAGCTGGTATGCACGATCGAGGGTGTCGCGGCGGCGCGCGCGGCGGTCGCCGAGGCCAACGCGCGCCTGATCGTAACCCGCACCCAAGCGGGGGTGCTCGGCTTCGGAAGCGATGCTGAGTTCCATCGAGTGTTCGACCCGTTCGGAATCACTGCTTTTGATCTGGCCACCTTCGAAAAGCGGCGCCTGCGCTATGAGTCTGGCGAACGCGGCCTGCTACGCGACGCCTTGGTAGAGGCGCTGTGTGCCGCCAAGAATGTTCGTGCGATCCGCCGCCGTAGCGCTGATTTGCTCGTGCCAGTAGATCCCGCCGACAGCGCATGGGATGGGCTTCGCGGGATAACTCGTCAGACGACTGGCGCTGTGCCCAAACACCCGAACCTGAAATGGCACGAGGGGGTCGGGGTCCGGCTTGACTGGGCGGACGACGGTCTGTGGCTGCTGCTTGATCCAAAGATCGTGTTCGAGGGCGTAACAGACGAGACTAAGGCGATCACCGCCGACTTCGCGCGCGAGCGGACGGTGAAGCGTTATAATCGTGACCTGGATCGGCTCATCGACTTTTGGGCAAAGCACCTCGCCGGCGAAGCGCTTCCGGCGCTTTCGATTGGCGACGGGATTGATGCGCGCTTCGCGGTTGGGAAGAACACGGCCTTCTCTAAGCTGGTGCAGCCATGACGAGCGAGATCGCGCCCACCATATGGTATCCCGAGCCCGAGCTGGTGTTTCATCCCGAGCGGACGAGCGAACGCGACATCCATCCGCTGCGCGGGCTCAAGCGTTTCGGCCCCCATTCGCGCGGATTGGTGCAATCACCGATCCGAGTGGCGACATTGGCGCCGGCCGGCGAGTCAGAACGCCTGTTCGCGTTCATGCGCGAGCTGAGCCAAAGCGTGCGCCCGGTCGAGCGAACCGACTATCTGCCGGACTGGCCGGGCTTCAATACGGTGTTTGACATGCGCGTGACGGCGGCAGCCAAGAAATGCCGTGTCGAGCTGGACGGATCGTTTGAGAGCGAGATGGCACAATCGGCGATGCCGCACGTGTTGCTCGCTGAACAGCTCGTCCGTGCAATCCAGCCGCTTGAAGCGTTCCGTAGCGAGTTCGATGTCTTGTTCATCTACCTGCCGCAGCGATGGGAGCGTGGCTTCTACGGCGTGGGGGACGATTTCGATCTCCACGACCATCTCAAGGCTTACACGGCCGCGCGCGGGATGCCGATCCAGATCGTGCGTGAAGACAAGGCACTCGCTTATCGCTGCCGTGCGAGCGTGATGTGGCGAGTGGGCCTGGCGCTATATGCCAAGGCCGGCGGCGTTCCCTGGAAGCTAGCCGATGTCGATCCAGAGACCGCCTATATCGGCATTTCCTATGCGGTGCGGTCGAACGGTGCCGACAAACCGCGGTTTGTGACCTGTTGCAGCCAGGTGTTCGACGCGGAGGGCGCTGGCCTCGAATTTATCGCCTACGACACCGCCGACGTGCAGGTGCAGCGCGACAATCCCTTTTTATCACAGGCCGAGATGTTCCGGGTCATCACGCGGTCGATGACGCTATATCGTCACCGACATGGTGGACGCTCACCACGCCGGGTGATGGTCCACAAGTCGACCGAGTTCAAAGACGCCGAAGTGCTCGGCTGCTTCGAGGCGTTGCCGCTGTGCGAGGCGGTCGACTTGATTCAGGTTGTCGAGGATGTGGGCTGGCGCGGCGCGCGTTGGGAACGCGATCAGGCCAATCCGGGAGGTCAGGCGGCGGCATTTCCAGTCAAGCGCGGCTCATTGATCGGGCTTGGCGAGCGCGAGGCGCTGCTGTGGATGCACGGTGCCGTCGAGACTCTTGGGCCGAAAACCTATTTTCAGGGTCAACGCGGCACGCCGCGTCCGATCCGACTTGTCCGCCATGCCGGGCACGGCACGTGGGACGACAGCGCCCGCGCGGCACTCGCCTTGTCGAAGATGAACTGGAACAACGACGGGCTGTATGATCCGCTACCCGTAACGATGAGCTATGCGAAGGTTCTTGCGCGTGTCCTTAAGCGCATGACGAATCTGGGCAGCACGCCCTACCAGTTCCGATTCTTCATGTAGGGAGAACGGGTTTCACCGGGTAGGATTCGAACTTTTTGCCGCCAGCGACCGTCGTGCCTACGATCATGCAAATCCTGAGTTTTCGCAGATCGTAGCCTGTGCGGCTTACGCGCATAAACGGCGGCCGACGGCGGAATTTGGTGCTCCGCACCGGATAAACATAACGAATATATCTCGCCGTTTGCACTACCCTAGTGCCGCTTCGTGACGACTCCCACCGCCCTGAACCGGCGAGAGTGACCGCAAGCCCTACCCGGTCCTGGGAAGTAGGGTCACGCTGGTTCCGTGAGTTTGCCGGAGACAAAGGGATGGTTCTCAAAGCGGCGGTTCCGTGCTAAGAACTGCGAATGGCTCGCATTTTGGCAACGATCATGATGTGCTTCGTTGAGCTGTCGGTGACAGCGGGCGCGGTCTCGCATGCCGTGGAGCCAGTTGTTGTCTGCCTCGAATCGGACGTGGTTTCAGGCTCTGGCCACGATGCCGGCGGAAGCGAGCAAGCGCCTTCCAGCGATAACAAAGCCACGCCGCACCAGCATGGCGGATGTCACGGGCATCATCAGGTCGCCCCGCCGGTTGACGACGGGGTCGGCGCCAGTTTGTCGCTGTCGGCGTCGCCGCCCTCCATCGGCAACGCCAGAGACCTCGTGTCGGCTGGCACAGACCCAGCACTCCGCCCTCCAAGAGCCTGACGACTCCAACCTAGCCCCGTCTGCGGGGCTTTCCGGAATCGTCAGGAGTCTTCGATCATGCACCGATTGCTCGCGGCCGTGTTGGCCGCGATGGCTTGCGCGAGCGTCGCGCAGGCCCAAGAGCCGCCGCCAGCGGAAGCTGGCCAATCCTTCACACTAGACCAAGCGCTGGAATTGGCGGGCGCGGTCTCGCCGTCGCTGGAGGCCGCATCGGCCGACGTGCGGGCGGCAGAAGCCGGTCGCCGCGTGGCTGGTCTGCGCCCCAATCCAAGCGTCACCGTCGAAGCCGAAAATGTGGCCGGCTCCGGCCCCTATCGGGGCATCGACAGCGTGGAGGCGACGACTTCCCTCACGTTGCCGATCGAGCTTGGCGGCAAGCGATCGGCGCGGATCGCCGTCGCCAATGCGCGCAGTGATCGAGCGGCTATCCAGGCGGCGATCGCGCAGGCTGATCTCCGGCTGTCGGTCGTCCGCGCCTATGCCGAAGCCGCCGCCGCAGAGAGGCGGCTTGTAACGGCGCGCGATCAAGTGCGTATCGCGACGGAGGCGCTGCGCGCCGCGCAGGTTCGCGTCCAGGCGGGCCGAGCCTCGCCGATCGAGGTCCAGCGCGCCGACGTGGCTCGCGTCAATGCCGAGACGGCCCTTGCCCGCGAAGAACGCGCCGTCGAGGTTGCGCGCTACAGCCTCTCACGGATTGTCGGGCAACCGATCACAGGGCCGCTCGATGCGGGCTGGTTCGGCCAGGTGCCGGCAGGCTATGGGCCGCTCCGTCCGATCGAGAGCGCCGGCACATTGGCGCTCGCTGCGGCCGACGCCGACCTCGCCATAGCCGACGCAGGGGTTCGGCTCGCCCGTTCGCAGCGTGTGCCCGATCTAACTGTTGGCGCCGGCGCCCGTCGGTTCGAGCAGACCAACGACACGGCGGCGATCTTCAGCCTGTCGATCCCGCTCCCGCTGTTCAACAATGGGCGCGCGGCGCTGTCACAGGCTTCGGCCGAACGGCAGCGGGCAGAGGCGCAACGCCGGGTCACCGCGCTCGACGTCGATCAGGCCATCGCCCGCGCACAAGCGGACGCTGCCAATGCCGCGACCAGCGCCGCGACCGCGAGCGGTCCTGCGCTGGCGGCGGCCGAGGAAGCCGCCCGCATCGCCCGCATCGGCTACCGGGAAGGCAAGTTCGGCCAGCTCGACCTGCTCGACGCCGAACGCACGCTTGCCGAGACGCGCGCAGCCGCAATCGACGCGCTGCTCTCCTACCACATCGCCCAGGCGCAGCTCGAGCGGCTGACCGCACGCGCGCCGACTACCCAGGGGGAAAACCCATGAAGACCCGTTTTGCAGCGGTCCTGCCGCTCACCCTCGCCGCCGCCCTCGCTGTCGCGGGATGCTCCGGCGGCGACCCCGCGCCGGAGAACGCCGATGCCGGGAACACCGCGCAAGCCGGCAAGGAAGGCGGTCACGCGGAAGAAGAAGGCGAGATCGAGTTGACGCCGCAGCAGATACGCGCCGCCGGCATCGAGCTGGTCCGTGCGGTGCGCAGCGGTGGTGGCGCGCTCACGCTGCCGGCGACGATCGAAGGCGATCCGCAAGGCATGCAGGTGGTGTCGGCCGCGATCGGCGGGCGCGTGGTGTCGCTCACCCGCAATCTCGGTCAATCGGTCGGCCGGGGGCAAACGCTCGCGGTGATCGAAAGCCGTGAGGCGGCGTCGCTTAACGCCGAGATCGAGGCAGCACGCGCCAGGCTCGGACTTGCTGAATCCAATCTTCGCCGCGAACAGCGCCTGTTCAACGAGCGCGTCTCGCCCGAGCAGGATCTGATCGCCGCACGAACGGCGGCGACCGAGGCGCGGATCGCGTTGCGCCTCGCGCAGCAGCAGGTCGCCGCGGCCGGTGGCCAAGGCGGCGCGCTCAACCGCGTCAGCATTGCATCGCCGCTGTCCGGCCAGGTGGTCGCGCGCAGCGTGACGCTCGGCCAGACGGTCGCGGCCGACGCGGAGTTGTTCCGGGTCGCCGATCTTTCGCGCGTGGCGGTCACGCTCGCCCTCTCGCCGGCTGATGCCGGCAGGGTGCGGCCGGGATCGGACATCGAGGTCGTCGCGGGGGAACGCAGGTCGGTGGCGAGGGTCGATTTTGTCTCGCCGATCCTCGACGAGGCGACGCGGCTCGCGACGGTGATCGCGGTGATCGACAACCGCTTGGGCCAATGGCGGGTCGGCGAGCCGGTGACCGCGTCGATCCGGCTGGCCGGCGGCGATGCCGGCGCCGGTTCGGTGCTGGTCCCGCAAAGCGCGGTGCAGACCGTCGAAGGCCGACAGATGGTGTTCGTGCGCACCGAGCACGGCTTCCGGGCAACCCCGGTCACGCTCGGCGCGCCCAGCGGCGACAATGTGGCCGTGACCTCGGGCCTTCGCGGCGACGAACAGCTCGCCGGCGCCAACAGCTTCACCCTCAAGGCCGAACTCGGCAAGGGCGAAGCCGAGCATGGAGGCCATTGACCGCCATGATCGACCGCATCGTCACATTCTCCGTCGAGCGCCGCTGGTTCATCCTGCTGCTGACGCTCATCGCCGCGGTGATCGGCGGCTGGGCCATCAGTCGCCTGCCGATCGACGCCGTTCCCGACATCACCAACAATCAGGTGCAGGTGAACATCACCGCGCCGGCGCTCTCGCCCGAGCTGGTCGAGAAGCAGGTCGCCTTCCCGATCGAGAACGCGCTCGCGGGCGTTCCCGGCCTTGAATACACGCGGTCGCTGAGCCGCAACGGCTTTGCGCAGGTCACGGCGGTCTTCTCGGATTCGACCGACATCTACTTCGCCCGCCAGCAGGTTGCCGAGCGGCTGCGGGTCGCCGAGGAAAGCCTGCCCGAGGGTGCGGTCCCGACCATGGGGCCGATCGCGACCGGCCTCGGCGAAGTCTATATGTGGACGGTCCATCTCGAACATCGCCGGGAGGACCGGCACCGGCCCGGCGAGCCGGGCATCCAGCCCGACGGCAGCTACATCACGCCCGAAGGCGAGCGGCTCGTCACCGAAGCCGACAAGGCGACCTATCTGCGCACCGCGCAGGACTGGATCGTCGCTCCGCTGCTCAGGAACACGCCCGGCCTCGCCGGCGTGGACTCGATCGGCGGCTATGTGAAGCAGTTCCAGGTCGTGCCGGACGTGCAGCGCCTCGCCGCCATCGGCATGAACCTGTCCGACCTCGCCCGCGCGCTCGAAGAGAACAATGTCGGCGTGGGCGCCGGCGTCGTGAACCGCGGCGGCGAAGGTCTGGCAGTCCGCTCGGACGCACGCATCCGCAATGTCGGAGAGCTGGCGAGCACCGTGATCGCGACGCGCGAAGGCGTGCCGATCCGGCTCGATCAGGTCGCACAGGTCCGCCTGGGACAGGCGATCCGCTACGGCTCGGCGTCTGAGAATGGGGAGGAGGTGGTTGTCGGCACGGCGATCATGCGGATCGGCGAGAACAGCCGCACCGTCGCATCGGCAGTCGCCGAGCGGCTGAAAGAGATCAACGCCTCGCTTCCGACCGATGTCGTGGTGCAGCCGGTGCTCGACCGCACCGCGCTGGTCAATTCGACCATCAAGACGGTCGCCAAGAATCTCACCGAAGGCGCGCTGCTCGTCATCGTCGTGTTGTTCGTGCTGCTCGGCAACTTCCGGGCCGCGCTGATAGCGGCGCTGGTGATCCCGATCACCATGCTGATGACCAGCTTTGGCATGCTGCGCGGCGGCGTCTCGGCCAACCTGATGAGCCTTGGCGCTCTGGACTTCGGCCTGATCGTCGATGGCGCCGTCATCATTGTTGAAAATGCGCTCAGGCGCATCGCAGAGCGGCAGCATCACTATGGCCGCACGCTCAGCCTCGACGAGCGGCTGTCGGTCGTCGCGACGGCCGCGCGCGAGATGATCCGCCCGTCGGTGTTCGGGCAGGCGATCATCATCCTCGTCTATGTCCCGCTGCTGACGCTCACCGGCGTCGAGGGCAAGACGTTCACGCCGATGGCGCTCACCGTCATCATCGCGCTCGTCTGCGCCTTCGTGCTCTCGCTCACCTTCGTGCCGGCGATGCTCGCGATCTGGCTCTCAAAGCCGGTCGAGGAGAAGGAAGGCCGCATCATGTCCTGGCTCAAGCGCCGGTACGAGCCGGGTCTTGATCGGGCGATGAAGCGGCCGACCCTCACCATGGGGGTCGGGGTCGGCGCATTCCTCGCCGCGATCCTCACCTTCTCGTTTCTCGGCCAGGAGTTCCTGCCTCAGCTCGACGAAGGCGACCTCACCGCCCAGGTGCTGCGTATCCCCGGCACCTCGGTCGATCAGAGCCAGGCGATGCAGTCACGCATCGAACGGCAGATCGGGCGGCTGCCGGAGGTGCGGTTCGTCTTCTCCAAGACCGGCACCGCGGAACTCGCGTCCGATCCGATGCCGCCCAACATCTCCGACACCTTCATCATCATGAGGCCGCGCGATGAATGGCCCAACCCGAACCTCTCCAAGGCCGAGTTGGTGGCGAAGGTCGAGCGGGTGCTGGAAGGGCTGCCCGGCGGCGCGTTCGAGATCAGCCAGCCGATCCAGATGCGGTTCAACGAGCTCATCGCGGGCGTGCGGGGCGACATCGCGATCAAGGTGTTCGGCGACGACACCGACGCGATGACCGCGACCGCCAACCGCATCGCGGCGATCCTGCGCCAGACGCGGGGCGCGACCGATGTCCGGGTCGAGCAGACCGAGGGCCTGCCGATGCTCGACATCCGCCCGCGCCGCGACATCATGTCGAGGCTCGGCATCACCGCACAGACCGTGCAGGACACGATATCGGCGGCGATCGGCGGCCGCGACGCCGGGATGATCTTCGAAGGGGACCGGCGGTTCGCCGTGACCATCCGCCTGTCGGATGCGGCGCGCGCCGATCTGCAAACGCTCGGCCAGGTGCCGGTGCCCTTGCCGAACGGTGGGTTCGTCCCGCTGCAAAGCGTCGCCGAGATCGGCGTCACCGACGGTCCCAACCAGATCAGCCGCGAGAACGGCAAGCGCCGCGTGGTCGTCCAGGCGAACGTGCGCGGGCGCGACGTGGCGGGCGTCGTCGCCGACGCCCAGGCCGCGATCGACGCCCAAGTCCGGTTGCCGGCAGGGCAATATCTCGATTGGGGCGGCCAGTTCGAGAACCTCCAGTCGGCCAGTCAAAGGCTGATGCTGGTGGTCCCGGCCTGCTTCGCGCTCATCATCCTGCTGCTGTACGGGGCATTGGGCAGCGTGCGCGACGCGGCGATCGTGTTCACCGGCGTGCCGCTGGCGCTGGTCGGGGGCGTGCTTGCGCTGTTCCTGCGAGGGATGCCGTTCTCGATCTCGGCGGCGGTCGGGTTCATCGCCCTGTCCGGCATCGCGGTGCTGAACGGCCTGGTCATGGTCTCCTCGATCCAGGACCTGATGGCGCGAGGCATGGACCGGGCACGGGCCGCGCGCGAGGGCGCGATGATGCGGCTGCGGCCGGTCGTCATGACCGCGCTGGTGGCGAGCCTCGGGTTCGTGCCGATGGCGATCGCCACCGGATCGGGCGCGGAGGTGCAGAAGCCGCTCGCCACCGTGGTGATCGGCGGCCTGATCTCGGCGACCCTGCTCACGCTGTTCGTGCTGCCGACGCTCTACGCCCGCTATGGGCGCAGGGAAACGGATATCCCGGCACGGGAGGAGCGGGACGACGCGCCACCTGCTGATCCGGTCGAGGCTCCGCTGTGAGTCTCGACAATCATCGCACCCTTGTCTTCGCCGTCCGGGCTGAACGGCGGGCGGCTATGCCGTCCGCCGCAAGGCCCACCAGCGAAGAGGGGCGCGGACCATGAAGGAGATCACCGCTTTCGCCCTGACCATCACGCCGATCCGGGCTTGGACTTATATCGCCGATCTGGCCGCGTTCGCACTGTGGCATCCGACCTATCGCTTTCGCGGCGTCGCTACCCCACACGCCGAAGTCGGTTTGACCTTCGGCATGCTCAAGGGAGAACTGCCGCTAAGAACCGAAGCCACGATCGTCGCCTACGAACGGGCACAACGGTTCGCCTGGCGGATCGGCCTCGGCGGGTTGTTCACGCTGAGCGAGGAATATGCGCTCGAAGAGGCCGGCCCGCAGACGCAGGTTCGCCATACGGTCAGGATGGAAGGCGCGCTGAGCCCGCTTGGTTATCTCGTGCGGCGAGGCCTGCGCAGATCGATGCGCGCGCAGGATGCGGCGCTGCTCCGCTACCTCACCAGGGAAGCGCGCGGCAGCAGCCTCACCATCAACCGCCAGCGCCGGCGTGCCCGCAAGGCCCAGCTCACCCGAAAGGCCGCCAATGACTGACCCTGCATCCGCGGGCGCGCCCGCCGAGCGCCGCACGCTCTGGATCGTGCTGATGCTCAACGTCGGGATCGCCTTGGCCTTCCTGATCGCTGGGATCAGTGGCGATTCCAGCGCGCTGCTCGCCAACGGTCTCGACAATCTCTCGGACGCGGCGGTCTACGCACTGAGCCTGATCGCGCTCAGCCGAGGCGCGAAATGGAAGACCCGCGCGGCCGCCGTGTCGGGGGTCATGCTCCTGATCTTCGCCGGCGGCATCATGCTCGATGTCGGACGACGTTACCTGCAAGGCAGCGAGCCGATCGGCATCACCATGATGGCGATGTCTGCGGTCGCGGCTGTGGTCAACTTCATCTGCCTCAAGCTCTTGCAACGGCTGCGCGAGCCCGACGTCAACCTGCGCGCCGCGACGACCTTCAGCTTCAACGATTTCATCTCGAACGGCGGAATCCTGATCGCCGGCCTGCTGGTCTGGTGGCTCGGCTCCAACTGGCCCGATCTGCTGGTCGGGCTGCTTGCCGCGGCCATCGCCGTCAAGGGTGGCGTCGAGATCCTGCGCGATGCGCGAGAGGAAGCGCGCCGGGACAGGGAGGCAAAGGAATGAGGCCTCCCACCATTCACTCCCCCCAAGCCGAAGAAGAAAGGATGCCATCATGGTAGAAGGCCGCACTTCAACGAGTCTGTTGTGTCCAGCCTGTCGCGTCGATCTCGTCATGAGCGAGCGCCAGGGCATCGAGATCGACTACTGCCCGCAATGCCGCGGCGTCTGGCTCGATCGCGGCGAACTCGACAAGATCATCGAGCGGAGCGCCGGCGACGAAGCGGCCCGCCGGTCGAGCGGCGGCCGGCTCGGCATGTTCGACGAGCATCGCGGGCGCGGCGATCATGACAGGAAGCACGGCTACGAGCGCGGCCATCATCGCCGCAAGAGCTTCCTGAGCGAACTGTTCGACTGAGATGCTGTGGATTGGCCGCCGCACCACGGGCCCTTCGGGTGAAGGTGTGAGAACGGCCCGCGCCATGGGCGCCGCCCCCTTGAGCGCCCATGGCGAACGATTCCGGCGAGGATGGAGAGCAAGGACGCCGACGCGCGGTCGTCCTGTGCTCCTCGCGCTAGCTGGGCTCGCGCTTGCGCCCGGCCTGTCCGGCTGCTCGCCCGCTTCCAACGACAAGGATGCGGGCGAGCGGCATGACCGTCGCTCCGTCTCCAATCTCGTTGGCGAACATATCTATGCCTGCGCCGATGGATCGCGCGTGGACGCCGATTTCCTCGCCGACGGCCTGACCCTCGATCTCACGATTCTGCCGGATGGTCGTTCGGTGCGGCTGGTCGCGCCGGCCACCGGCCTCACCTTCGTGGGCGACAAGCTCAACGTGTCGCTCTCCGGCGGTGATCGGATGACGCTGTTGCGCCCCGATGCGCCGCCCCTGACCTGCACGCGGCTCAGGTCCAATACCGCACCGCCCTGACAGCGAGCCGCACGGTCCTCACCACAGAAGCGCGCCTCGCGAAGGAACCACGTCATGATCGAAAAGCTCCGCCTCGAAATCCCCATACTTCTCCCCGACGTCACCGATGCGGCCGATGCCTGCGTCGGCAGGCTCGTCGCGGCGCTTAAGGACCGGCCCGGTGTCGAGCAGGCGCATGTGGTCGCGGCCGACGCCGCCAGCCCTGCGACGCTGTGCGTCCATTTCGACCCGCAAGTGGTGACGCTCGCACGCATCCGCGAACTCGCCCATGCCTCGGGAGCGGAAATCGCGGACCGCTACGGGCATATCCTTTGGGAGGTCGATGGCATCGGTCACGCACGCCGCGCGCGCACGGTCACCGAAAGCCTTCGCGCCCTGTCCGGTGTGATCGAAGCGGACGCCTCGGCCGCCGGCATGGTGCGCATCGAATATGATCGCGATCAGCTCTCCCGAGACGACATCAGCGCTGAACTGACGAAGCTCGGCGCAACGCCCAGACCTGTGCCGGCGGCGGCAGATGCTCATGCCCGCCATGTCGATGGCCCTGCGCAACCGAAGCGGGAGCATGGCCCCGACGACGGTCACGATTACGCGCATGGCGGTCTGCTCGGGGCCAATACCGAACTGATCTTTGCGCTCGCCTGCGGCGCGACCCTGGGGATCGGATTCGCAATCGAGAAGCTGGTGGCGGGCGCGCCGGCCTGGCTGCCGTTTACGCTCTACGTGGCCACCTATCTGTTCGGCGGCTTCTACACGCTGCGCGAGGCGATCGACAATCTCCGGCTGAAACGCTTCGAGATCGACACGCTGATGCTGGTGGCGGCCGCCGGCGCGGCGGCGCTCGGCGCCTGGGCCGAGGGCGCGCTGCTGCTGTTCCTGTTCAGCCTCGGCCATGCGCTCGAACATTATGCCATGGGCCGCGCCAAGCGCGCGATCGAGGCGCTGGCCGAACTGGCGCCGCGCACCGCTACCGTGCGCCGCTCCGACGGCGGCACGAGCGATGTTCCGGTCGAGGATTTGAAGGTCGGCGAAATCGTCGTCGTGAAGCCCGACGAGCGTGTGGCCGCGGATGGATTTGTCGTGAAAGGCATCACCGCCATCAACCAGGCGCCGGTGACGGGCGAGAGTATGCCGGTGGACAAGCGTCCCGTGCTGGATGATGCGGCCGCCCGCGCCGATCCCGACCGGATCGACGCGGCAAGCAGGGTGTTCGCCGGCACCATCAATGGCAGCGGTCTCGTCGAGATCGAGGTCACGCGCCTGTCCACCGAAAGCACGCTCGCCAAGGTGGTCAAGCTGGTCAGCGAGGCCGAAACGCAGAAGTCTCCGACGCAGCGGTTCACCGACAGGTTCGAGCGCTTCTTTGTGCCTGCGGTGCTGGCGCTGGCCTTCATCCTGCTGTTCGCCTGGGTCGTGGTCGATGAGCCGTTCCGCGACAGCTTCTATCGCGCAATGGCGGTGCTGGTTGCGGCAAGCCCCTGCGCGCTCGCCATCGCCACGCCCAGCGCCGTTCTCTCCGGAGTCGCGCGAGCGGCTCGGGGCGGCGTGCTGATCAAAGGCGGCGCGCCGCTCGAACTGCTCGGTTCGCTCGACGCGATCGCCTTCGACAAGACCGGCACGCTCACCAAGGGCGAGCCGCGCATCCATCAGGTCGTCACCGCGCCCGGCGTATCCAGGGAGGATATGATGGCGGTGGCCGTGGCGGTTGAATCGCTGAGCGATCACCCGCTTGCGCAAGCCATCGCGCGCGACGGGCGCGATCATATCGGCGAGCGTCAGGTTCCGCAGGCGGAGAGTCTGAAGAGCCTTACGGGCCGCGGCGTCTCGGCCGTCATCGGTGAGGACGAGGTTCTCATCGGCAAGGCCGAGATGTTTGGCGCCGACGGCATCGCTCCGCTCTCGCAGGGGATGCACGACATGCTCCCGCTGCTGCGCGAGACCGGCCAGACAATCATGATCGTCCGTCGCGGCGAGCGGGATCTAGGCGTGATCGGATTGCTCGACACGCCCCGTGAGGAAGCACGCGAGGCGCTCGAACGGCTGCGCGCGATCGGCATCCGGCGGATGATCATGATCTCCGGGGATCACCAGCTTGCTGCCGAAGCCATCGCTCGGGACGTGGGACTTGACGAGGCTTGGGGCGATCTCCTGCCCGAAAACAAGGTGGACGCGATCAAGAAGCTCCGCGCCGAAGCTAAGGTCGCGATGGTAGGCGACGGTGTGAACGACGCGCCCGCCATGGCGACGGCGACCGTGGGCATTGCGATGGGTGCGGCGGGATCGGACGTGGCGCTCGAAACCGCCGACGTTGCCCTTATGGCCGATAATCTCGACCATCTCCCTTTCGCGGTCGGCCTGAGCCGCCGGACGCGATCCGTGATCCGGCAGAATGTATTCGTCAGCCTTGGCGTGGTCGCGCTTCTCGTGCCGGCGACGATCCTCGGGCTCGGCATCGGACCTGCTGTTGCAGTCCACGAAGGCTCGACACTGCTGGTCGTGTTCAACGCGCTGCGACTGTTGGCCTATGCCGACCCCCAACAGAGGCGTGCTCGGTCGCCCGCGTCCCCGAGCAGCGCTGCGCGCTAGCGGATGTGAGACGCGAGCCGATGGCCTTCGACATCCGTCAACTGCGTTACGCCATTGCGGCGGCAGACCACGGCAGCTTCTACCGCGCTGCTCGTGCCCTCGACATTGAGCAGTCCACTCTCAGTCGCAATATTCTGAAGCTGGAGCGTGCCGTCGGCATGCCGATATTCGAGCGCTCCCGCGCTGGTGTTACCCCGACGCTGGCGGGCAGTGCCTTCCTGCGCGGATCGAGATCGATCGTCACCAATGCGGACAAGCTCGTCGCGATGATGCGCGCTGCCGGTCAGGGCCGTGCTGGAGGCCTTCGATTGGGGCATAACAGTTCGGTTTCGGCAGGCCATCTGCGCGCGACCATGATGAGTTGGAGCCAGGCGCATCCCGCTGTGGAAGTCGAGTGCGTCGAGGCTGACCGCAGCGTTTTGCTCGCAGGACTGGATACCGGCGAGATCGATATAGCCATCCTGATGGGCGCACTGGCCCACGAGGGTTTTCGATCCGAGCCGTTTTGGAGCGAACGAGTCCTGGTCGCGCTCCCGACGGCAAATCCACTGGCGGAATGCGAAATCGTGCATTGGACGGACCTGCGCAACGAACGCTTCCTGTTGCCCGCAGCCGATCCGGGCTCTGAAATTCGCGATCTACTGCTCGGAAGGTTGCCCGCGTCAGCGTCGAAGCCGGACATTCGAATGCACCAATCGAGCCGGGAAACGATCCTGAGCGTTTTGGGCGGTGGCCGCGGCGTCACCATTGTGTGCGAGGGCGCCACCGGCGCGGTTTATCCCGATGTTGTGTATCGTCCGATCCATGGGGAACAAGGCCCGGCGTTGATCGGATATTCGGGCTACTGGCGGGATGACAACTGCAATCCTGCGCTTCGGCGTTTCCTTGAATTCATCAAGACACGGTATGCTCTGTCTTTTGATTTTACCAAGGAATCTCAGTAAAATGGCTAGGCAGGTTTATGGAGTGACCACCATGTTTTCGGTTGGGACAATCGTCATCGTTCTGGTTACATTGCTCATCGGATTTGCGGGAGGTTTTATCTTGCGGCCCGTGATCGCGCCGATGCAACAGGCGGACGTCGACACGTTCACGTCGCCGGTAGCTCCAGCGTCCAGCCAGGCGCGCGGTACTCAGTATTTCATGTCGCATATAGACGAGGCGCGCCAAGTCGTGGCCGGCTGCCGCGACGGCACTGTGCGAGGCGGAGAATGCGCCAATGCCGAGGAGGCGATCATCAAGGTGGATGCGGAGGAGCGTCGGAGGCGCTTTCTCGGCAACTGAGCGCGCACAAGGTGGTCAGTTTTTCGCGTTGTGCCGTCCGCGTGCAAAACCCCGGTCGCTCGCCATGAACCGCGCGAGCATCGGCGCAATGAGCTTCTCGGGCGGCACGGCCTGAGCGCCGGTCTCTGCCGCGAGTGCGGCGGCGTAGGCAGTAAGATCGCGGTGAACGACGGCGGGTAGCTCGACAGTCACTTTGACAGGTCGGTCATCAGCGATCGCTCCGAGCTTCAACTTGGTCATCGCGTTTCACCTATTGGTTCGAGGACGAGGTCGCGGGTGACGATCACGCGCAGCGGATGGCCAGGCCGGATGGTGAGCGTCGGCTGCACGTTAAGCTGCCGACGCACGACCTGCTGGCCCGTCTGATTGATGGTCCCCTGCGTGCCCCAGCGCAGCGCTCGGCTCAGAGAGTCGTCGCCGCTGGTTGTGAGTTCGGACCCCACACCGAGAAGCGTCGAGATAGCAGCGGCCTTCAGCAGGTTGCCCCAATGCTGATTGACCTGATCCTGGAGGCCCGCGAACCCCGCGCCATCGGCGCCGGGCTGGCGCTCGAGAACGATCGAGCGGCCGTCCGGCATGATGAGCCGGTCCCAGGCTAACAGCACCCGCGTCTGCCCGGCTGCGATCTCGCTGTCATATTCGCCGATCAGCCGCGCGCCCTGCGGGATGAGCAGGATGCGGCCGGTCGGGCTGTCATAAACGTTCTGCGTGACCTGCGCGGTGATCTGGCCGGGAAGATCGGAGCGGATGCCGGTAATGAGGGCTGCGGGCACAATGCTTCCGGCCTGCACGATATTGGGCGATGCTGGCGCGCTTAGCCGCTCGACGCTCACCGTGCGCTGGTTCGACGCCTGCGCCATGAACGCCCGCTTCCCGGCCTGATCGCCCTCGGCGGCGGCCGCCTGCTGCTGCGCCGGCTGCGGCGCAGCCTGCCCCGGCAGGGCCACCGACGGGAGACCCGCCGTCCCGCTGTTGCCCGCATTGCCGCCGAGGAACACGCTGCTCATGCGAGCGGAGTCGCGCTCCTGCTGCGCGCGCTGCCGGGCAGCTTCCTCTGCTTGCGCGCGCGGGTCAGGCTGACCCGGCTGCGCGCCGACCGGCAGCACCGGCACATTCTCGCCGCGCTGCTGGGCGGACACGATCGGCCGGCCGAGATCGCCCGGAAGCGGCGGGCCGAGACGCGGCGCCTGCGCATAGTCCCGCGGACCCGACGTGATGGTCTCGGCCGTGGCGCGGCTCTCGGTATTGTAGAGTTCTTCCGCCTGCCGCTCGCTGGCCGGTTTGAGGGCGTAGATCAGCGAGCCGCCGATGCCGAGCCCGGCGACGACGCCCATGACGGTCAGCGCCTTGCGCGACAGCCGCATCACGCGCGGCGGGTCGCCCCTGAGCTGGAATGGCCTCGGATCGGCAGGAGCCGGCGACGGAGCCGGATCAGCGGCAGGCATGTCGGTGCGATCGTTCACGGCCGCCGCTCCCGTCCATCATTGCGCGCGATGCGGACGCGCTGCTCACTGCGCCGATCGCCCAGCCGCAGCTCTGCGGCGGCGAACAGGCGATCGACCACCATGTAGCGGCCCTGCACGCGGTAATTGACCAGCTCGGCGTCGCCGGCCGCACCGGCTACAAACAGCGGCGGCATCTCGCCCTGCGAGATCCCGGCCGGAAACTCGATGAAGACCTGTCGGCCATCGTCGAACGCGCGGACCGGACGCCACGGCGCTCGCTCGCCGTCGATCCGATAGCGGAAATTGAGCGCGGACACGTCCACGCCGCTCGCCACCGGCGCAGCGGTGGCTGCCGCCGCATTGGCGCTCCGCAGCGCGATGAGCTGATCCTGCGGGTAGGTCCAGGACACCGACGCCATGTAGGTCGAAGGCGTCGCGCGCAGTTCGAGGTGATAGGTGCGGCGGTCGGTGTTGATGACGAGGTTGGTTGCGATGTCGGGCCGCGTGGGCTTCGCGAGGATATGAACGCGCGCGGTCGGGCCGCTGCCGCTGATCGTGTCGCCGATAATCCAGCGCACAGTATCCCCGGCCGCGACCGGCCCCGGCCCGACGAGCTGCTCGCCTTCCTGCAAGGCAATGTCCGTCACCTGCCCGGGCGCGGTATAGACCTGATAGAGCGCACCATCGGTCCACGGATATTGCTGGATGGCGTTGAGGAACCCGTCGCGCACCGGCTGCACACGGGCGGCGGCGTTGGCGGCGCCGACGCGGCGGCGCGGATCGGCAGGCTCGGGCGGCGATGCGGATTCGCCGACCGGCTTCAACTGGCCGGGCAGCGGCAGCGGCTCGGGGATCGTTACCACCTCGACCGCGCGTGGCGCTTCGGGCGCGGGCGTCGCTGCGATCTCGCGTGGCGGATCGTCGTAGGCGATTGCGGGCGGCCGGGCGGACGTGGTGGCGCAGCCGGCGAGCGCGGCTGCGGAGGCGATCAGCGCCGCCGATGCGACGCGGGGAAACGGTGGGCGCGTCATTGCGACAGCTCCTTTGACCAGTTGAGGGCATTGACGAAGATGCCGAGCGGGTTCTTGCGCAGGGCGTCGGGCGTTCGCGGCGGCTGCACGACGACGGTGAGGATCGCCGACCAGCGTTCGGTGGCGGCAAGGCTGCCGTCCTGATAGCGGCGCTCGGTCCAGGCGACGCGGAAGCTGTCGGGCGACGCGCGGATCACGCTGGACACGTCCACCGCGACCTGCACGCGGCCGACATTGGCGAACGGGTCGTTGGCGCGGGCGTAATCGTTGAGCGCCAGCGCGCCGCGGTCGGTCGTGAAATCGTAGGCGCGGAGCCAGTTCTGGCGGACGATGACCGGATCGGCCGGGATGCTGCGCACCTGCTCGATGAACCGCGCTAGGTGGAACGCCACCTGCGGATCGGTCGGACGGTAGCCGGCCTCGGCCGGCGCGACCGCCTGCGCTTCGCCGAGCCGATCGACCTGCACGACCCACGGTACGATATGGCCGCGCGCGGACTGCCAGATCAGCCCGCCGGCCAGGCCGCCCGAAAGAGCGAGCGAGCCAAAGAAGGCGAGCCGCCAGTTCTTCGCCTGCACGCGGGCAGAGCCGATGCGGTCGTCCCAGGCTTGGGCGGCGCGCTGGTAGGGCGTCGTGGGTTCGGGCGTCTGCCCGTAGCGGATGGTGGGGCGTCGGAACATTGGCGGCTAATCCTTCTGGCTGAGATCGACGGATGCGCCGCTGCCGCCACCGTCACCGGAGCGCAGCGTGTGGGCGGCGACGGTCGCGCCGTGAGTCATGGTCTGGCGGCGCTTCATCGCGGCCGCCCAGGCGGGCGGACCGTCCGGCGACGGCGTTGGTGTTGACGGGTCGCCGGAGATCGTCCCGCCGGTGGCGGTCACGGCGGCGCGGCCGCCCGAGCGATAGCTGTCCTTGAGCGAGGCGGCCGCCCGGCGGAGCGGCGACATGGCTGCGCCTACGGCAGCCTTGCCGACGCCGCCGGCCCCACCCGCGACGGCGGCCGCGCCGGTCTTCCCGGCCGAGCCGAGCGCATAGGCGCTGCTGGCGGCCCCGGATGTGAAGGCCGCGCCGCGCGCCGCGCCGCCGATCGCACCAGCGACCGCACCGGCGCCAAGACGGGCGGCGGCCGCACCGCCGGCCAGCGCGCCGCCCGCGGCGAGCGCCGTGCCGGCCGCGGCACCCGCGCCGAGCGCAGGGCCGCCCGAGACGATGCCGTTGGCGATCGACGGGCCGAAGATGCCAAGCCCGAGCAGGCAGAGCGAGGCGAGCGCGACAGCCATCGCGTCTTCGATCGTCGGCTGCGCGCCACCGAAGCCGGCGCGGAACTCGTCGAACAGGGTCGAGCCGATGCCGACGATCACGGCGAGCACCAGCACCTTGACGCCGGACGAGATCACCAGCCCCAGCACGCGCTCGGCCATGAAGGCGGTCTTGCCGAACAGGCCGAACGGGATGAGCACGAACCCGGCGAGCGTCGCCAGCTTGAACTCGATCAGCGTGATGAAAAGCTGGATCGCCAGTATGAAGAAGGCGAGGATGACCAGCGCCCAGGCGAACAGCAGCACAGCGATCTGGATGAAGTTCTCGAAGAACGACACCCAGCCCATCAGATCGGAAATGGATTCGAGGATCGGCTGGCCAGCTTCCAACCCGACCTGCGCTACGCGGCCCGGCTGGAGCAGCTCGGCGGCGGTGAAGCCGGTGCCCGAGGCTTTCAGGCCGAGGCCGGAGAAGCTCTCGAAGACGATGCGGGCGAGGCTGTTCCAGTTGCCGATGATGTAGGCGAAGACGCCGACGAACAGTGTCTTTTTGATGAGGCGGGCAAGAATGTCGTCATCGGCGCCCCAGCTCCAGAACAGCGCCGCAAGCGTCACGTCGATGACGATCAGAGTGGTGGCGATGAACGCCACCTCCCCGCCGAGCAGGCCGAACCCGCTGTCGATGTAGCGGGTGAAGACATCCAAGAAACGATCGACGACGCCGGTGCCGCCCATGTCAATTCTCCTGCGGGGTGGCCGCATCGGCGATGCGGGCGGCGGGACGCGCGCCGGGCGCGAGGAAGCGGCGGCGGTTCTCGGCCCAGGCGCGGAGGCAATCGGGATCGCTCGCGCCGGCCGGTCCAAGCGATTGACACCGGCGCAGCTCGATCAGCAGCGGGTCCGTCGCCGGGGTTTCGGCGACGGTCGCCGGCGCCTCGCGCGCGGGTTCGGGCGGCCGGCTCATCTCGATCGCGGTCATAGTGATCGCGATGGCGACGAACACGATCGCGCCGATCCGGGCCAGGAGCTTGCTGTCCACGGGCGTCAATCGTGGAACATGCGCGCGTTGCCCGGCTGGTAGCCGGTGCGCGGGCTGAGGAACCGGCGGAGCTGCTCGCGGGCCTGCGCCTGCGCGGCCGCCCGCTGCGCCATGTCGAGCGACTGCGCCCGGCCCTGCGCCGCGACGAGCGCGGTCAAATCGGCTAGCTGCTGCGATTGCAGGGCGATGAGCTGGTTGCCGGCCTGGGCGGCTTGCAGCGCGCCATCGGCTGACTGGCTGGCGTTGACGAGCCGGTCGAGCGTGGTGCGCGAGCCGTCGATGTTGCCGACCACGCCGGCCTGCACTTTCAGCGCGTCCTCGAACGCGCCGACGCTCGCCTCCCAGCGGCTGCGGGCATCGGCGACGAGCGACTGATCCGAGCCGGACAGGTTGGTGCCCCGATAGCGTTGCGAGAACGCCTGGTCGATGGAGCGCACGTCGTAGGCGATGCGCTGCGCCTCGGAGAGAAGCTGCTGCGTGCGCTGGAACTGGCTCTGAAGCTGCTGAAGCTGACTGAACGGCAGCGAAGTCAGGTTACGCGCTTCGTTGAGAAGACTCGTCGCCTGGTTCTGGATTTGCTGAATCTGATTGTTGATCTGCTGGAGCGACCGGGCGGCCGTCAGCACGTTCTGCGCATAGTTGGTGGGATCATAGACGATCCCGCCGAACTGCGCGTAGGCCGGGGTCGCGGCAGTGATGCCGATGACGCCCGACGTGGCGAGGACGCCGGCCACGATGGCTCGGCGCAGGATTCTGGTCTTCATAGCGGTAACTCCTGCTGGCTGGGGGGAAGAAGCTCGATCGCCCAGGCGCAGCCGCGATGGCGCAGCCACTCAGCCGCGAAGGCGGAGGCGTCGTGGGTTTCGGTGATCTCGGCGATGCGGAGCTGGTCGGTCTTCGACGACGCGGCGGCGAACGCCAGCGCGACTTCGCCCAGCCCCAGCTCGAACAGGCGGTTTCCCCGCCGCGACTGGCAGTAATAGTCGCGCTTGGGAGTCGCCCGGCTGAGGATTTCGATCTGACGGTCGTTGAGGCCGAACCGTTCGTAGATCGCAGCGATCTGCGGTTCGGCGGCGCGCTCGTTCGGCAGGAAGATGCGCGTCGGGCAGCTTTCGATGATGGCCGGCGCGATGCTCGACGTCTCGATGTCGGCGAGGCTCTGCGTGGCGAACACCACGCTCGCGTTCTTCTTCCGCAAGGTCTTGAGCCACTCGCGGAGCTGCGCCGCGAAGGCCGGGCTGTCGAGCACCAGCCAGCCCTCGTCTATGATGATGAGCGTGGGCGAGCCGTCCAGCCGGCCCTCGATCCGGTGGAACAGGTAGGAGAGCACCGCGGCGGCCGAGCCGGCGCCGACCAGGCCCTCCGTCTCGAACGCCTGCACCGAGGCTTCACCAAGGCGCTCCGCCTCGGCGTCGAGCAGCCGGCCCCACGGACCGCCGATGCAGTAGGAAGCCAGCGCCTGCTTGAGCTGCTGGCTTTGCAAAAGGACGGAAAGGCCGGTGATGGTGCGTTCGCCGATCGGCGCGGATGCCAGCGAGCCGAGCGCGGACCAGATATGCTCCTTGGCCTGCGGATCGACCGCGACGCCTTCGGAGGCGAGGATCGCCGCCAGCCATTCGGCGGCCCAGGCACGTTCGGCCGGATCGTCGATATGCGCGAGCGGCTGGAGCTGCACGCCGTCACCGGCCTCGTCGGCCAACATCCCGCCGAGATCCTGCCAGTCGCCACCCATGCCGATGGCGGCGGCGCGGATGCTGCCGCCGAAGTCGAAGGCAAAGACCTGGGCGTTCTCGTAGCGGCGGAACTGCATCGCCATCAGCGCGAGCAGCACCGATTTGCCGGCGCCGGTCGGGCCGACGATCAGCGTGTGTCCGACATCGCCGACGTGAAGGGAAAACCGGAACGGGGTCGAGCCTTCGGTCTTGCCGTAGAGCAAGGGGGGCGCACCGAAATGCTCGTCCCGTTCCGGCCCCGCCCATACCGCTGACAGGGGGATCAGGTGGGCGAGATTGATGGTGGAAATCGGAGGTTGGCGGACGTTGGCGTAGGTATGGCCGGGCAGGCTCCCCAGCCACGCCTCGATCGCGTTCATCCCCTCGGGGATCACGGTGAAGTCGCGGCCCTGGATGACCTTCTCGACCAGCCGCAGCTTCTCGGCGGCGATGGCGGGATCGCGGTCCCACACCGTCACCGTCGCGGTGACATAGGCCATGCCGGCATAGTCGGCGCCCAGCTCCTGCAGGGCGGTGTCGGCGTCGGCGGCCTTGTTCGAGGCGTCGCTGTCGAGCAGCGTGGATGCCTCATTGGTCATCACCTCTTTCAAGATGGCCGCGACCGACTTGCGCTTGGCGAACCATTGCCGCCTGATCTTGGTCAGCAGCTTGGTCGCGTCGGTCTTGTCGAGCATGATCGCGCGGGTGGACCAGCGATACTCGAAGGCGAGCCGGTTCAGCTCGTCGAGCAGGCCGGGAAACGTCACGCTCGGGAATCCCGTGATCGTCAGCGTGCGGAGATGATGGTCGCCCAGGCGCGGCTCAAGTCCGCCGGTCAGCGGCTCATCGGCCAGCAGCGCGTCGAGGTGCATCGGTGTTTCGGGCACGCGCACGCGCTGGCGCCGGGTCGAGATCGTGCTGTGCAGGTAGGTCAGCGTCTCGGCGTCATCGAGCCAGCGGACCTCGGGCACGAAGCCTTCCACCAGGTTGAGAACGCGGTCGCTGCGATCGGTGAAGCTCTTGAGCAGCTCCCACGGATCGACGCCGGACGTTGACCGGCCTTCGTAGAGCCAGCCCTCGGCGCGCGCGGCTTCCTCGGCCGGCGGCATCCATAAGAGCGTCAGATAATAGCGGCTCTCGAAATGCGCGCCCTCCTCGCGAAACTGTTCGCGCCGCTCCATATCGACCAGCGCCGATACCGCATCGGGGAACTCGGCGTCGGGGTAGTCGAGCGCGGGCGTGCGCTGCGCCTCGACGAATATCGCCCAACCGGAGCCGAGACGGCGCAGCGAATTGTTGAGCCGCGCCGTCGTCGCCACCAGCTCGGCCGGCGTGGCGCTATCGAGATCGGGGCCGCGGAAACGGGCGGTGCGCTGGAACGACCCGTCCTTGTTGAGAACGAGGCCTTCGCCGACCAGAGCGGCCCAGGGAAGGAAGTCGGCGAGGTGCGCCGCCTTGTGGCGGTATTCGCGCAAGCTCATCATGGCTGCATCCATGTCGGGAAACGGAGGTGGCGACGGGCGACATCGACGAACTGCGGGTCGCGCCGCGCCGCCCAGACCGAGATCGCATGGCCGATGGCCCAGATGACCAGGCCGGCGATCCAGAGGCGCAGGCCGAGACCGATCGCGCCCGCCAGCGTGCCGTTGACGATAGCGAGCGACCGCGGTGCGCCGCCGAGCAGGATCGGCTCGGTCAGCGCCCGGTGGACCGGCGCGAAATAGCCGGGGATCGGCTCGACAGGATCGCCCGCGCCGGTCACGCGATCAGCGCTCCGCCGCCGAAGCTGAAGAAGCTGAGGAAGAACGAACTGGCCGCAAACGCGATGCTGAGGCCGAACACGATCTGGATCAGGCGGCGGAAGCCGCCCGACGTATCGCCGAACGCCAGGGTCAGGCCGGTCACGATAATGATGATGACCGCGACGATCTTCGCCACCGGCCCCTCGATCGATTCGAGGATGGATTGCAGCGGCGCTTCCCACGGCATCGACGATCCGCCCGCATGGGCCGGGGCCGAGACGGTGAGCGCGGTCACGCTGGCGGTGGCGGCGAGCATGGCGCGGCGTGCGCCACGCCGAAGGGCATGGATCATGGCAGGTCTCCCGGTTGGGTGGTGGAAAGCGGAGTGAGTCGGTAATCGCCGGTGGCCGGGTCGAGCCCGCTGACGCGGGCCAGCTCGGTCAGCCGGCGCCCGTGGGCGTCCCGGACCAGCACGGCGATCAGGTCGATGGTCTCGGCGATCAGCGCGCGCGGGACCGTGACGACGGCCTCCTGGATGAGCTGCTCCATGCGGCGGAGCGCGCCGAGCGAGGTGCCGGCGTGAATCGTGCCGACGCCGCCGGGATGGCCGGTGCCCCAGGCTTTGATGAGGTCGAGCGCTTCCGCTCCGCGCACCTCGCCGATGGGGATGCGATCCGGCCGCAGGCGCAGCGACGAGCGGACCAGCTCGGACAGCGACACCACGCCGTCCTTGGTCCGCATGGCGACGAGGTTGGGCGCGGCGCATTGCAGCTCGCGCGTGTCTTCGATTAGGACGATGCGATCGGTGGTCTTCGCCACCTCGGCGAGCAGCGCGTTGACCAGCGTAGTCTTGCCCGCGCCCGTGCCGCCTGCGACGAGGATATTGGCGCGGGTTTGGACGCCGTGGCGCAGCGCCTCGGCATCGACCGCCGACATGATCCCAGCGGCCGCATAGTCGTCGAGCGTGAACACAGCGACGGCGGGTTTGCGGATCGCGAAGGCCGGCGCGGCGACGACGGGCGGCAACAGCCCCTCGAACCGCTCGCCGCCTTCGGGCAGCTCGGCGGAGACGCGCGGTGATCGTGCATGGACCTCGACGCCGACATGGTGCGCGACCAGGCGGACGATACGTTCGCCGTCCGCCGCACTCAGCAGCTCGCCGGTGTCGCTGATCCCCTCGCCGAGCCGGTCCAGCCATAGCCGGCCGTCCGGATTGAGCATCACTTCGATGACGGCGGGGTCGTCCAGCCAGGCCGCGATCGAAGGCCCGAGCGCGGTGCGCAGCATCCGCGCGCCGCGCGTCTTGGCCTCGGAACGGATGGGATGGACGGTCAAGGATCGGCCCCTCAAATGAGCCGGGCGAACCGCCGCCCGGCTGTCGGGGCACATCAAGAGAGGCAGAAACGGGCCGTGAGCAACAGTAAGCTGGCGGCGTAGTAGAGGCGGCGGCAGATACTTACGGAGTGCGGATCGGCCTTCCGCCTCAGCGCCTAGTCGCGGCGCTACTTACTCCGAATCACTTGCCGCTTTTGGCCATACGTCTTCGGGAATCTCGTCGAGCAAGCTCTTGCCGCTGGCGAAGCGACGACCGAGCGTCTCGATAAAGCCTTCGTAGCGCTTGCGACCTTTGACCTGCGCCGCGGCTTGGTCTTCGTCGGGCAACGGCGGCGTCACCGACAGCCAAAATCGGACGAACAGCGCCAGTGCTTCGGTCGAGAGGCCCGTGTTGCGCTCCAACCGCTGCACCTGTCGCGACAGCCGATCTAGCCTACGGGCGAATGCCGCCTCCATTCGGTCGGCGCCGTCAGGCGACAGATAGGACGCGACCGCCGCCTCCACGATCGCCGAGCGCGAGATGCGCCGCCGGATCGCCAACTCGTCAACCTGCTTGGCGAGCGCGGGCGGGAAATAGACGTTGAGCCGGGTTCGCATCGATACCTCCTACAGTTCGATGCCGTCGCCGGGGTCGAGCGACGCCTGCCGCGCGAGGCCCTGCATCCGGCGACGCACGGCCGCCTGCCGGGCCGCGTCGTCCTGCTCGTCATCGACGATCGCAAACTCCTGCGCCGGCGGCGGCGATGTCTCGGGCGCGATGGCGACATGCTCGGGCAGTTCGGGCTCGCGGCGCAGGCCGCCATTGGCCGCGTCCTCCTGCGCCCGCACGATCCGCGCCACGTCGGCCGGGTCGGCGGCGGCGGCGCGGCCGGTCCAGTCATCGGGACGTGCCGCGCTTGCGATCGGCTTGGGCGTATCCATGATCCGCTCGGACAAGCGGCGGTCCTGAAAGTAGCGCGCCTTCTTCGCCCGGATCGGGTGGACGCCTGCTACCATCACGATCTCATCGTCTGGCGGGAGCTGCATGACCTCGCCGGGGGTGAGGAGCTGGCGGGCGGTCTCGGATCGCGACACCATCAGATGCCCGAGCCACGGCGACAGGCGGTGCCCCGCATAGTTCTTCATCGCCCGCATTTCGGTCGCGGTGCCGAGCGCATCCGAGACGCGCTTGGCTGTTCGCTCGTCGTTGGTGGCGAAGCTCACACGGACATGGCAGTTGTCGAGGATCGCGTTGTTCGGCCCGTATGCCTTCTCGATCTGATTGAGCGATTGCGCGATCAGGAACGCCTTGAGGCGATAACCCGCCATGAACGCCAGTGCGGACTCGAAGAAGTCGAGCCGGCCGAGCGCGGGAAACTCGTCGAGCATCAAGAGCACGCGATGGCGGTTGCCCTTCGGGGTCAACTCCTCGGTCAACCGGCGCCCGATCTGGTTGAGGATGAGGCGGATGAGCGGCTTGGTGCGCGAGATGTCGCTGGGCGGCACGACCAGATAGAGCGTCGCCGGCCGCTCGCCCTCCACCAGATCCGATATGCGCCATTGGCACGCCCGCGTGACCTGCGCGACGATAGGATCGCGGTAGAGCCCGAGGAACGACATGGCGGTGCTGAGCACGCCCGATCGCTCGTTGTCCGACTTGTTCAGCAGCTCGCGTGCTGCGCTGGCGACGACGGGATGCACGCCGGCTTCGCCCAGGTGCGGCGTCGCCATCATCGCCGCAAGTGTCTGCTCGATCGTGCGCGACGGATCGGTGAGGAACGAGGCCACCCCGGCGAGGGTTTTGTCCGGCTCGGCGTAGAGGACGTGCAGGATCGCGCCGACCAGCAGCGAGTGCGATGTTTTCTCCCAATGGTTCCGGCGCTCGAGACTGCCTTCGGGATCGACCAGCACGTCGGCGACGTTCTGCACGTCGCGCACCTCCCACTGGCCGCGCCGCACTTCGAGTAACGGGTTGTAGGCGGCCGACGCGGCGTTGGTCGGATCGAACAGCAGCACTCGGCCATGCCGCGAGCGGAAGCCGGCGGTGAGCTGCCAGTTCTCGCCCTTGATGTCGTGGACGATCGCGGAGCCCGGCCAGGTCAGCAGCGACGGTATGACCAGTCCGACGCCCTTGCCCGAACGGGTCGGCGCAAAGCACAGCACATGCTCGGGGCCATCGTGGCGCAGATAGTCACGGCCAAGCCTTCCCAGCACAACGCCATCGGCGCCGAGCAGCCCGGCGGCGCGGACTTCCTTCTCGCTCGCCCAGCGCGCCGAGCCGTAGGTCTCGGCGTTCTTCAGCTCGCGGGCGCGCCAAACCGACATGGCGATGGCGACGGCGATCGACACGAACCCGCCCGACGCGGCGATGAACGCGCCGATCTTGAAGATGTCGGGCGCATAGGCGTCGAAGCTGAACCACCACCAGAAGAAGGCCGGCGGCGGATAGATGCGCCAGCCAAAGGCAATGAACCACGGTGGCCCAAGCTCGGGCTGATAGGCGAGCGCGGCGGCGGTCCACTGCGTCGCGCCCCATACGCCGGCGAGCACGATCATGAACACGGTGATGACTTGGCCCCATAGGATTTTCGTCGCGGACATGCTTGTCTCCCTGCGCTGGCTAGAGGCCGAGGCCGCGCTTGCGGCCCATCATCAGGTCGAGCCCGCCGCCGTCGCGGATGACGCCGGAGACTTGGCGTCCGAGCTGCTGTTCGAGGGCGCTGGCCCAGGGCACGAGGCGGAAGCCGAGGCCGTCGTCGATCATGGCGAAACGGCCGGACGCTAGTCCGAGGCGCTGGCGCACGACACCGGCGATCTTCTCGCCGGCCTGCGTCGGCCGATAGGTCAGCCCGGTCTCGCCCGCGATCCTTGCGCCAACTGAGTCCAGCTCGCGCCGCCGCAGCGTATCGATCAGACCGCGCTCGAATACCGTCCGTTCGCCGAACCGGCGCGCGAGCCCTCCCTTGACGAGGTGGTCGGCGCGGGTGTCCATCGCCCGGCGCACCTCGGCGCCGAACCCGCCGTCCGCGACCCCGGCGCCGCGCTCGATCAGGCGGTGGTCCAGCCAGGTCGCGCCGGGCGCCTTGATCTGCGCGGCGAGATCGAGGTCCGACCGCGTTGCCAGGATGAGCGTCGGCCGCTCCTCGCCCGGCTTGCCGATCGCGCGCAACTCGACGATGCCGCCGAGCTTGGGGCTGTGCTCCAGCGCCTCGATACCGGGTAAGCGGACATGATGCGTGCGCCCGTCCATGCCGTCGATCACGGCATAGGCGGTGCCGGTCAGCTCATCGTGCAAACCCTTGTCGATGAGCCGGCCGACGATCGGCTTCTCCGGCGCACCGCTCACCACGACATAGCTGTCGAGCGGCCGATCTTGCCCCTGATCCTTGAGCGCCTGGCCGATGGTGCGGATGATGTCGCCGCGCGCGGCCAGCTCGCGCAACTTCGCCTGCGCGCCCTCGGCGACCGCCCATTGGCCCGGCTCGCCCTCGGCGGCGAGCCCCATCGTCTCAAGGTGTTGCAAACGGCCGACCATCAGCCGGCGCAGGCGCGGGTCGTCGGGGCCGGGCCGCTCGGGACGCAAGTCGATGACGCTCAGCTCATCGGCGGTGCGCTGGATCTCGCTATCGAGCCGGGTCCAGCGCTCCGCCGTCACCTCGCGGTCAAGCGCGCGCTGGATTTCATGCTCAGGCTTCGGCCCCAGCTCGGCGAAGGCAAGCTCCTCGGCGCGCGAGCGCAGGCCGTGGCTGATATAGTCGCGCGCCATGACGAGATCGGCGCCCTGGTCTGTGACGCCGCGCACGAGCAGATGGACGTGCGGGTTGTCCGTGTTCCAGTGATCGACCGCGACCCAATCGAGCCGCGTCCCCAGGTCCGCTTCCATCTGGCGCACGAGGTCGCGGGTATATTCGCGCAGGTCGGTCAGCTCGCCCGCATCCTCGGGCGATACGATGATGCGGAAATGATGCCGGTCGTCCTTGCACCGATCGGCGAAGGCACGGTCATCGGCCCGGTCGGACTCGGCGTCGAACATGCGCGTCGGCGAGCCGTCACGGGTAACGCCTTCGCGTTTCAGATAGGCGATGTGCGCGGACAGCGGCGCCATGCGCCGGCCGCCGAAGCGGTGGCGCACCGGCAGCGCCTTCACCAGCACGCGCCGGCCGGAGCCGAAAAGGCGACTGCGCGCGAAGGCCGTGCGTCCCTTCCCGAAGCTCGACTGGCCGCGCCGACGCGAACCGCCCCAGCCCGAACGCTGACTGCCGCCGCTCATTGCGGCGATGCGCAGCACCTCGGCGACCAGCCCGCGCGCATTGCGGCCCTGCGCCTTGCTGCGCTTGGCCTTGCCCGGCCGGACGCGGAACTCTTGGCTATCGCTCATGGCCGGCCGTTTCTCGCCGAAAACCAGCCGTGGTGCCGTTCGGTGCGTTGAAATGCCTAGCTTTTTCCTTCCGAGCGGCACGCTCGCCGACCGACGCCCCCATGTGAAGCCACGGAAAAGCCTTGGCTTTTCGGCGAAACGGGGTGCGACTTGTATCTTGCCCTCGTCTGTCCCTGCCGTTTTCTCCCTTCCCAGCCAAAATCCTGCTCGGGACGGATGAGGGGGATAAGGCGCGGATCATTGCGGTCGGCCCGCCCGGGCGCGGGGGACGAACAGCGTGTCCGCCAGCTCGCTGACAGGCAGAGCCACGGCGCGAACGTCGCCGGATGTCGGTCGATCGGTCGGCAGTTCGGGCGCGGGTTCTTCACCGTCCGACTGGACGGAGAGGCCCTCGGACGCGGCGCTCGCGGTGCGGACGAACAGCGCGGCACGTCGCCAGGCGAGCGGATCGGGCGGCGTGCTTACCGCCACCTCCGCAGCGCCCGCCGTGCCGACAACGGCCGTGAGCTGAGCGAGATAGCCAACCGTCTCGGGGGGCAGCGGACGGCCGCGCGACAGATAATCGTCGTAGCGGCCCGGCCCGGCATTATAGGCCGCCAGCATCGCGCTCGAGTTGCCGTAGCGGTCGTGCATCGCGCGCAGATAGGCCGCGCCCGCCATGATGTTGTCGCGCACGTCGAACGGGTCAGCGCCGAGGCCATAGCGAGCGCGAAGATCGGCCCATGTCGCGGGCATGATCTGCATCAATCCCATTGCCCCGGCACGCGAAACCGCGCGGGAATTGCCGCCGCTCTCGACGCGCATCACCGCCCATATCCATGCTTCGAGGATGCCGAACCGCCGCGCGGCGTCGGCGACATGACCGGCATAGGGATGAGCCGCCGCCGATCGCGCGGCCGGCAAATCCTGCGCCGTCGCCGCGAACGGCGCAGCGCCGCCGGACAGCAGCACAACGGCCACCGCCACCGCCGATCCGACTCCACTCCGGCGCCAGCCTGCCAGCGTGCTCGCTACGCTCAAGGGTGCGCGCGCTGCGCCGGCCTGCGGCCGCCCTTGATCTTCGCTGCGCGCCCCGGCCCGCCTGCGACCGAGCGGGACGGAGGGATGAGACGGTTTCCCCGCGAACAAAGGGATGGGAATGATAGGCACCGGATCAGTCCTGCTCGCGCGACTTCGGCTGACGGTTCCAGCGCAGCGACCAGGCCGACTTGTCGTTCGTGGTCTGGAACAGCGCCGCGCGGAGCGGCTGCGCGAATGCGGGATCGTCGATGCGCAGCGACACGTAATCCCCGGCGCGTTCGCCGGTCTCGTTCCAGCCCGCGCCGATTTCCGGGCCTTCACCGCCATCGCCGCGATGGACGCGCCAGTCCGGCGCCTTGTCGGCGTCGCTCGGCTCGGCTGGAACGATCGAGATGCGAATGTCGAGCGTCGCCGTCTCGATGATGCCTTCGTAGCCGTTGGCAGTGCGGAAAAAGCTGCCGATCTGCATGGGACTCTCCTTTTGGGTTGGCAGGGACAAGCGGGTTCAGCGCCAGGCGAGCGGCGCGTTCGGGGTGTTGCGAGTGAGGATCGGGACGGCGCGGCCGAGCACGGTCGAGGCCGGCAGCGGCCCGAAATAGCGGCCGTCCATGCTGTCGGCGTGATCGGGGTTGAGCAGCAACAGCTCACCGGCGCATAGCGTGCGGCAGCCCTGCCATACGGGCAGCGACCGGCCGCGTCTGTCGCGCGCCAAGGCAACGGCGACCGGCTGGACATCGACTGTCACCACGGCGCCGATCCGGCACACGCGCTGCCCGGCTTCGGCAGCGACGTGCTTCAACAAAGGCACGCGCTCACCAAGATAGCCGCGCTCGGCCAGCCACCGCGCCAGCGGCGCGGGCGGTGTCACGGCGACCAGCGCGCCGATGGCGGGATCGCGGTCGGGCTCGATGCGGTAGAGGCCGAGCGGCGCGCTCGCGCTGACGTTCCAGATGACGCGCGGGAGCGGGTCGAGCACCGCGACGACGGTGAACGACACGGCGAACAGTGACGCGGCGGAAGCCGTCGCGATGGTCCAGCCCCGGCGCGTCATCCTTCGATCTCCCGGCGCTTGAGCCAGGCGCGATGACGCTCCAGCGTGTAGGGGCGCGGCTGATGTCCGGCGGCGATGCGGTTGGCGACATGTCGCCAATGATCGGGCGCGGCGTCGCACGGATCGACGCCGGCCGCCTCGGTCGCGTCGATCGCCGCGAGCACTTGGCTAACCTTGGGCCAGCCCTCGATCTTGAGCAGGATGTCACCGCCTGGCCGCACGAACGGCAGCGTCGTGAATGGCTCGCCGGCACCGACCGCCCGCACGATGTCGATGCGCGAGCTGACCGTGCCGTAGTCGTTGGCGGCCCAGCGGACGAACGCGAAGATCGCACCGGGACGAAAGCGGACGATGCGGCGGCGGCGATCGACGATCTCATCGACGGCGACGCGCCCGAACCTGATCCAGTGCTCGATCCGCTTCTCGATCCAGGTCAACTCGACGCGAGTCATACCGTCGTCGGACGGCTGGCGATGACGCATCGGGGACGGCGGGACGGTCATCGCCGGCTCCGGGCGATGGCCGAGTCCGCGCGCGGCATGAGGTCGTCCTGTCCCGGATCGGAGGTCGAATGTTTGATGCCGATGTCGGCCCAGGCGCGCAGGTCATCGACCGAATAAACCACCCGGCCGCCGATGCGGCGGTAGGCCGGCCCGGTCCCAAAATAGCGGTGCTTCTCAAGGGTGCGTCCCGAGAGGCCGAGAAAGCGCGCGGCTTCCGGCGTGCGCAGAAAGCGGGGCGGCAGGTTGGTGGGCGTATCGGACAAGTGACGGCTCCTGCGGGCGGTGGCGGCAGGAGGCGTAATTGTCAGAAGGGAGGCGGCCGGGTGGGGTATGAAGATGTGCGGCTGCACGGATGTGCCCCCCCCCCCCCCCGCGGGGGGGCAGCGGGGGGCGGATCAGGGGGTGCGGGGCAGCTTGGGGTAGTCGCCGTTCATCTTGGGGATGCCGTGGGGGACCAGCCGGGCGCGGAA
>Ga0180216_1000370_pt1 | contig 49265 bp, 44 predicted proteins | sample eDN3rd37CBELigMG_FD_128879 | JGI IMG/M metagenome (GOLD analysis project Ga0180216, IMG submission 128879) | Enriched Miracle-Growth compost microbial communities from Emeryville, California, USA - eDNA 3rd pass 37_C BE-Lig MG (version 2)... ...
CCGCATCGGCTCGCGCGGCCAGATCGAGCTCGGCCAGGCCTCCTTGAACGAGGCCAACGACCTCGCGCTCGTCCTGCGGGCGGGCTCGCTCCCCGCTCCGCTCAAGATCATCGAGGAGCGGACGATCGGGCCCTCGCTCGGCGCGGACTCCATCCACAGCGGGCTCCTCGCCGGGGCGATCGGAGTCGCCCTCGTCGTCCTCATCATGATCTCGTACTACAAGCTCTCCGGCTTCCTCGCAGTCGTCGGGCTCGCCTATTACGTCGTCCTCTTGATCGGTGGGCTCTCGGCGTTCAATGCGACCCTGACCGCGCCGGGGATCGCGGGGCTCATCCTCTCGATCGGTATGGCGATCGACGCCAACGTCCTCATCTTCGAACGCATACGCGAAGAGCTGGCGCTCGGCCGCTCCGTTCGTATCGCCGTGGACGAAGGGTTCAAGAACGCGATGTCGGCCATCGTCGACTCGAACCTGACCACGTTGATCACCGGCATGATCCTCTTCCAGTTCGGGACCGGACCCGTGCGTGGCTTCGCTGTCACCCTCTCGATCGGGATCCTTGCCTCGTTCTTCTCGGCCGTGTACGTGACCAGGACGTTCTTCCTGCTCTACCTGCAGCGGAAGCGCGCCCCCGAAGCTCTGAGCATCTGACGAGGAGTGTGATTCAGGATGCGACTTTTTGCCAACGCCAACTACGATTTCCTGGGCCGCCGCAAGGTCTCGCTCACGCTGAGCGGGGTGGTCCTGGCTGCACTCCTGGTCGTTTCCATCTTCTGGCAGTTCAGCCGGGGCTCGTGGCTGAACTACAACGTGGACTTCACCGGGGGTACCCTCGTCCAGATCCACTTCGATCAACCTACCTCGGTCGGCGAGCTGCGTGACGTCGTCGGTTCCGCCGTCCCAGGCACGGAGATCACTCGCTTCGGCGCGGAGAACGAGTATCTCTTCCGCGCACCGGCCTTCTCCGAGGAAGGCACCGCGGTCTCCGACCAGATCGTCCAGGTACTCGGTCAGCGTTACGCCGCTGATGCCTTCGAGGTGGTGAGAACCGAAGCGGTCGGTCCCAAGGTCGGTGGCGAGCTCCAGCAGAAGGCGATCATCGCGATCGTCCTCTCGCTGCTCGCTACCCTCGTCTACCTCGCCTTGCGCTTCGAGTGGCGCTTCGGCGTCGCGGCCGTCGGCGCGACGGCGCACGACATGCTCCTCGCGCTGTTGCTGGTCTCGGCCCTGCGACTCGATGTTTCGCTGACCACCGTGGCGGCGCTACTTACCATCATCGGGTATTCGCTCAACGACAAGATCATCGTCTTCGACCGGATCCGCGAGAACATCAAGGGGGCCGGCCGTAAGCAGGAGAACATCGAGATCTTCAACCGCTCGATCAACGAGACCCTCCCGCGTACGGTCCTGACCTCTGGTACCACCGTCGCGACACTCCTTGCCCTCGCGATCGTCGGTACCGGCGCGATTCAGGAATTCGCGTTGATCCTGATCGCGGGCATCGTCATCGGTACCTATTCTTCGATCTTCGTAGCCTCGCCGATCCTGTACTACATCGAACGGCGCTGGCCGAGGGGCGAGAAGAAAGCTACCGCCAAGAGGCCGAGGCACGTGACGGCGTGATCGCGCCACATCGGCATGGTCGGGCTGCTTTGACCCGACTCGCCGGAGGCCGCCCGGACGCTGCACCCGGGCGGCCTCCACTTCCATTCGTCCAGTTCGTCGACTCTAACGACCTCGTAGGCTATGCTCTTCGATTCCCACTGCCACCTGACTGACGAACGCCTCGTCACTGAAGTCGACCAGGTGATCTCTCGTGCCCGCGAAGCCGGTGTGACCCGCATGGTCACCATCGGCGCCGACCCCGACGAATTCGAACCGGTCATCGCGCTCGCCCATCGGTTCGACGAGGTCTACGCCGCCATCGGCATCCACCCCCACCTAGCCGACCGCGCCGATCAGGGTTTCTTCGCGCGTATCACCGACCTTGTCGGCGATTCGCGCGTGGTCGCCATCGGCGAGACCGGGCTCGATTACTATTACGACAACGCCCCGCGCGCCGCTCAGCGCAAGTCGTTCGACCGCCATATCGCGCTCGCGGCCGAACTAGGGCTTCCCCTGATCGTCCACTCCCGCAGCGCCGACGATGACACCGCCGCCGCCCTGCGCGACGCCGCGGACGCCGGGGTCATCGGGGTCCTCCACTGCTTCGCCGGCGACACCGGCCTCTTCGACACTGCCCTCGAAACCGGTTGGTACATCTCCTTCGCCGGGATAGTGACCTTCCGCAACTATTCCGGCGCCGACCTGGTCCGGGCTACCCCTGCCGACCGCCTTCTCGTCGAGACCGACAGCCCCTATCTCGCGCCGGTCCCGATGCGCGGAAAACGGAACGAGCCCGCGTTCGTGCGCCACACCGCCGAAGCGATCGCTGCCATCCGCGGCGATACCTTCGAGTCGGTCGCGGCGCTCACCACCTTCAACGCGCTCGGCTTCTACCGCATCCCCGACCGGCCAGCATGATTTTCGCCTCGGTTTTGCTTATATTCGAATGATGAGTTTCCCATGATAGCCGCAGCCGAGGACGACGTAGTCGAGTCATGCCACGCCGGATCCATATCCTCCCGGATACCCTGGCCAACCAGATCGCCGCGGGCGAGGTCGTCGAGCGGCCCGCCTCGGTGGTCAAGGAACTGGTAGAGAACTCGCTGGACGCCGCCGCGACCCGCATCGACATCTCGGTCCAGAACGGCGGCAAGACCGAGATCCGTGTTGCCGACGACGGCTGCGGTCTCGGCCGCGAGGACGCCCTCCTCGCCCTCGACCGCCACGCGACCAGCAAGATCTCATCCGTCGAGGACCTGCGCGCGGTGCGCACCCTGGGGTTCCGCGGCGAGGCGCTCCCCTCGATCGCTTCCGTGTCGAGGATGACGATCGAGACCGCGGAACCGGGTGGCGTCGGGACTCGTGTCCGAGTCGCCGGCGGCCGTATCCTCGGCGTCGAGGACTGCGCGCGCCAGGCTGGTACCACCGTCACCGTCCAGAACCTCTTCTTCAACGTGCCGGCCCGCGCCAAATTCCTGCGCAGCGCCGCCGCCGAGACCCGCGCCATCACCGACGTAGTCACGACCCTGGCGCTCGCCAACCTCTCCGCGGGCTTCCGCCTCGAATCCAACGACCGCACCCTCCTCGATCTCCCCCCGGCCCCCGACCTCGTCGCCCGGCTAGCCGCCATCTGGGGCGATGAGTTCGCCGGCCGGCTCGTCGGGATCGCTCGGGAACGGGACGGGATCACCGTTGCGGGGTTGGTGGAACGCCCCGACACCTCCGTGACCGGCCCGCGCAGGGTCTACCTCTTCGTCGCCGGCCGCCCCTTCCGCGACCGCGAGATCGTGGCGGCCGCCGAGCGAGGCTACCGCACGACCATCCCCTCTGGCGCACGACCCTCTCTCTTCCTTTACCTCGACGTGCCCCCCGGGAGCGTCGACGTCAACGTCCATCCGACCAAGGCCGAGGTCCGCTTCCGTGACCGTGAGCTCGTTCTTGCCGCCGTGGAGGACGCCGTGCGCTCCGCCCTCGGCACCCTCGAGAGCTCGGCTACACTAGATCACTTCCCGGTCGCGCCGCAGCTCCGGTCCGCCCCGGTCACGCCGCCGACACCCCCCGAGCCGGCCCCCGAGTCCACCCAGCTCGCCTTCTTCGTCCCCGCCACCCCCGCACCCCGCCCCGCCGACGCGGGCGCGGCGCCGGGCGGGTCGGCCGACGCGGACGTCGTCTACCAGGGCGATCTCTTGGGCGAGGCAGGCCGGCACCCGGAGCGCGGCGCCGGCCCGGCGGAGCAGGGAAGCGCCGCCCCGGCCGTGGCCCCCGCCACCCCGCGTCGGTCCGCGCTCTGGCAGATCCACGATACCTACATCCTCGCCGAGACCAGCAGCGGCCTCCTGATCATCGATCAGCACTCCGCTCACGAGCGGATCCTCTTCGAGGAGATGATGAACGGGTTCGAGAACGGCCGGACCTCCAGCCAGCGCCTCCTCTTCCCCTTGACGCTGCGCCTCTCCCCCGCGGAGTACGCCGTCGTCACCGACCTCAGGTCCATCTTCGACCGGGCCGGCTTCGAGATCGAGCCGTTCGGCGGACGCACCATCATCGTCCACGCGACCCCGGCGCCGCACCCCTACTTCAACGCCGAACGCTGCCTCCGCGAGATGATCGCCGAGCTCGCCGCCGGGAGCGAGCTGACCCGTGCCGCCAAGAACCAACACGAGCGGATCGCCATGACCTTCGCCTGCAAAGCGGCGATCAAAGCGGGCCAGCGGCTCTCGACCCGGGAGATGGAAGAGCTCTACGACCGCCTCTTCGCGACCGAGCTCCCCTCCCACGACGTCCACGGCCGGCCCGCCGTCATCCGCCTCTCGCTCCAGGAGCTCGAACGCCGCTTCGGGAGACATGGCTGAGTCGACGACGCACCCCACGGCTACCCCCGTCGCGGACGACGCCCCGCGCAGTGAAGCACTCGTCATCACCGGCCCCACCGCCAGCGGCAAGTCGGCACTCGCCATCGCCGTCGCCGAACGGATCAACGGCGAGATCATCTCCATGGACTCCCGGCAGGTCTACCGGGGGATGGACATCGGCACCGCCAAGGTCTCGGCCGCGGACCGGGCCCGCGTACCGCACCACGGACTCGACCTCGTCGACCCCGACGAGCGCTATAGCGCCGGCCGCTTCGCCCGCGACGCCCGCCGCTGGATCCATGAGATCAGCGCCCGCGGACATACCCCGATACTAGCCGGCGGGACCGGGTTCTTCCTGCACGCCCTGATCAACCCCCTGTTCGAGGAGCCCGAGCTCGAGCCGCGGCGCCGCGAACGGCTCGCCCGCTACCTCGACCGCCACTCCGACGAGACCCTTCATACCTGGCTCGCGCGCCTCGACCCCGAGACCGCGGCCCGGCTCGCCCGGAGCGGCGGCAGACAACGGCTGCAACGCGCCCTCGAGATAGCGCTCCTCACCGGGAAATCGCTCTCCTGGTGGCACCGCCACGCCCCCCCCGGCACCCCCCCGTTGCGCGCGACCGTCTTCGTCGTCAATCTTCCACGGCCGGAGCTCTACCGACGGATCGACGAGCGCGTAACAGACATGATCGACGCCGGCCTCGTCGCCGAGGTCCAACGCCTCCTCGACGCCGGCTACCGGCCCGGCGACCCGGGGATGAACGCGACCGGATACCCCGAGATCATCGCCTATCTCCACGGCGAGATCTCGCTCGACGAGGCCGCCGATCGCATCCGGCGCGCCACCAGGCAGTACGCCCGGCGCCAGCTCACCTGGTTCCGGAACCAACTCCCCGCGGCGATCTGGCTCGACGCCACGGAACCCACGGATTCACTGGTCGAAAGAATAGTTAGGATATGGCTCGAGGCGGTAAACTGAAGATCGGCATCACCTGCTACCCGGTATACGGCGGCTCCGGCGCGGTGGCCACCGAACTCGGGATCCAGCTCGCCAAGCGCGGCCACGAGGTGCACTTCATCACCTACGCGCAACCTTTCCGCCTCCCATACTTCATGGAGGGGATCTACTACCACGAGGTCGAGATGCCCTCCTACCCCCTCTTCGACCACTCGCCCTACCCCCTCGCGCTGGCGGTGGCCATGCACGACGCCGCGGTCCACAACGACCTCGACCTCCTGCACGTGCACTACGCCATCCCCCACGCGACCTCGGCCTGGATCGCCCGGGAGATGCTCGGCAAAGACTCTTTCCGCTTCATCACCACCCTCCACGGGACCGACATTACCCTCGTCGGCCAGGACCCGTCGTTCCAGGCGATCACCCAGTTCTCGATCGCCAAGTCCGACGGGATCACCGCGGTCTCCAACTACCTCAAGAGGGAAACCGTCGAGCACTTCGGGGTACCGCCAGACGCTATCGAGGTCATCCCCAACTTCGTCGATCTCGAGCTCTACGACCGCGGTCGCTATCCCTGCCACCGCAGCAAATTCGCGCCGGCGGGAGAGAAGCTCCTCATGCACATCTCCAACTTCAGGCCGGTCAAACGCCTCGAGGACGTCGTCCGCATCTTCGCCCGCGTCGTCCAAGAGATCCCGGCACGCCTCCTCCTCGTCGGCGACGGCCCCGATCGCGGGCGCGCACAGCACCTCGCCGATGAGCTCGGCGTCGCTAACAAGATCTTCTTCCTCGGGAAGCAAGAGTCCGTGGCGGAGCTCCTCGCCTGCGCCGACCTGCTCGTCCTCCCCAGCTCCACCGAGGCGTTCGGACTCGTCGCGCTCGAGGCCATGGCCTGCGGGACGCCGGTCGTCGCCACCGACGTCGGCGGGGTACCCGAAGTCGTCACCCACGGCGAAACCGGTTTCCTCGCCCCGGTCGGCGCGATCGATGAGCTCGCGGACGCCGCCGTCCGCCTGCTCGCCGACCCCGACCGTTGGCTCGAGGCCAGCACCGCCGCGCGCAGAGCCGCGGAGCGCTTCAGCGCGGACATCATCGTACCGCAGTACGAAGCTTATTACTACGCCGTCCTCAATCGCTGAACCCGAGGCGCACCACTAATGGATTCCATTCAGTCGATCATCCTCGGCATCGTTCAGGGCCTCACCGAGTTCCTCCCGGTCTCGAGCTCGGGGCACCTGGTCATGGCCGCTACCATCTTGGAAGTCGTGACCCCCGGCGTCTTCGTCGAGGTCGCGCTCCACGTCGGGACCCTGGTCTCCGTCCTGATCGTCTATCGCAAACGCGTCTCGGCACTCATCTCTGGCGCCCTCCGGCGCGAACCCGCCGCCTGGCGCTACATCGGCCTCCTGCTCCTGGCCTCCGTCCCCGCCGGGCTCGCCGGCGTCTTCCTCAAGGACTGGATCGAACAAGCCTTCGGCGCCCCCTGGATCACCGGCGTCCTCCTCATCGTTACCGGCTTCATCCTCTGGTCCACTCGCCGCGTGGCCCGAACCCAACCCCTCCGCGTCGCCGATGGCGGCCAGCCCGCCGCCCTATCTGCGGCATCGGGTTCCGAAATCTCGAACGTCACCGCCGCCACCACCATCGACTGGAAGGTCGCGCTCGGGATCGGACTAGCCCAAGCATTCGCCATACTCCCCGGCATCTCGCGCTCCGGATCCACCATCACCGCCGGGATCTGGGCTGGCGTCGCGGGCGAGGACGCCGCGGAGTTCTCGTTCCTGATGTCGATCATCGTCATCACCGGGGCCGCGCTCCTCGAGCTGCGCCACCTCTCCTCCGTCGTGCAGGGCGTCGGCGCCGTGCCACTCATCTCCGGCTTCGTGGCCGCACTCGTGACCGGGATCATCGCGATCCAATCTCTCGTCTGGCTCCTACGTAGACAGGCGTTCTACGTCTTCTCCTTCTACGTCTGGGCCGCCGGCGCCGGCTTCCTCCTCTACCTCGCCGTCAAGGGATGAGCGTGCACGCGCCCGGCCGCCGCGGGATCGACCTCGACCCGCCTCAGGATACTGTAGACGACGCCGTCCCGGCCGAGTCCTGGGAGGGTAGAACCGTCGCGGCCTGGCGCGCTCACTGGGGGCTAGACGACGTCGCCTCCGCGGCTACCGGTTCGACCGCCGGCCGGCATTCGACCGCCGGATCCCCCGCCTCGACACAGTCGGCCGCCCCCATCCTCGCCATTTACGACCGTGTCGGCTCGACCAACACCATCGCCCGGTGCCTCGCCGAAGCTGGCGCCCCGACCGGCTCCATCGTCATCGCTGACGAACAGACCGCGGGCCGCGGGCGAGGCGGTAAACGTTGGCTGGCTCCGAAAGGGACGGCGCTCCTCTTCTCCATCGTGCTACGTCCGGGGCACCCACTCGACCAGCGCGCCGCGCCCGGCGCGATCCCGATCCGCGTCGGCCTCGCGGCCGCTCGGGCCGTCGAACGCTGCGCCGGGATCGACCTGCGCCTCAAGTGGCCCAACGACATCCAAGTGGAAGGGCAGGGAAAGCTCGCCGGGATCCTCTGCGAGGGCTCCCTCAACAACGCGCACGGCGGCTACGTCGTCGCCGGGATAGGGATAAACGTTACCCAATCACACGCCGACCTCGAGCGCGACGCCGCCCAACCCGCAACCTCGCTCCTCGTCGCCACCGGCCGCACCATCGATCGCGGCGACCTTGCACGCGCGGTCTACGAATCCGTCATGGCCTCCGTCCCGAAGCTAGCCGAGCCGCTAGACGACGCCGAACTCGCCGAACTCGCCGCCCGCGACCCCCTCCGCGGACGCGAGCTCACCGTCGACGGCCGCTACGCCGGGATCGCCCATGGCATTGCACCCGATGGTACCCTTACTATAATCTGCCCCGATGGCAGTATCGAATACCTTAGGAACGGGACGGTCAGACCGATCCCACGCGACTGATCCATCTTCGCTTACTGACCCATGATCCTGGTCTTCGATGTCGGTAACACCGAAACAACTATCGGCCTCTTCCAGGGCACGGAACTCCTCGACCACTGGCGGATCGCCACGCGCCACGAACAGACCGTGGACGAGCTGGGGCTCCTCGTGCGCTCCCTCGTCAGGGAATCCGGCTTCGATCTGTCCGAGATCTCCGCGACCGTCATCGCCTCCGTCGTTCCCCCGCTCACCCCGCGGCTCGTCGAGATGAGCGACCGGCACCTCGGCGTCCCCGCCGATGTCGTCGACGCCCGCTCCAAACTCCCCATCCGACTCGACGTCGAAGAGCCCCTGAGCGTCGGCGCCGACCGCATCGCCAACACCATCGCCGTCGCCGCGATCTTCGGGACCGACACCATCGCCGTCGACCTCGGCACCGCCACCACCTTCGACTGCATCACCGGCGACGGCGTCTTCCTCGGCGGCGTCATCGCGCCAGGGATCCAGAGCGGCGCCGAGATGCTCGTGCGCAAGACCGCCAAACTCCCGCGCGTCGATCTTTCACCACCCGCGGGGATCATCGGCAGACGCACCGAAACCGCGCTCCAGAGCGGGATCTTCCACTCCGCAGTCGCGGCCATCGACGGTATCGTCCACCGCATCAAGGCCGAATGGGATCGCCCCGACATCCTCGTCGTCGCCACCGGCGGCCTCGCCGGCCTCGTCGCTCCCCACTGCCGCACCGTCGACCGCGTCGAGCCGTTCCTCACGCTCTATGGGCTCGAGATCGCCCACCGGCACATCCACGGCGGCCCGCGGACCATCCGCCGCGCCCCCAACCGCTCCCCGCGGCCCGCGCGAGGTCGATGATGCCGCCGCTCGACGCCGACCAGGACCGACTCGGACTGCACCCTGTCGACTCGGCAGGGGTGGCCGCCACCCGCCGCGACGACGCCGAGCACAGGGCGCGGAGCCTCAACGCCGTCAGGCGGTTAGGGTACGCCATCCTCCCCGGTGACCTCTTCAGCTACATCCTTCACCTCCGCCCAGCCGAATGGCCGATCATGGCCGCGCATACCACCCTGGGGATACTCCTGGCGATCGGGATCGGCCACACCGCCGCCCCCTTCCCCTGGGGCGAAGCCGCGCTCGGGCTCTTCCTCTGGGTGATCTGCCTCAACGGCGGGACCCTCGCCATCAACTCCGCCTTCGACCACGACCAGGGCGATATCGGCTACCTCGCCGCGCCACCCAGACCGCCCAAGCACCTCGCCCTCTTCTCCTGCGCCCTCATGGCCATCGGCCAGCTCGGCGCCTTCCGGCTCGGCACCCCGTTCGCCGCGGTCTACGCCATCTGCTTCGTCATGTCGATCCTCTACTCGATCCCACCATTCCGCTGGAAGGCCGTGGCCGGCGCCGACTGGATCATCAACATGTGGGGGTTCGGTACCTTGACCCCCCTGGCCGGATGGTACCTCACCGGTCGCCCCCTCGAAATCTGGGCGGCTCTCGTCTTCCTCGCCTTCTGCCCCCTCTTCGCGGCTCTCTACCCGCTGACCCAGATCTATCAGGTCGAGGAAGACCGCGCCCGCGGCGACAGGACTCTAGCCATCGCTCTCGGCGTCGAGCGCTCCCTCCAGATCGCCATCGTCACCACCATCCTCGCCTTCGCCATCTTTGGCGCGGCCATATACCTCGGCCCCGCCAACCGCTGGTGGCCCACGATCGTCGCCCCCCTCGGCGCCTGGCTCGCCGTACTCGTCCCCTGGCTGCGCAACCACACCAGGATGTCACAGGCCCAGCACCAGCGCGGGATGTACGCCGCCCTCCGCGCCTGGGCCGTGACCGACATCGTCGTCCTGGCGATCTTCGCCGTCGGCCACCCCTGACGACCACTCGTCGTCCACACGGCCGCGTCATCCTTCGCCCCTTGACACGACGCCAATTGTTTTATATGTTTCATTGTTCTAAAGTCCTTGACTGGCAGAATGGACTGCCGATCGCGGACGGCTTCGACCCGCCGGACCGCGAGATTCAACACCCGAGGAGGGGATTGCATGGTCGAAGTCGTTCTTGGTGACGAGGATCGGTTGGATTGGGCGCTCAAGCAGTTCCGCCGCAAGTTGATCCGGTCCGGCCTCTTCCGTGATATCAAGAAGGGCCGCTTCTACGAGAAGCCCAGCGAGGCCAGGAAGCGGAAGCAGGCGGCCGCGCGGCGTCGCAACGCGCGGAACCGGCGCGTCTCCTCCTCCCGCTGAGCCGGCATCGGATCATGTCCAGACAACGCCACTCCCCAAGGGTGGCGTTTCGTTTTTCTAGACGACGTCGTACGCCCCGCCGGAGCGATCCCCGAGCGATGAGCCTCGAGCTACCGGCGCCCGGCTTCACCTGACGGCACCGACTCCAGCAGCCGAACCACATCTTCATCCGTGAGCTGCGGGAAACTCGCGTAGTAGGCGCCGACCCCCACGAAATACGGGTCCACCACCGGACAGATGAATCGGTCCGCCGCGGCCTCGAGCCGCCGCGCCGCCTCGTCCGAGCTCACCGGCGCCGCCGCCACCACCCACGCCGCCCCCCGCCGCCGCGCCGACTCGACCGCCGCCTCCATCGTCGCACCGGTCGCGATCCCATCATCTATCACGAGCGCGCACGCACCCGCTAGCTCCACCGCCGGCCGCGTCCGGCGATACTTCCGCGCGCGCGACTCGATCTCCCCCACGACCCGCGCCGCTATCTCCTCGACCTGCGACTCCGTCACCCCCAGCAGTTGGACCAGCGACTCATCCACCACCCGCACGCCCCCCTCGCCGACCGCACCCAACCCCAGCTCCGGATTCCCCGGTGCCGGCAGCTTCCTAGCCAGCACCACATCCAGCGGCGCGCCGAGCGCCCGCGCGACCGGCACCGCCACCCCCACCCCACCACGCGGCGCCGCGAGCACCACCACCCTCGCCCCCGGCGCGCCCGCGCACACATCTCCCCCGCGCAGCAGCGCCGCCAGACGCTCCCCCGCCTCCTCACGGTCCCGGTAGATTCCACCCCCCGACACCAGCATGACACCTCCCGCGCCGATCCTACGTTTCCCTCCCGACGATGCAACATCCCAGCCCTGATACCCGCCTACGCCTCCTACACGACCCCCCAGTTCACGGCAGCCGGAGCGATACCGGATCTGCCGTACTTGGAGTCACCCCGCCGCACTGGCAGCCCTATTCGGCCGTTCTGACACCCCCTGTCTGGCACGCTCCGTGCATAGCCCCCGGCGCGCGGGAAATCGGCCGCGTTCAAGCGCTTCAACCCGTCTTGACACTCGGTCCGAGCCCGCTCCATATTACTCGGCTGTTAGCACTCTCTGTTGGTGAGTGCTAACAACGGTCTCGAATCATTTGGAACCATTTCAACGCGGAGGAGCACCCTATGGCAACTGCGTCTGCCACGCAGATCCGGCCGCTCGCTGACCGGGTGGTCGTCAAGCCACTCGAAGAGACTGAGCAGATGAAGGGCGGTCTCTACATTCCTGATACCGCCAAGGAGAAGCCCCAGCAGGGCGAGGTCGTCGCGGTCGGGCCGGGTAAGGTCGGCGATGATGGCAAGCGCATCGAGCTCGAGCTGAAGGTGGGTGACCGCGTTCTCTACGGCAAGTACAGCGGCACCGAGGTAACGGTCGGCGACGAGCAGTATCTGATCCTCCGTGAGTCGGACGTACTCGCGGTCGTCCAGGGTTGATCCGGAATCGTTTGAGTTACAGCGAATAAAGGAGAGCAGCGATGGCTGCAAAGGAATTGCATTTCGACGTTGATGCCCGCGCGGCGCTCAAGCGCGGTGTCGACAAGCTCGCAGAGGCGGTGAAGGTAACTCTCGGCCCGAAGGGTCGTAACGTCGTCATCGATCGGAAGTTCGGCGCCCCCACCGTGACCAAGGACGGTGTCTCGGTCGCCAAGGAGATCGAGCTCGACGATCCGATCGAGAACATGGGTGCCCAGATGGTCAAGGAGGTCGCCACCAAGACCAGCGATCTGGCTGGTGACGGCACCACGACCGCTACCGTTCTCGCCCAGGCGATCTTCCGCGAGGGGCTCAAGAACGTCACCGCCGGCGCCAACCCGATGGCGATCAAGCGCGGTATCGACAAGGCCGTCGAGGCCGTCGTCGCCGAGCTGAAGGCGATCTCGACCCCGACCAAGGGTAAGAAGGAGATCGCTCAGGTCGGTACCATCTCGGCCAACAACGATGCCGAGATCGGTAACCTGATCGCCGACGCGATGGAGAAGGTCGGCAAGGACGGCGTCATCACGGTCGAGGAGGCGAAGGGCCTCGAGACCACCCTCGAGACCGTCGACGGGATGCAGTTCGACCGCGGCTACCTCTCGCCCTACTTCGTCACCGATCCGGAGCGGATGGAGGCCGTCCTCGAGGATGCGCTGGTGCTGATCCACGACAAGAAGGTCAGCTCCATGAAGGACCTCCTCCCGATCCTCGAGAAGGTCGCCCAGCAGGGTCGTCCTCTCCTGATCATCGCCGAGGATGTCGAGGGCGAGGCGCTCGCCACCCTGGTGGTCAACAAGCTGCGTGGCACCCTCAAGGTCTGCGCCGTCAAGGCCCCGGGCTTCGGTGACCGCCGTAAGGCCATGCTGCAGGATATCGCCATCCTGACCGGTGGCCAGGTGATCTCCGAGGAGGTCGGCTTCAAGCTCGAGAACGCTGTCCTCTCCGATCTCGGCCGCGCCAAGCGGATCGTCGTCGACAAGGACAACACCACGATCGTCGACGGCGCCGGCGACCCCGAGAAGATCAAGGGCCGTATCGCCGAGATCCGGGTCGCGATCGAGAAGTCGACCTCGGACTATGACCGCGAGAAGCTCCAGGAGCGGCTCGCCAAGCTCGCCGGTGGCGTGGCGGTCATCCACGTCGGCGCTGCCACCGAGACCGAGATGAAGGAGAAGAAGGCCCGCGTCGAGGACGCGCTGCACGCGACCCGCGCCGCCGTCGAAGAGGGTATCGTCCCCGGTGGCGGTGTGGCGCTGATCCGTGCCCAGGCCAAGCTCAAGGACTTCAAGCTCGACAACCCGGAGGAGCAGGTCGGTGTCCAGATCGTCCTCCGCGCGATCGAGGAGCCGCTCCGCCAGATCGTCAGCAACGCTGGCATCGAGGGCTCGATCGTCGTCGAGCGCGTCCGCTCCGAGTCGGCCACCGGCTTCGGCTACAATGCTCAGTCCGACACCTACGAGGACCTGATCGAGGCGGGCGTCATCGACCCGACCAAGGTCACCCGCACGGCGCTGCAGAACGCCGCGTCCATCGCGGGGCTCCTCCTGACCACCGAGTGCGTCGTGGTCGAGAAGAAGGAGGAGGAGAAGGCCCCGTCGGTCCCCGGCGGCATGGGCGGGATGTACTGAGCCTCCGCTCTGCGGATCCCCAACGGCCCCTCGGACCCTCCGGGGGGCCGTTTCCTTTTTCGCCATTGCGGGGTATCCTCTCTTGGCTCTAACTTTTCGCCCGGCCCTCTGCGTAACTGAACCATGAACACGATGACTGATTCGGCTGTGGATTCGATCCAGATCACTCTACCGGACGGTAAGGTCCTGACCGTACCCCGCGGCACCACCCCGCAAGAGGTGGCGGCCCAGATCGGCGCCGGCCTCGCCCGCGCTGCCCTCGCCGCCAAGGCCGACGGCCAGATCGTAGACCTGTCGCGGCCCCTCGAGCACGACGTCCACCTCGAGATCATCACCGAGCGCTCCCCGGAGGCCCTCGACCTGCTCCGCCACTCCGCGGCGCACATCATGGCCACTGCGGTCCGTAAGATCCGCCCCGACGCCAAGATCGGGTTCGGTCCGGCGATCGAGAACGGCTTCTACTACGACTTCGAGGTTGCCGAGCCATTCACCCCGGAGGACCTCCAGGCGATCGAGGCCGAGATGCAGGAGGTCGTGCGCTGCAACGACCCCTTCGAGCGCCGGGTCGTCACCAAGGAGGAGGCGCGCGAGCTCTTCGCCGACGACCCCCTCAAGCTCGAACGCCTCGAGGAGCTGGGCGACGACGAGGTGATCACCGTCTACCGCAACGGCCCCTTCCTCGACCTCTGCCGCGGCCCGCACATCCCCAGCACCGGCCGCCTGCAGCACTTCAAGCTCCTCTCCACCGCGGGCGCCTACTGGAGAGGCGACGAGCGGCGCCAGATGCTCCAGCGCATCTACGGCACCGCCTGGTTCACCGCCAAGGAGCTCGAGGAGTACCTCGCCCTCCTCGAGGAGGCCAAGCGCCGTGACCACCGCAGGCTCGGCAAGGAGCTCGGCCTCTTCAGCGTCCACCGCGAGGTCGGGCCGGGGCTGATCCACTGGCACCCGAAAGGGGGGCTCATCCGCTACCAGATCGAGGAGTTCTTGCGCAAGACCCTCCTCGAGCACGACTACGACCTGGTCTTCACCCCCCACGTCTCGAGCGAGGAGCTCTACCGGATTAGCGGGCACATCCAGACCTTCTCGGAGAACATGTTCGCTCCGATGGACATCGACGGCGAGCCCTACCGGCTCAAGCCGATGAACTGCCCGAACCACATCATGATCTTCCGGTCGGAGACCCGCTCCTACCGCGATCTCCCGATCCGCTACGCCGAGCTCGGGACCTGCTACCGCTACGAGCGGAGCGGCGTGCTCCACGGGATGATGCGCGTCCGCGGCTTCACCCAGGACGACGCGCACATCTTCTGTACCCCGGACCAGATCGACGCCGAGTACGACCGGCTCCTCGATCTCGTCGACTACATGATGACCACCTTCGGCTACGCCTATAAGGTCTTCCTCTCGACGCGGCCGGAGAAAGCCATCGGCGACCCCGCGGTCTACGACGCCGCCACAGAGAAGCTCCGCGGGGTCCTCGAACGCCGCGGCCTCGATTACAACATCGACGAGGGGGGCGGCGCCTTCTACGGGCCCAAGCTCGACATCATGCTCGTCGACGCGCTCGGCCGCGAATGGCAGGGGCCGACCCTCCAGCTCGACTTCATGCTCCCCGAGCGCTTCGGGCTCGAGTACATCGGCCCCGACAACCGGCCCCACCGCCCGGTCATGATCCACCGCACCCTCCTCGGGTCGATGGAGCGCTTCGTCGGTGGGTTGATCGAGCACTACGCCGGCGCCTTCCCGGTCTGGCTCGCGCCCGAACAGGTCCGGATCCTCCCGATCACCGACGAGCAGGCCTCGTCCGCTCACGAGTTCGCCGCCGAGCTCAAGCGGGCCGGGATCCGCGTCACCGTCGACGACCGCGCCGAGACCCTCGGCTACCGGATCCGCGACGCCGAGACCGAGAAGATCCCCTACATGGCCGTCATCGGCCAGCGCGAGGCGGAGGCCGGCACCGTCGCCGTCCGGAGGCGCGGCGCGGGGAAGAAGCAGGAGATACTCGCCCGCCAGGAGTTCGCGGCCAGGGTCCGGAACGAGATCGAGACCCGCGCGCTCGGCTGAGCCACTACGCCGGCGGCTCTTGACAGGGCCGCCGGTTTTTCCTATCTTCCACGATCGACATCAGGTAAGCGGGAGCCCGTCGCGCTCCCCACCTTTCGGTCCGCGGAAAGCGGTATCGCCGGGTTCCTCTTCGAATGCTGACGTCTCCTCGCTCCACTCGGGCGAGGCGTTCGTGGGTATAGTGGACCCGTGGCCGCGGGTCCATTTTGTTTCCCCTCTTGATGGAGATGGTGCCATAACCAACGAGAAGCGTGTCCGCGTCAATCGGCAGATCCGTATCAGCCCCGTGCGGGTCATCTCCCCCGATGGCGAGCAGCTCGGGATCATGCCGGTTGAGGAGGCCTTGGCTCTCGCCGAGGACCAGGGATTGGATCTAGTCGAAGTGGCGCCCACCGCGCGCCCGCCGGTCTGTCGTATCATGGATTACGGCAAGTACAAGTACGAAGAGGCCCGTAAGATCCGGCAGGCGCGCAAGAAACAGCACCAGATCCAGGTCAAGGAGGTCAAGTTCAGACCTGGGATCGAGGTGCACGACTTCGAGTTCAAGGTTCGGCACGCGCGACGTTTCCTCGAGGAGGGGAACAAGGTCAAGGCGACGATGATGTTCCGGGGTCGCCAGATGGCGCACCCGGAGCTGGGCCGCGAGGTCCTCACGCGGGTCGCGGAGGCGGTCGAGGATGTCGGCCGCGTCGAGAGCGAACCGCTCATGGAGGGCCGCAACATGACGATGATTCTGGCGCCGCGCAAATAGCCGGGCCCGGGAGGATGCATTCCATGCCGAAGATGAAGACCAACAAGAGCGCCGCCAAGCGGTTCCGTGTCACCGGTACCGGCAAGGTGCGCCGTTACAAGGCCAACAAGAGCCATATCCTGACCAAGAAGACCGCCAAGCGGAAGCGTCACCTCCGCGCTGCGACGCTGGTGTCCGGTGCGGACATGGGGCGGATCAAGAAGATGCTGGGGTTGTAAACGATGGCGCGCGTGACTACGGCGGTCGCACGGCACCGCAAGAAGAAGAGGTACTTCAAGGCAGCTCGCGGCTACTGGGGCGCTCGCTCGAAGCTCTGGCGTATCGCCAAGAACGCCGTCGAGCGCGGTTGGGTCTACTCCTATCGCGACCGGAAGCAGCGCAAGCGCGAGTTCCGGCGCCTCTGGATCACCCGTATCAACGCCGCCGCCCGGCAGCACGACATGAGCTACTCCCGTCTCATGAACGGGCTCAAGCTGGCGGGGATCGAGATCAACCGTAAGGTGTTGGCCGATCTGGCGGTGCGTGATCCGCAGGCTTTCGGCGCCCTGGTGCAGCAGGCTCGCAGCCGGCTCGGTTAATTCCAGAACACGCTAGGGCCGCCGGCACGCACCGCTCCGGTGCGTGCCGGGCCCTTAGGGATATGTGAGATGGCAGAGCGAGAGAGCTACGCGGTCATTGGGCTGGGGCTCTTCGGCTCTGCCATTGCGCGTACGTTGGCCTCGATGGGACATTTCGTCCTCGCCGTTGATCGGCGGTTGGGCGCCGTCGAGGCGTTGGGTAGTGTCGCCACGGAAGCAGTCCAGGCCGACGCCACGGATCGGGCGGCGCTCGAGCTCCTGCAACTCCACCGTTACTCGGTGGTATTCAACACCATCGGCGATCTGTCGGCCTCCATCCTCTGCACCCTCGCGCTGCGCGAACTCGGCGTCAAGCGTATCTTTGCCAAGATCAACTCGCCGCAACAGAGGCGTATCCTGACCCGGCTCGGTGCGGAGGTCACGCTCTTCCCGGAGCAAGACATGGGGGAGCGGGTCGCGCTGCAGGTGGCGGCGTCGTCGTCTACCGTCACGACGCAGCTGGACCTGGCGCCGCACTCATCCATCATCGAGATACTGGCGCCGCCGGTCCTGGTGAACCGCACCCTCGCGGAGGCCGATCTACGCCGGCGCTTCGGGGTAACGGTGATCGCGGTCAAACGTCGCCGGGCCGCGGGGGAGCTGCCGACCGAAGTAGTGGTATCGCCCCCGGCCGACATGGTGATCGGTCCCCACGACCTCATCATGGTGGCGGGTTCCAACAATGCACTGATGGAGCTCCAGCACGTGGAGCGGAGAAGGTAAGGGGGATGGCAACGGATCTCATAGAGGCGCTCGAGGCGCTCGAGCGGGAAGGTGTGTCGCTGATCGCCTCGGCCGCCGATGCGGACGCGCTGGAGGCGGCGCGGATCGCGCTCCTGGGTAGGAAGGAGGGGAGGTTGACCGCGATCATGCGCAACCTCGGCACGCTCCCGGCCGAGGAGCGCCCCGCGGTCGGCGCGGTCGCCAACCGGGTGAAGGGGGTCTTGCAGGAGCGGCTCGAGGCGCGCGCCGCGGAGCTGGAGGAGTCATATGCCGGCGCCGCGGAGGCGCTCGATCTCACCCTCCCCGGCCGCCATACCTGGCGCGGCGCCCGCCATCCGGTCACGATCGTCATCGACGAGATCTGCGCCGTCCTCGGCTCTCTCGGCTTCACGCGTGTGCGTGGCCCCGAGGCCGAGACCGAGTGGCACAACTTCACGGCGCTGAACACCCCGCTCGACCACCCGGCGGCGGATATGCACGACACCTTCTACCTCGCCCCCGGGATCCTCCTGCGCAGCCATACCTCGCCGGTGCAGATCCGGACGATGCAGCAGCACCGGCCGCCGATCCGGGTCGTCGCGCCGGGGATGGTCTACCGCCGCGACCCGTTCGACGCCTCGCACGCCCCTGCCTTCGAGCAGATCGAGGGGCTCGCGGTCGACGAGGGGATCACCTTCGTCGACCTCAAGGCGACGGTGGCCGAGTTCGCGCGGCGGATCTTCGGCCCCCGGGCGGAGGTGCGCTTCCGGCCGTCGTTCTTCCCCTTCACCGAGCCGAGCGCCGAGGTTGATGTGAGCTGCCTCATCTGCGGCGGCGGCGGTTGCAGCGCCTGCAAGGGCACGGGTTGGATCGAGATCATGGGAGCGGGGATGGTCGATCCGGCGGTCTTCGAGGCCGTAGGTTACGATCCGGATCGGTACACCGGTTTCGCCTTCGGGATGGGGCCCGCCCGCATCGCTATGCTGCGGTACGGGATCCCGGACATCCGTCATCTCTACGACGCGGATCTCCGCTTCCTCACTCAGTTTGCTTGATACGCGGCTATGAATATCAGTTACCGTTGGCTACAGTCGCTCATCCCCGGCCTGGAGGCGACGCCCGAGGAAGTGGCTGATCGGCTCGCGCAGTACGGCGCGCCGGTGGATGAACTGGTCCGCATCGGCGCCGAGATCGAGGAGATCGTGGTGGCGCGGGTAGAGCACGTCGAGCGGCACCCGAACGCCGATCGCCTCTCCCTCTGCACGGTCGACGCGGGGACCGGCGAGCCGCTCCAGGTCGTCTGCGGCGCCCCCAACGTCCAGGCGGGGAAGTTCTATCCCTTCGCCCCGGTCGGCGCCGGGCTCCCCGGTGGGATCCGGATCCGCAAATCCAAGATTCGTGGCGTCGAGAGTCAGGGGATGCTCTGCAGCGAGCGCGAGCTAGGGCTCGGCCGGGGGCATGAGGGGATCATGGAGTTGCGCGGGGAGTTCACCCCCGGCGAGCGCTTCGTCCCGGCGCTGGGGCTCGACGACGTCCGCATCGTCGTCGACGTCACCCCGAACCGCGGCGACCTCCTCTCCCATGTCGGCATCGCCCGCGAGCTCGCCCCGGGCGGCAACGCGGGGATAACGCTGCCGCGCTTCTCCGAGACCGGCGTCTCGGTCCGGCTCGAGCGGAGCTCCGAGAGCGTCTCGCTCCGTGGGGTGAAGGTGACCCTCGAAGACCCGCGCGGGTGCCCACGCTACCTCGGCGCGATCGTCCGCGGGGTCCGGATCGCGCCGTCCCCGGCCTGGCTCGAGGCGCGGCTGCGCGCCGTCGGCCTGCGGCCGATCAACAACGTGGTCGACGCGACGAACTACATCCTCTACGAGCTCGGCCAGCCGCTGCACGCCTTCGACCTCGCCCGCCTCGGCGGCGGCGAGCTCCGGATCAGGAAGGCGCGCGCGGGTGAGAAGATCGTCACCCTGGACGGCGTCGAACGGGTCCTCTCGGAGGATATGACCGTGATCGCCGACGCCCACACCGCCACCGCCGTGGCGGGGGTGATGGGGGGCGAGGAGAGCGAGGTGACTGCCGATACCCGGGACATCTTCCTCGAATGCGCCCTCTTCGATCCACGCTCGACTCGCCGCACCAGGACCGCGCTCGGGCTTTCGACCGACGCCAGCTATCGGTACGAGCGCGGCGTCGATCCGGAGGGGATGGAGGCCGCGCTGCGTCGCGCGCTCGAACTGATCGTCGCGGTCGCAGGGGGTGAGGTAGACGACGTCGTCGCCGACATCTATCCGGATCCTCAACCGGCCCGGGTGGTGGCTATCACCCCGTCCCGGACCACCCGCGTCCTCGGCATCCCCTTCGACGCGGCGCAGATCGCTGGGCTCCTCGAGCCGCTCGGCTTCGCGCTCGAGGGGAAGAGCGACGACGGGCTGCGCTTCCGGGTCCCCGGATATCGTTCCTACGACGTCTCGCGCGAGGCCGATCTCATCGAGGAGGTCGCTCGCCGGCACGGCTACGAGGCGTTCCCGGCCGAGCCGCGCCCCTTCCGGCCCAGCGCCGTCCCCGACGACCCCCTCGCCGAGCTCGAGGATCGGCTGCGCACGCTGTTGGTCGGCGAGGGCTTCGCCGAGGCGCGCCTGGCGGCGTTCGTCCCCGAGTCCGCCGGCGAGGTCGCGCCGCTCAACCCCCTCTCGAGCGCCGAGAGCCGGCTCAGAGGGTCGCTACTGCCGGGGCTCTTGCGGCGAGTCGAGGCCAACTTCGCGCACGGCACCCGTGCCGTCCGCCTCTTCGAGATAGGGACCGTTTTCGCCCCCGGTGCCTCCCCGGACGCCCCGCCGTGCGAAGAGACCCGGCTGGCGTTCGTCCTGACCGGCGCGGCCGAGCCGCCGCACTGGTCGGCACCGTCGCGGGCCGCGGACATCTGGGACCTGAAAGGGGTACTAGCCCATCTCTTGGCTAGTCTCTCCTCCGACCTGAAGCTAGAGCCCGGCGCGGTCGAGCGGACGCCGCTCGCGGCCGGCAGGGCATTCCGGGTCGTAGCCGCGGACGGCTCCGTGGTCGGGTGGGGCGGCGAGGTCGACGATAAGGCGATCGAGGCCCCGGTCTGGGCCGACGCCGTCTTCGCCGCTGAGGTCGTGCTCCGGCCCGAGTTCGCGCGACCGGAGCCGCGGCGGTTCCGGGCGCTCCCGGCGTTCCCCGCGATCGAGCGCGACGTCGCGCTCCTCGTCCCGGACTCGCTCCCGGCCGCCCAGGTCGAGGCGTCGATCCGCGAGGCGGGCGGCCGGCTCCTGGAGGATGTCGCGATCTTCGACCTCTTCCGCGGCGCCGGGATCCCCGAGGGGACCCGCAGTATCGCCTACCGGCTCAGGTTCCGGTCGGCGGAGCGGACCCTGACCGACAACGATGCCGACAAGGCGCTAGCCCGCGTACTGGATCGGCTGCAGGAGGAGCTCGGTGTCACACGCCGGGGATAACTTCGAGTTCCGTCCGACCCGTCCCGCCGCCTGGGACCGCCTCGAATTGGCGGTCCGGCGGCTGATGGACGACTACGTCGCGCAGCAGGCACGCGCCGCGGCGGCCGAAGCGCGGATCAGGGAGCTGGAATCGAGGATCTCCGCCATCGCCGGCGGCGGTCCCGACCCGGTCGAGCTCCAGAGTCGCGTCGGCGAGCTCGAAGCCGAGAACCGCCTCCTGCGCGAACGCTTGCAGCAGGCCCGTGCGGAGATCGAGCGTATCATGACCAGGCTCCGTTTCCTGGAGGGTAGATAGTGAGCGTACAGGGTGGCAAAGCGGTCGTCACCGTGGTCATAGCGGGTGAGGAGTACGTCATCCGTACCGATGCGACCCCGGATTACACCAGGGACTGCGCCGATTACGTCGACCGGACCATCGCCGGGATCCAGCAGAACTCGAAGTTGATCGAGAATCACAAGACCGCGATCCTGGCGGCCCTCGCCCTGACCGACCAGCTCTTCCAGGCGCGGGCGGCGGTAGAGGCGTTACAACACGAGATCGCGCGCTTGGCCGATCGTCTGAGCAACGATATAGAACGAACTCTGGCCGCGTCGGACCTTGCATCGTGACGCGAGTTTCCGGTAACTTGCATTGATGACCGTTCCTCGACGCACCGGTCTGTAACGCCGTCGACGTTGAGGTAGTTGTCCTTGCCTTCCCGGGCGAAGCCTATGCCCTTGCTGGAGTGGAGATGAATACATTGGCTTTCGCCGGTGTCGGCCTTCTCGGCTTGGCACTGGGGGTGTTGTTGGGCTGGGGGGGAGAGCGCCTGCGGCTGAAGCGTGCCAAAGCGACGGCCGAGGAGATAGCGCAACGCATCAGGGACGCCGCCGAAGAGGACGCTGAACGTATCTTACAGGCGGCGGACCTGGCCGGGCGCGAGGCCGCCTACAAAGCGCGGGAACTCTGGGAGGACGAAGAAGCGCGGCGCCGGGCCGAGTTGCAGCAGGCGGAGCGTCGTATGGAGGAACGCCGCGAGGCGCTCGAGCGCAAGTTCGATCAGCTCTCCGAGCGTGATCAGCAGCTCGACGCACGCGAGCGTGAGCTCGAGGAAAGGCTCAGTCTAGCGGAGCAGCGGGCAGCCGAGTACGAGCGGCTGAACCAGGAGGCGCTCCAGCGGCTCGAATCGATCGCCGGGATGACCGCCGATGATGCCCGCAAGCAGCTCATCCAGGAGCAGAGCGACCGGGCGCGCGCCGAGGCCGCCAACATGGTCCGCGAGATCAAGGAGGCTGCCAAGCGGGACGCGGAGCGCGAGGCACGCGACATCATCGCCTTCGCCATCCAGCGGATGGCCGCCGACCAGACTGCCGAGAGCACCGTCTCGGTGGTCAGCCTCCCGTCGGACGAGATGAAGGGCCGTATCATCGGGCGCGAGGGTCGTAACATACGCGCCTTCGAGCAAGCCACCGGTATCGACGTCATCATCGACGACACCCCCGAGGCCGTGATCCTCTCCGGCTTCGATCCCATCCGCCGCGAGACCGCGCGTGTCAGCCTCGAGAAGCTCGTCGCCGACGGCCGGATCCACCCGGGGAGGATCGAGGAGGTGGTGGCCAAGAGCCGCAAGGAGGTGGAGGAATCCATGATCCAGGCGGCCGAGGAGGTCCTCTACGAGCTCGGGATCCACGGGCTGCATCCAGAGCTCGTCAAGACCCTAGGTCGGCTCAAGTTCCGCACCTCCTACGGCCAGAACCAGCTCCTCCACTCCAAGGAGGTTGCCATCCTCGCCGGGAGCATGGCCGCCGAGATGGGGCTGGACGCGGCGATGGCGCGGCGCATGGGGCTCCTGCACGACATCGGCAAAGGTCTCACGCACGAGCACGAGGGGACGCACGTCGAGCTCGGCTACAACCTCTGCAAGAAGTACAACGAACCCGACCAGGTCCTCAACGCGATCCGCGCCCACCACGACGAAGAGCCGCACCGCTATCCGGAGACCTTCCTCGTCACCGCTGCGGACGCGATCAGCGGCTCTCGCCCCGGTGCGCGGCGTGAGATGCTCGAGACCTACGTCAAGCGCTTGGAGAAGCTCGAAGAGATCGCGGAAAGCTTCCCCGGCGTCGAGCGTTGCTTCGCGATCCAGGCGGGCCGAGAGATCCGCGTCATGGTCGACCCCGAGGTGGTCGACGATCCGATGATGGCGGAGATGAGCGAACAGATCGCGCGGCGCCTCGAGGAGGAGCTGCAGTATCCGGGTCAGATCAAGGTAGTGGTCATCCGCGAAACGCGGGCAGTAGATTTTGCGCGCTAAGGGTTGGGTAATGGCGAGGATCATAAATGGAACCGAACTGAGCGAAGTCATCCGCGCGGAGATCGCCGCGGAGGCCGCCGCCTTCCACGCCGAGACGGGGGTTCGCCCCGGTCTCGCCACGGTCCTGGTGGGCGACGATCCGGCTAGCCAGGTCTACGTGCGGATGAAGGGTAAGGCCGCGAAGGAGGCGGGGTTCTACTCGCGCGAGATCGTCCTCCCCAAGACCGCTCAGGAAGAGGAGCTCCTCGGCGTCGTCGCCGGGTTGAACGCCGACCCTGACATCCACGGGATACTGGTCCAGCTCCCCCTCCCGGCGCATATCGATTCCGCCAAGGTCATCCGCCTGATCGACCCGGCCAAGGATGTGGACGGTTTCCACCCCAACAACGTGGGCCGCCTCGCGATCGGCGACCCCGACGTCCTCGCCCCCTGCACCCCGGCGGGTATCGTCGAGATGCTCCTACGCTCCGGGTACGACCCCGCCGGCCGCCGTGTCGTCGTGGTCGGCCGTTCGGCCATCGTCGGCCGCCCGGTAGCGCTCCTCCTCCTGCGCAGCGGGAAGGGTGGCAACGCCACGGTCACGGTGGCGCACAGCCGGACCCGCGATCTGGGGGCGGTGACCCGTGAGGCGGAGATCTTGATCGCCGCGGTCGGCAGCCCAGAGCTGATCAAGCGTGACATGGTCACGCCGGGGGTCGTCGTGATCGACGTCGGCGTCAACCGCGTCGAGGACCCGAGCCGCCCCCGCGGTTATCGCCTGGTAGGCGACGTCGCCTTCGACGAGGTCGCGGAGGTCGCCGAGGCGATCACGCCGGTACCCGGCGGGGTCGGCCCGATGACGATCACCATGCTCCTCCGTAACACCCTCGAGGCCGCGCGGCGGATCGTGGCCACGTCCGGTATGGCGGGGTAGATGGGGTGACCCACGATCTATGGGGCTCTAGTCGCGAGTCCTGGTTGGGACCGGGAGCGATAGGCGCGGAGACGCCCGGAGGCGGCGGTGTCGGTACCACTTACTCCGTCACCGCCCTCAACGCCCTGGTCCGCGAGCTCCTGGAAGGCTCGCTGCCACCCCTCTGGGTGAGCGGCGAGGTCACCGGTTGGAAGCGTTACCCCTCAGGCCACTGCTACTTCTCGCTCCGCGACGCCAACGCGCAGATCCGGTGCGTGATCTTCCGTGCCGATGCCTCGCGTCTCCCCACCGACCCGGAGGAGGGGATGGTCGTCCGTGCGCTCGGGACCGTCACCCTCTACGAACGGCGTGGGGACTTTCAGCTGATCGTTCGCGAGATCGAAGGCGAGGGCGCCGGCGGTCTCTGGCGTCTGGCCTTCGAGCGACTGCGTGAACGGCTCGAGGCCGAAGGGCTCCTCGCGCCGGAGCGCAAGCGCGCGATCCCGCCCTTTCCGAGCCGGATCGGTGTCGTGACCTCCGCGGCCGGCGCCGCGCTGCACGACATCCTCAACGTCATCGGACGCCGCGCCCCGTGGGTCGAGGTGGTGGTCGTTCCTGCGAAGGTGCAAGGCGATGGCGCCGCCGAGGACCTAGCCCGCGCGATCGCGCTCGCCGGTAGGGCGGGGGACCTGGACCTTCTCATCGTCGGCCGGGGCGGCGGCTCGGTCGAAGACCTCTGGGCCTTCAACGAAGAGGTCCTCGCCCGGGCGATCGCAGCTTGCCCGATCCCCGTCATCAGCGCCGTCGGTCACGAGGTCGACGTGACGATCGCCGACCTAGTCGCGGACCTGCGAGCACCGACCCCGTCGGCCGCCGCCGAGCGCGCGGTCCCCGACCACTTCGCCCTCCGCCGTATGACCGACGACCTCGCCTCGCGCCTCGAGTACCGTATCCGCCAGCGGGTTGCTGAGCGGCGCGGCGAGCTGCTGGTCGCCGAGTCCGCGCTCACGCGGGGCGTGCAAGGTATCCTTCGCGCGCGGCGGGAGCGGCTGCTCCAGGCAGCGGCGCGGCTCGAGGCGCTCTCACCGCTCTCTGCGTTGCGGCGCGGCTACGCCGTCCCGACCGGCCCCGACGGGCGGATCCTGCGTAACACGAGCTATTTCGAGCCGGGGGCGGAGTTCGCGCTCCGCGTCGTGGACGGCAAGATTGCCTGTCGGGTGGAGCAGGTAATGCCGGACGACGGCGCCGCGACGCTGGGCGGGGCCGCGGGCGGGCGGCCGGTGATACGATCTGACAACACTGGAGAGAACCCCTGATGAGCAGTATCGAGACCGGGCCCCTCGATCTCGAAGCGCGCCTGGTGCGGTTGGAAGCGATCGTCGCAGCATTGGAGCGCGAAGATCTCGAACTCGAGGAGGCGTTGCGCCTCTTTGAAGAAGGGGTCGGTCATATCCGCGCCACGCGCGAGCTCCTGGCCACCGCGGAGCTCCGTATCACGTACCTCCTGGAGAACGACGCCGGCGAGGCCTCCCTCCAGTCGGGTACCATCGCCGCCCAGGAATGAGTACCCCCGCCAGCGCATTCGACCTGAAGAGCTATCTCGACGCAGAGTGGGGAGCCGTCGAGATGGCTCGCCGAGAGCTCTGCGCTCGGCTCCTCCGCGACATCCCCACCGCGGTCGCCGAGCCCGTGGAGTACGCGCTCGACGCGGGGGGCAAACGGCTCCGGCCTATCCTCTGCGTCGTCGCCTATCGCGCCGTGCGCGAGCGTGCGGAGCGCGGGGCGGACGGCCCCGCCGGCGCGGAGGGAGGGGTGGGCGCAGCGATTTACGAGATCGCCATGGCGCTCGAGTTCATCCATACCTACTCGTTGATCCACGACGACCTCCCCTGCATGGATGACGACGACCTTCGCCGCGGCCTCCCGACGACGCACCGTGTCTTCGGTGTTCCCGCGGCGACTATCGCCGGCGCGGCCCTGATCCCGCTGGCCTGTCGCGCGGTCGATGAGGGCGGTGCCCGACTCGGGCTCGAGCCGGCTCGCCGCGCGGAGCTGATCCAAGCGCTCTGCTTGGCGGCGGGAGCGGCGGGGATGATCGGTGGCCAATGGCTCGACCTCGCTGCAGAGGGGAGGACGCTCGACCTCGTCGAACTCCAAGGGGTACATCAACGGAAGACCGGCGCGCTCCTGGCCGTCGCCACCCGGCTCGGTGGGATGGCGGCCGGCGCCGACCCCCGCACTCTCGACGCCCTCGAGACGTACGGCGCGGCGCTCGGCCTGGCGTTCCAGATCGCCGATGACATCCTCGACCTCACTGGCGATACGTCACGCTTAGGCAAGGTCGCCGGCAGGGACCAGGAATTGGGCAAGGCGACCTACCCGTCGCTGCTCGGCGTGGATGGCGCCCGGTACAAGGCCCGGCTCGAGGCCGAGCGCGCGGTCGAGGCGTTGCGCGACGTCGGGCTCGATACGCCGCCCCTGCGCGCGCTGGCGCTGTACGCCGTGGAGCGGGACCGCTGAAGTCGAAGGACGAGAGTGCACGCACCGGGTCCCAACGTTTTGCTTTTGGCAGCGGATCCGTGGTATCTTTCCCGAGGCAGATGATCGACGAGGCGCACTCAGGTTGGTTCTTCCGGGTGGTGGGGTGGAATCCACCACTGGTCCTGGCCGTGATCTCGATGATCTCGGTGCAGGTTATCAAGTTCCTCTCGAAGTTGGCGATGACCAGGAAGGTCGACTTCGAGAGGTTGAGCGGGACGGGTGGGATGCCATCGAGCCACGCCGCGTCGGTGGCTTCGCTCGCTACGGCGGTCGGCTTGCAGACCGGCTTCGATTCACCGCTCTTCGCGGTCGCGGCGTTCTTCTCCCTGATCGTCATGTACGACGCGGCAGGGATCCGTCGCGCGGCCGGCCGCCAGGCCCGCGTACTGAACCGTATGATCGACGACTTGAAGGTCCATCAGGTCGTCGAGGGCGAGGCGCTCAGGGAACTCCTGGGTCATACGCCAGTCGAGGTATTGGTAGGCACCGCCTACGGGATCGCGCTCGCCCTGCTACTTTATCCGTGAAGGAGGTTGTCTTGCCATTGCTCGATCAGATTTCCTCGCCGGAGCAACTGCGCCGGCTCTCGCGTGGCGAGCTCCCGGAACTCGCCGCCGAGATAAGGGAACGGTTGATCGATGTGGTCAGCAAGGTAGGTGGCCATTTCGCGCCGAACCTGGGCGTCGTCGAGTTGACCATCGCCCTCCATTATGTCTTCGACACCCCGCGCGACCGCCTCATCTGGGATGTCGGGCACCAGGGCTATCCTCACAAGATCCTGACCGGTCGCAACGACCGTTTCCATACGATCAAGCAGAAGGGCGGCCTCTCCGGCTTCCTCAAGCGGGATGAGTCGGAGTACGACGTCTTCGAGGCCGGCCACGCGGCCACCTCCATCTCCGCGGCGGTAGGGATCGCGACCGCGCGCGATCTCAAAGGCGAGGACTACCAGGTCGTCGCCATCATCGGCGACGGCTCCATGACCTGCGGCCTCGCCTTCGAGGGGCTCAACAACGCCGGCCATACCGATCGCGATCTGATCGTCATCCTCAACGACAATGAGATGTCGATCTCGCCCAACGTCGGTGCGATCCACAAGTACCTGACGAGGGTCACCACCAACCCCTTCTACAACCGCCTCCGGGACGAGCTGAAGGGGATCCTCCAGCGGGCGCCGATGGTGGAAGACGTCGCGATCCGGCTGGAGGAGAGCGTCAAGAACATGCTCGTCCCCGGGACGCTCTTCGAGGAGCTCGGTTTCCGCTACTTCGGCCCCGTCAACGGCCACGACCTCGATGCCCTGATCGACACCTTCGGCAAGGTCAAGCAGATGAAGGGGCCACGGTTGATCCACGTGGTCACGCAGAAGGGGAAGGGGTTCCCCCTCGCCGAGCAGAACCCGGTCGCCTGGCACGGCGCCACTCCCTTCGACAAGATCAGCGGGGAGATGGCCAAGAAGAAGGGGGCGCTACCCGCCTACACCAACGTCTTCGGCAAGGGGCTCACCGAGCTCGGCGCCGAGATGCCTAACCTGGCGGTGATAACCGCGGCGATGCCCAGTGGTACCGGTACGGGTGTCTTCGGCGACACGTACCCGGACCGCTATTTCGACGTCGGGATCGCCGAGGGGCACGGCGTGACCTTCGCCGCTGGCCTTGCCCTCGAGGGGATCCGGCCCGTCGTCGCCATCTACTCCACCTTCCTGCAGCGCGCCTACGACTCGATCATCCATGACGTCGCGCTGCAGAACCTCCCGGTCGTCTTCGCGATGGACCGTGGCGGTCTGGTCGGCAACGACGGCCCGACGCACATGGGGCTATACGACATCGCCTACATGCTCGCGGTCCCGAACATGATCGTGACCGCGCCGAAAGATGGCGCGGAGATGCTGGCGCTCCTCCGGCTCGGTGCCGAGCAGGACCAGGGCCCCTTCTCGCTCCGGTATCCGCGCGACAGCGTCCCGGCGCCGGTTCCGCCGCTCGCCGAGATCCCGCGTATCGAGCTCGGTACCTGGGAGGTGCTCCGGGAAGGCGAGGCGCTCGCGTTCCTTGCCGTCGGGACGATGGTCGGGCCGGCGTTGGATGCTGCGGCCCTGCTCGAGAAGCACGGCTTCAACGCCACCGTCGTCAACTGCCGGTTCCTCAAGCCGCACGACCAGGCGGTGCTCGATTGGGTCGCGCAGCGGCACGACGCGATCGTCACCATCGAAGAGGGGACGATCGTCAACGGCTTCGGCGCGCTGATCGCCCGGCTCCTCGAGCCGATCCGGCACGAGCGCCCAGAGCTCAAGCTCGATATCCTCGGCGTCCCGGACCGCCTGATCGAGCATGCCACCCGTGAAGAGCAGCTCGAAGAGGTCGGGTTGACGCCATCCGCCATCGCAGCACGCGCCCGCGCACTCGCCGAGGTGGCCGGTGTAGTGCCGGTGCGCGAGATCGCGTGAGCGACGTGCCCGGACTACGGCTGCAGCGCATCGGTGTGGTCGGCCACGTCGGTTATGCCGGCCTCAAGCCCGCGCTCGAGAGCTTGCGGCGCTTCGCCGACGCTCACCGGGTGGAGGTCGCGGCGGAGCCCGGGCTTCGCGAGCTCATCCCCGACGCCGCCGAGCTATCTACGGACGACGTCGACCTCCTCATTACGCTTGGCGGGGACGGCACGCTCCTCCGCGGGGCGCGCCTCTTCGCCACGCGTGGGACCCCGGTCCTCGGTGTCAACCTGGGGTTCTTGGGGTTCCTGACCTCGGTCGCGCCCGGCGAGCTGAGTCAGGCGCTGACGAGTGTCATCAACGGCGAGTATTGGCTCGACCGTCGCACGACCCTCGATGCGCACGTCGTAAGGGACGGCGTCTCGGGGCCACCCTACACCGCGCTGAACGACGCCGTCCTCCACAAGGGCGGTTTCGCGCGGGTGGCGCGGCTCGCCGTCTTCATGGGCGAGGAAGAAGAGCCGGTAGCTACTTACAGCGCCGATGGTATAATCTTGTCGACTCCCACCGGCTCGACGGCGTATTCACTCTCGGCGGGCGGCCCGATCGTGGTGCCGACCGTCGATTGCGTCCTCGCCACGCCGATCTGTCCGCATACGTTGGCGGTGCGTCCGTTGGTCGTGCCCGCCTCCACGACGATCACCGTCGATATCCTCTCGCCGAGCGGGGAGATGATCCTCACGATCGATGGTCAGGAGGGCGCCGCGCTCCAACCCGGCGACCGTCTCACCGTCCACCGCGGTCGCGCCACCATCCCGCTCGTCCGGCTCGAGGGCCAATCCTTCTTCTCCACGCTGAGGCGCAAGCTCCACTGGGGCGCGGGGCGCGAACCGAGCCAATGAGCTATTGAACTGCCCCACATACCGTGGGTATACTGGCGTATGCTCATCGAACTCCGCATCCAGAACTACGCGGTAATCGACCGACTCACACTCAGGATCGGACCCGGTCTCAACGTGCTCACCGGTGAGACGGGGGCCGGGAAGTCCATCGTGGTCGGCGCGCTTTCGCTCCTCCTCGGAGAGCGCGCTTCGGCCGATGTGGTGCGTGCCGGCGGCGACAAAGCCACCGTGGAAGGGGTCTTCGACATCGGCGACCGGCCCGAGATCGCTGCCATCCTCGCCGAGCACGGAATAGAACCGGAAGAGGGACTCCTCATCCTGCGTCGAGAGGTCGCCAGCGAGGGGCGCAGTCGCGCCTGGATCAATGGCTCACCCGCGACTGCCGGGATGCTGGGCGAGGTCGGCCGCCAGCTCGTCGACATGCATGGCCAACACGAGCACCAGACCCTCCTGCGGGGGGACGAGCAGCGCGCGATCCTCGACGCCTACGCCGGTACCGAAGCGCTCGTCGCGGAGGTTCGTACCGCTTACCGTCGGCTACGGGATGCGGAGGATCGGCTCGCGGAGCTGGAGCGCAAGCGCCGGGAGACGGAGCAGCAGGCGGAGTACCTGCGGCATCAGGTGCAGGAGATCGAGCAGGCCAAACTGCGAGTAGGTGAGGAGGCGGAGCTCGCGGAAGAAGCGCACCGCCTCGACCATGCCGAGGACCTCGCCCGGCTCTCGGGCCGGCTGTACCAGGAGCTCTACGCCGCCGAGGATGCGATCGTAGCTCGGCTCGGAGAGTTGCGACGAGTCCTCGAGCAGCTCATCCGGATCGATCCCTCTCAGTCCGAAGCCCTCGATCTCTTCGAGCCGGCCTATATCAATCTTGAAGAGCTCGGACGGCAGCTCGGCAAATACCAGGCGTCGGTCGAGTACGACCCGGCGCGCTTGGAAGAGATCCGACGTCGGCAGGACCTGATCTTCCGCCTCAAGTCCAGGTACGGACCGGAGATCGCGGATGTGATCGAGACCGGCCGGCGTGCTCGCGCTGCGCTCGACCTTCTGGACGGCGCCGCCTTCGAGCGCCGGACGCTCGAGAGGGAGGTGGAGGAGGCACGAGCGGCGCTCGAAGCCCTTGCCGCCCGACTCCGGGCCGCGCGGCAGGACGCAGCTGCCCGGCTCTCGAAGGAGATCATGGCGCTCCTCCCCGAAGTCGGGCTCGGCGGTGGTCGCTTCGAGGTCGGGCTGGTCGAACTCCCGGAGATCGGCGCGGAGGGGGCGGAGCAGATCGAGTTCCGTATCGCGCTCAACGCCGGCTTCGAGCCGCGACCACTCGCCCGCGTCGCTTCGGGGGGCGAGCTCTCGCGCGTCATGCTAGCCCTGAAGACCGTCCTTGCCAGCCAGGACAGGATCCCGACCCTCATCTTCGACGAGATCGATACCGGGATCGGCGGCCAGATCGGCCATCGCGTCGGCGAGAAGATCCGCCGGGTCGCCGACCAGCACCAGGTATTCGTCATCACCCACCTGGCACAGATCGCCTGTCGCGCCGATCATCACTTCCGGGTGGAGAAGGGAACTGTCGACGGCGTGACCTCGACTACCGTGGTGCCGCTGACAGGCGAGGACCGAGTGCGTGAGCTCGCGCGGATGCTCGGCGGTGATCCCGACAGCGCGGCGAGTCTCGAACACGCCAGGGAGTTGCTCGGGGTGACGGCGCGGGCTTGATCGGGGCGGCGTCGGTAACGAAAAGACGGAGGCGCGGTGGCTCAGCCACCGCGCCTCCTCTCTTTACCGTCCGGCTACCGACCCATCAAGGGTTCGGCAGCACCGTTCGGCTCAGAAATCGTACTTGAGCCTCAGGACCGCCATCCTCCCGATCGCCGGCACGCCCGGGAAGCTCCGATACTTCTCGTTCAGCGCGTTCTGCACCGAGAGTTGGAGCGAAGCGCCTTGGAAGGGGAGGCGATACCCGAGCGTGAGGTCGACGAGAGCCGCGCCCTTGACGCAATCCTCGGCGCCGGTGGCGGGGTTGCCGCCGATGCACAGCGTGCCCTCGTAGACCCCCGACCGGACCGGGAACCCCTCGTTGAAGCGGGTGCGGATCTCTCCGCTCAACCCGTTGTCGTTGCCCCGGTACCCCAACGCCAGACTCCCCTTCAGCTTGGGGGCGTTCAGCGTGACGCTGGCTCCCTGCTTCGTTTCGAACTCATCCTTGCTGACCAGCGAGAGCGTGCCGGAGACGGAGATGGCGTCGCTCAGCAGCGCCGTCGCCGAGAGGTCGGCGCCCCAGAGGTCGAGCTCGTCGTCGACGTTGTAATAGGTGGTCAGGATCTGGGCGCCGTTGGCGTTGACGTCCTGCGACGAGATCACGCCGACCGGGACCTGGGCCATCCCGTTCGCTAGCTGCTGGGCGGCGGCGTTCGCCGTGGCGGTCGCCGTGGCTTCGTCCATACCGCCCATCATCAGCGCCCCCTTGATCCTGGGCTGGAGGTACGCCTCGGTCTGCGCCCGGTCGAGCTTCAGGAGCGGCGTGCCGATCGTCAGCGGGGTGACCAGGTTCTTGCGACGCGAGTACCAGAGATCCGCCGTGACCAGGAGCCGCTCGCCGACCAATCCCTTGTAGCCGAGCTCGAGCGTCGTGCTCGTCTCCTCGCGGATCGGCTTGACGTCGGGGAGGTCCAGCGTGGCCAGCGCACCGGTCTTACCGGTTGCGAGGTCTTCGTAGACCGTCGCGATATCGGCCGCCGTCGGCGCCAAGGTGTTCAGGTAGGCCAGGAGGTCGGGGTCGATCGGAGAACCCAGCGCGGCCGCCTGCTGCGCTACGACGGCGAGCGCCGCCTGATAGAAGAGCGTCGCGTCGGCGGGGAGCAGAGTCTTGGGACCGCCCTGGCCGGACGGGGTGAAGGGGGATCGCATCAGGTAGCCGCCCCCGGCCTGCTTGAAGCGGAACCCGTTCTTACCGGTACCCTGGACGCGCAGGCTGTAGCCGAGCTGGGCCGCGGCCAGGTTCGGGATCGCGCTCCCCAGGTCGAGGAACTGGTTGAGCGAGGTCGGCGTCGAGAAGGCGCGGTTGAAGGTCACGCGGAACGCCTGCGATTCCGTCGGCTTGAAGACCAGCGCCGCGCGCGGCGAGAAGATGTTCTCGGGCAGCGCCGAATGGTGATCGATACGCCCGGCCAGGACCAAGTTGAGCTTGGGGGTCAGCGCCGTCTCCGACTGGAGATATGCGCCGAACTCCGTCGTCTGGTCGTCGTCCTCGTAGATCCCGTTGATCGAGCCCTCGGTCACCGGATTGGTGTAGAGGAGGTCGACCCCGTAGGTGAAGTTCTGGCGCTCGCCCAACGAGAGACCGTGCTGGATCTGCGCCACGTAGAGCTTGGAGCGGTCGGTGATCGGAGCGCCGTTGCGCAGCAGGTAGGTGTCGCCCGCGTCGCTCGCGTTCACGTACCCCTGCACGAAGAGGCGATTCCAGCTCGCCCGCGCCTGCACGAAGCTCGACCGCCAGTCGATCGCCTGCCCCGCACCCAACCCCGTCAGCTCGATCCCGTTGGAGAGGCTCGTGCCGGCCGTCAGGATGACCGAGCTGACATCGGTGGGGCGCCAGTCGGCGCGGACTTCTACCCCCCACCGCCGCACGTCGAAGTCCCGCTTCCCGATCCGCGCGATGCGACGGTCCGCCTCGGCGTCGTCGATCCCGACGGCACGCTTGAGGTCTTCCTTGAAGAAGGGATTGGAGGCGAACTTGGCCCGCTCAGACACCTCGACCGGGTCGGTGTACCGCCAATCGTCCGCCTGGACGTACTGGCCCGAGACCTTGAACCCGAATTGGTCGCTGAGCCGCGTCGCCGTGCGGAACTGCGCCTGCAGCAGGCTCCGCTCGCCGCCCGCGATCGCGAAGCTCGAGCCCGGCGCATCCAGCGGGGACTTGGTGACGATGTGGAGCACGCCGTTCGCAGTGTTCGGCCCGTACAGCGCGGCGCCGGGACCGAGTACTACCTCCATCCTCTCGATGTCTTCGTCGTTGGCTGCGACGAAGTGCAGCAGGTTGACGCGCAGCGACGGCACCCCGGCGATCCGGTTGTCGGTCAGCGCGTGCAGTGCCCCGGAGAAGACGTTGTTGAACCCGCGGACCACCACGTTCGTGGACTGGACCCCGCTCGTCATGACGTCCACGCCGGGGAGCGAACGCAGGTGGTCGGCCGGGGTCGTCGACGGGCGGTCGGTGATGGCACGGCTGTCGACTACCGCCACCGAGGCCGGCGCGTCGATCGCCTTCTCCTGCCGCTTCGACGCCGACACGACGATCGGATTCAGCGCAAAGGCCGCGATGTCGAGCGTGACCGCGACCATACTGGACTGACCCGCGACGATCCGGACCCCTTCCATACGCCGGGTATCGTACCCGATCAGCGACACGACCAGCGTGTAGGTGCCTCCCTGCAGATTGGCCAGCCGGAACTGCCCGTCCCGGTCAGACGTGGTGGTGGCGCTGGTCTGGCCGGTACCCGTTACGAGGTCTACCCTAGCGCCCGCCAATGGAGCACCGGTACTCCCATCGGTCACACGTCCGGTCAAAACGCCGGTCTGCGCTGCCAGCGGCGCGGCACTCAACAGTGCCAGTACGAGGGTGAACCAGATCGACGAACGCAAACGAGCGCCCATGGAATCTACCTCACCGTTGGGGTGTGTGGGCGGTTGGATCGATCGGGTAGGGCTCCGGTCCTAGATCCCGCCTTGCACGGGGATACCGCACCGGTCAACGGGGCAGAGCCATACTGGCCCCTGCTTTGCGGTCGGTGCCCGACTCGATCGTAGGTATGTAGCTTGAGTATACGTCCGGTCCACGACTATAGTCAAGAAAAATCGAGATCGCCGCCGACACGCCGCGCACTCGACGTAATTCGGGAGATCCCAGCCACTTGGCACGCTCGTGCCAAGATTGACGTCGGGAGGGGCCGGGCGCATAATTCGTCGATTCACGAGCGCGTTACAGATCGAAGCTGCAGCGCCTCTCACCCACGCCGATGCCGCTATGAGAATACTCTTCGCCACCAGCGAGGCGGTTCCGTTCTGGAAGACCGGTGGTTTGGCCGACGTGGCGCGGGCGCTCCCCGACGCACTCGTCGCCCGCGGCCACGATGTCCTGATCGTGCACCCGTACTATCGTTTTCTGCAGGCGACGGAGATCCCCCTCGACGCCGTCGGCTTCGCCCGGATCCCCTGGCCGGGCGGTGACATGACCGTCCGCTACCTCCTCACCACCAACTACGACCCCGGCCGGGAGGCGCCCACCCTCTTCGTCGACCAGCCATACCATTTCGATATCCCCGATCCATATGGCCCGACCAGGTTCGACCGCGTCGCCGCAGGGCGCCGCTTCGCCTTCTTCTGTCGCGCGATCGTCGAACGCGCGCGCGTGTGGGGCGCCGACGTCGTCCACCTCAACGACTGGCCGACCGGGCTGGTCCCCGTGTATGCCAGGTTGGAGCGGCTCCCCATCCCCACACTCTTCTCGATCCACAACATGGGCTACCAGGGGAACTTCCCCCCCGGCCTCCTCCCCGAGATAGGTGTGCCCTGGGAGTTCTATCGGATCGACGACGGTGTCGAGTTCTACGGCACGGCGTCTTTCCTCAAAGCCGGGCTATCGCTCAGCGATCGCCTCGCCACCGTCTCGCCGAACTACGCGCGGGAGATCCAGACCCCGGAGTTCGGCGCCGGCTTCGATGGACTCCTACGCGCCCGCAGCCGCCGCCTCTCCGGGATCCTCAACGGGATAGATACCAGGAGCTGGAACCCTGCGACCGATCCCTGCCTCCCGGTCAACTACGACGCCGATACGATCGAGCTGAAGGAGCGGAACCGATCCGCTCTCCTGCGCGAGCTCGGGCTCGAGGGGCGCGGACCGCTCTGCGTCATGGTGAGCCGGCTCGTCGAACAGAAAGGGATCGAGCTGGTCCTCGAAGCCCTCGACACCATGGTCCACCGTGGGGTTCAGCTCGCCGTCTTGGGGAGCGGGAACCGCGCCTACGAGGACGCCCTCGCCCGCGCCACCGAGCTCTACCCCCGGCAGGTCGCAACCTTCTTCCGCTTCGATGATACCCTTGCCCGCCGCCTCTACGCCGGCGGCGACTTCTTCCTCATGCCCTCGCTCTACGAACCCTGCGGGCTCGGACAGATGATCGCCCAGCGGTACGGGACCCCGCCGATCGTGCGCGCGACCGGGGGGCTGGCAGATACCGTGAGCGACGGCATGACCGGTTTCTCTTTCGAGGAACCGAACGTCGAGGCGCTGCTGGACGCCATCGCCCGGGCTCATTGGGCCTGGCGCGGGCCGCATTGGAACGTGATTAGGCGCCGCTGCATGCGCCTCGACCACTCCTGGACTCGTTCCGCGGCGGAGTACGAAGCGCTCTACCAGGAGACGATCGAGGCGCGGCGATGATCCCCAGGGATCATTGACGATCGGCCGGTTTCACGTTATTCTTAGGGATCGACCGGCACTCGGTACGGAGCGATCCCCCGACTGTCGCCAGCACCCGAGCAGAGGTCGCCTACGCGGGAATAGCTCAGTTGGTAGAGCGTCTGCTTGCCAAGCAGAAGGTCGCCGGTTCGAGTCCGGTTTCCCGCTCTCCATTACGTCAGGTTCCCCGCCGTTCATACGGCCCCGTAGCCAAGTGGTAAGGCAGAGGTCTGCAAAACCTCCATTCGGCGGTTCGAATCCGCCCGGGGCCTCTTTCGATGAAAAGGAGTTACGGTATCCTCAGCAACGGCGGGCGAGCCGTTGAGAACGGATCTGGGACCGATGGACACGAGCGAGCCCGGCTGGGAAGACCCGCCGGGCTCGCTCGCATCTCGATACTTCGCACTGGCGAGAGCTGCCATACCCTGCATCCCGAATGCCACCCCCTAAATCCCGAGTCCCCCAACAACGCTCCCCAAGCCAGTCCGTTTCTAACTTACCATCGCTCCGATCCCCGCCAGAGCACCGGTGGTACCAGGAGGACGGGGCAGGGAGCTAGACGACCCACCATCGACGCCACACTCCCGATCAGAGCGCGCCGGATCGCGCCGAACCCACGGGTACCGAGCACCACCAGGTCCGCATCGATCTCTTCCGCGTAACGAACGATCTCCTCCGCCGGCGACTTCCCCTGGCGGATGACTGGATACACCCTGACCGGTCCGTCCTGTCCGATCCGCTCCCGCGAGCGCTCGATCTCCCGCCGGATGGCGTTCTCCAGCTCGGCCTCCTTACCCACGGCGGGTGTCGTGTACATCACATGTACCTCCGCGCCGTCGGTCCCGTCGGCGCCGAAGCGGGCAGCCCAGAGTTGAGCCAGGTCTAGGGCCGCCGAGGCCGGCATCTGGACGTCGATCGCGGCCACTACCCTGCGGAATGGTCTGGGTGCTACCGGCGGCACGATCAGGCACGGCGCGGCGGCGCTACGGATGACCCGATCGGGGGTCGGGCCGAGGAGTGGGTCGCCGTTCGGCCTGCTACGATGCGCGCCCAACACGATCAGGTCGGCCGCGACCTGCAGCGCACGGTTCAAAATCGCCTTGTGCGGCACGAAGATGATCACCTCGGTACTCGCCGGCTGCACCTCCGCCGGGAGCGCACGTTCGGCCTGCCGATCGAGCTCGCGATCGGTCCGTTCGACCAGCGCCTGGAAGTTGGGGGGCGGCTCCGACGAGCTGCTGGGCGGCAGTGCATCCAACTCGAGGGCGTGCAACAGGTGTAGTTCGGCCCCCGTCCGTTGCGCCAGAAACCCGGCCATCCGGATAGGTGCGTCCGATTCGCCTCCCAACCCCGTGGCAACCAAGATCGAGCTGATCTCCCCTGTATCTGGCATGACTTCCTCTCGACTCCTCACCGGTATCATGGCACGACTCGCCTCAGCCCTGAACTTCCCCTTTCCCGCTCCCGCGCGCAAGCCCGGACCACCGTATCCCCTCGGCACGGGGGAGGCGACCACGCTGCCCACCACGTATCGTCCGCGCCGCGCCTTTCCCACCGGGCACGCAGCGGCGCCCCGCGAACCGCAAAGCATGGACTTTGCACTCATGTACGACCGGGCCGCCCGCGGTCCCAACCGCTGTTCGTCGGGGTTGTCGATGAGGTGCGATCATGTTCCCATTTGCATCACCGCTGCGAAAATCGCCGGAGCTCCGTCGCATTTTCGCCCTGGTGCTTGCGAGCGCCGAAGATCAGATCGTCCAGGCCAACGTCGACGAGGCCACCACCTTCCTCAAGGCGACCGAAGCACACCTCACCTTCGAGAACGCTCTCTCCATCTTCTTCCGGCTCGTTGGTCTACCGCGCCGCATGGAAGACGCCGTTACGATTCAGTCCCTGAGTAGGATCGGCGAGTCGGAAGACATCGAAGAGTTGGTAGACGACGTCCCCCCCGCCGATCCCGGTGCCGTCCGCGCCCTCGCCCGCCGGCTGCTCGGGCGCCGCAGCGAAGAGCTGCGCCAGGAGATCGAGACGATGGCCAAGCAGGCTCGCGCACGGCTCAAGGGGGTCTACATCGAGGGTGCCCACCGCGCGGCGGAGGCGCTGCGCGACGTCGTCTCACCCAAAGAAGCCGTACAATACTACGTCACCGCCCTCGAAATCGGTCCGGAATGGACCGAACTGATCATGCACGAGGTGGTGGGCGCGGAGTGGGCGGAGCTCCCCGACGAAACCGTAGCCGATGCGGCAGCCGGTCCTATCGAAAGAGGTGGGGACGCGCCGGACGTCACCCCGCTCCCAGAACCGGTCCGAATGCCCCTCCCGCCGGAATCGCCCCCTAACCAGCCTCCAACGGCGGAGGGGTGAGCGATGGTACGCCGCCTCGACGATATCTCCCGTACGGACATAGAGGAGAGCCCTGACTCCCGGGAACTGGACGTCGGTCCCCACGCCTCGTGGAAGGAATGGATGCTGACCCGGGAGGATATCGGCTACGGTCCGGCACAACAATACGAAGGGGGGGAGCACGGCGACGGCTCCATCACCAGGGAGCGGCGCAGGGGCGCCAGAGCACGTAGGGCGCCGGCCCGCGATCCCGCTGTCGGGCCCTATTGGCAGCGGCTACAACGCAGAGAGAGACCCGACCGCTGGATCCAGGCCGAGATCGAAGAGACACTCTTCTTCGATACCTGGGTCGACGCCAACAGGATCACCGTCGAGGTCAGAAAAGGGGTCGCGACGCTCATCGGCACACTGCAGTCCCGCCACGAGGTCGACCTCGCCCTCGACGACGCCAGGCGCGTCCCCGGGGTGCGCCAACTCCGCAACCACCTCGAAATCGAACCTTGACTGTTCCCCGTCCCTCTCCCATCCTTGGGGCATGAGCAAGAGGGATAGACACCAGGCGATCCTGGAAATCGTCGGCGCGCACCGCATCTCCAGTCAGGAGCACCTCCGCGAACTACTCCTGACGCGCGGGTTCGATGTCACCCAGGCCACACTCTCCCGAGACATCCGCGAGCTCCGCCTCATCAAGGCCCCTGACGCGGAGGGGGTCATGTACTACAAGCTCCCGCCGGAGGCGTGGGACCAGACGCCCCCGCTGCGGCGGCTCCTCAGCACCCTCTTCGTCAGCGCCGAGGGGGTCGGCAACCTCCTCGTCGTCAAGACCATGACCGGAGGAGCACAACCGGTCGCCAGCGCCATCGACTGGGAAGAGTGGCCGGAGATCCTCGGCACCGTCGCCGGCGACGACACCATCCTCCTCATCCTCCGCAACGCCTCCCACCTCCCGGTCATACAACAACGTCTCGAAGACCTCGCGGGCATCGACTCCGAGGAGGAGTCCTGACCTCGCGGCGTTGACGGCAGACGGGACCGGCCGAGGTACCGGCGGCCCGTCCAGGGCTACGGCTAGCCCCGCACGGCAGTTACACGGCGTCGTACCGACCAGCTCTCCGTACCGGCTCCCCCGAACCCCGGGCACTCGCCACCCCGAGTTGCCTCCGCGGCCGTAACGTTCAGAAGTATACGGTCCTAGCCGCTCACCCGTCGCATCAGTACGTCACTTGACACCACCTCGATGCATAATTATAATCTCTCCCATGAATAAACTACCTTTGCGGGCCGGGGTCATCGGAGCGAGCGGATACGCGGGGCAGGAGCTGGTGCAGCTTCTGGCGCGTCATCCCAGTATACGACTTGCTTTTGCCACCTCTGAGTCGGGGGCGGGGAAGCCGCTCCCGGGGGGTGGCCGGTACGTATCGGTCAACGACGCGCCGTTCGATTCCGTCGACGTGGTCTTTTCCTGTCTGCCGACGGGTGAGTCTGGGGCCTGGGCGCTGCGCGCGGCCGAGGCTGGTGTACTGTCGATCGATCTCTCGAGCGACCTGCGCGATCCGGCGTCCGGCGCGGTTTATGGTCTGCCGGAGCTCTGGCGCGATGAGATCCGCAACGCTCGGCTGATCGCCAACCCGGGGTGTTATCCGACGTCGGCGCTGTTGGCGCTGGCTCCGGCGGTGCGCGCGGGGATTGTCGACTTGACGCGCCCTGTCATCGTCGACGCCGCGTCGGGTGTGACCGGCGCGGGTCGTACGCCGAGGCGGGATCTGCTCTTCGGTGAGGTCGCCGAGGATTTCCGGGCGTATGGCGTCGGCAACAAGCATCGTCATGTCCCCGAGATAGCGCTGGGGCTCTCGCGGGTCGGCGGGGAGGCGCCGTCGTTCATCTTCACGCCGCACCTACTGCCGGTCCGTCGTGGGATCCTGGAGACGATCTATCTCCCGCTGACCGAGTCCTTGAGCGTGGAAGCGGCGTTCGAGCTCTGGTCGTCCACCTATGCCGACGAGCCGTTCGTCGAGATCGAGACGGAGGGGCTCCCCACGCTCCGGTCGGTGGTGGGCCGGAACGTGGTGTCGGTGGGGTTTGCCGCGATCGACGTCGAGCAGCCGACGCTCCTGGTGGTCGCGGCGATCGACAATCTGCTGAAGGGCGCTGCCGGCCAGGCGTTGCAGAACGCCAACATCGCATTGGGATTGGCTGAGACCGAAGGATTGCTGCTATGAAACCGCGCGTCGTCAAGATCGGTGGACGCCCTCTGGGCGATCCTGCGTGGTTGTCTGCCTTCGCCGCCGAGGCGGCTCGATCGGCGACGCCGTTGATCGTGGTTCATGGCGGCGGCACCGAGATCGACGCGCTCTCCGAGCGGCTCGGGATCGAGGTCGAGCGGCGTGATGGGAAGCGTGTGACCACGCCGGCCGGTCTGGCAGTCGCGGGGATGGTGCTCAGCGGCTCGATGAACAAGCGTCTGGTCTCCGCATTGGTGAGCGCCGGTGTGGATGCCATCGGTATTTCTGGTGAGGATGCCGGGCTGGTCCAGGCCGAGCTCGCGGCGGATGGCGCGCTCGGGCGCGTCGGTGAGGTGGTCGAGGTCCGGGCGGAGCTGCTAGAGAAGCTCCTCGCGCTCGGATTGATGCCGGTCGTCTCCCCGATCTCCCGGGGGACTGACGGCGGCGCGCTGAACGTCAACGCGGATGACGTGGCGGTCGCGGTCGCGAGCGCGGTCGGCGCGAGCGAACTTCTTTTCCTGACGGATGTTGCGGCGGTGCGGGGCGAGGATGGTGGCGATCTGGCCGCCCTTGCCGCCGATGAGGCCGAACACCTGCTCGCGATCGGTGTGGTCCGCGATGGTATGGCGGTCAAGGTGCGCGCCGGGCTGCGTGGTATCGCTGCCGGGCTGACCGCCGTTCGTATCGGTGGACTCAACGTATTGACGGAGTCCGACGCCGGCACCCTACTGACCCCGGCGGGGAGTGACTCGGTCGTCTCGCAGCTCGAGGAGGCGCTGGTATGAGCAACGCTCTTCTGGGTGTCTACCGGCGGGTAGGTGCTCCCATCGTTTCCGGGCATGGCAGCCGGCTCGTCATGGAGGATGGCCGGGAGGTCCTGGACTTCGTCAGCGGGATCGCCGTCAACGCGCTCGGCTACGGCGATCCCGGCATTGCTGCCGCGATCTCCGAGGTCGTGGCGACCGGGGTGCTGCATACCTCGAATCTCTACCGGACCATCCCGGGTGAGAAGCTCGCCGAGGAGCTGGTCCGGCTTTCTTTCGCCGATAAGGTCTTCTACTGCAACTCCGGCGCGGAGGCGAACGAGGGCGCATTCAAGTTCGCGCGGCGCTGGGCGCGGTCGGTGGGAGGGGCGGCCAAGCACGAGATCGTGGCGATACGCGGTTCTTTCCACGGTCGTCTCTTCGGCACCCTAGCTGCGACCGACCGGCCGGCTTACCGCGAGCCGTTCGAGCCGTTGTCCCCCGGGTTCCATTTCGTCCCGGTGGGCGACGAGGCGGCGCTGCGTGCGGTGGTCTCCCCCGAGCGGACCGCGGCGCTGATCGTGGAGCCGGTGCAGGGCGAGGGCGGGGTGAACGTCGTCAGCGACGAGTACCTCCGTCTCCTGCGTACGGTCGCGGACGAGGTCGGCGCGGCGCTGATCTTCGACGAGATCCAGTGCGGTCTCGGCCGTACCGGTCACCTCTTCGCCTATCAGGCGTCGGGGGTGGTCCCCGACATCCTGACGCTCGCCAAGCCGCTGGCCGGTGGGCTCCCGATGGGTGCCGTCCTCCTGACCGATCGGATCGCGGAGACGCTCAAGCCCGGCGACCACGGCACCACCTTCGGCGGCGGTCCGCTGGTCTGTTCGGTGGCGCGAGTCGTCCTGGAGCGTGTCTCCGATCCGGCATTCCTGGCGGATGTGCGGCGGAAGGGTGAGCGGGTCAAGGCCGCCATCGAGCCGCTCATCGGGCGCAACGGCGTGAAGGAGCTGCGCGGTCGCGGGCTGATCTGGGGGATCGAGGTGGAGGAGCCCGCGGCGCAGATCGTGGCTCGGGCATTCGAGGCCGGGCTCCTGCTCGTAGTTGCGGGGGAGCGTGTGGTCCGCCTCCTCCCGCCGCTGGTTATCGACGACTCCGATCTCGACGAGGGGCTGGAGATACTATGCGGAGTGCTCTCGTGATGGCCGACCAGTCCTGGGGCGGGGAACTCCCCGCGATCGGGGTGCTCGACGCGGCGAGCGCGGCGCGCACCGGTGTGACGGAGCAGGCCGGGGTGGTCATCCGCCGGGCGGTCCCGGCCGATGGCCCCGCCCTGCTCGAACTATTCGACTGCTACGCCAAGCTCGGGCTGGTTCTGCCGCGCACGCCGGAGATGGTCTATCGCCATATCCGTGAGTACGTGGTCGCGGTGGAGAACGGCCGGGTCGTGGGGTGCGCCGGGCTCAGGATCTACCACCCCGATCTCGCCGAGGTCGTCGGTGTGGCCGTCGCCGGCGGACGGCAGGGGCGGGGGATCGGTCGGCGCGTCGTCAATGCGGTTATCGATGAAGCCCGCCGTTTCGGGATCAAGCGGGTCTTCGCGTTGACGCTGCAGGAGAATTTCTTTCAACAGCTCGGTTTCAGGATCGCGAAACTCGAGGATGTCCCCGAGAAGATCGCCGCGGACAAGGCCGAAGGGATCGATCGGGCGCTCTGTATGAAAACCACCGTGATCATGGATCTCGATCCAGTCGATCACGCAGGAACCGGAGAGAATTAGATGTCTTTCACCGTTGTGCTGGCATATTCCGGCGGGCTCGATACCTCCATCATCGTGCCCTGGCTCCGTGAGAACTACGGTGCCGAGGTGATCTGCGTGGCCGCCGACGTCGGCCAGGGCGAGGAACTGGATGGCCTGGACGCCAGGGCGCGGAGCCAGGGCGCCAAGGCCTGCATCGTTGCCGATCTGCGTGAGGAGTTCGTCCGCGAGGTGATCTGGCCGACGCTGCGCGCTGGCGCGGTCTACGCCCGCAAGTACCTCCTCGGCACGGCGATGGCGCGCCCGATCATCGCGCGCAAGCAGGCTCAGATCGCGCTCGAGTACGGCGCGCAGGCGCTCGCCCACGGCTGCACGGGGAAGGGTAACGACCAGGTCCGCTTCGAGCTGACCTACGCCGCCTTCGCCCCTGAGCTGAAGGTGATCGCGCCGTGGCGGGAGTGGAACATCCAGTCGCGTGAGGACGCGTTGGACTACGCCGCCTCGCGGGGGATCCAGGTCGCGGCGTCGCGCGAGAAGATCTACTCGCGCGACCGCAACCTCTGGCACATCTCGCACGAGGGTGGTCCGCTCGAGGATCCCGCCCACGAGCCGGGCGAGGACGTCTTCGTACTGACCCGTTCGCCCGAGGCTGCGCCGGACAAGCCGGTCTACGTCGAGATCGGCTTCGAGTCTGGGTATCCTGTCACGATCGATGGTGAGTACCTCGGCCCCGTCGCGCTCATCGAGCGGCTGAACGCGCTCGCGGGCGAGCACGGGATCGGCCGGGCCGACATCATCGAGGATCGCGTGGTCGGGATGAAGTCCCGCGGCGTCTACGAGACCCCGGGCGGCACCCTCCTCTACACCGCGCACCGGGAGCTGGAGCAGCTCGTCCTCGACCGGCAGACGCTCGCGGTCAAGGATCAGCTGGCGCTGCGCTACGCCGACCTGGTCTACGAGGGCCGCTGGTGGTCGGTCGAACGCGAGGCGCTCGACGCCCTCGTCGACAAGACGCAGGAGCGGGTCACCGGTTCGGTGCGCCTGAAGCTCTACAAGGGGAACGCCATCATCGCCGGCCGCAAGAGCAAGTACGCCCTCTACGACGAGGCGATCTCCTCGTTCGGCGCGAGCGACTACGATCACGCCGATGCTGCCGGTTTCATTCGTCTCTTCGCCCTTCCGACGCGGGTCGCGGCGGGGCTCGAGCAGAAGCTTCGCGGCGCCGTACCGGCGGGTAACGTCCCGCCGGAGCCGTGTCACCCGGAAAAGTAAGACATGAGCCAGGATCTCGACATCGCCGCCCGTCCCGCCGCCGCGCGGGATCGTGGCGGCGAGCCACACCGACTCTGGGGCGGGCGTTTCGCCGGTGGTCCGGCGCCGTCCCTCGACGAACTCAACCGGAGCCTCCCGGTCGACCAGCGACTCTGGCAGGAAGATATCGAGGCGAGTCGCGCCTGGGTGCAGGCGCTGTACCGCGCCGGGGTCCTGACCCACGAGGAGGCGCGCGCTCTCGACCAGGGGTTGGCGATCGTCGCCCGGCGCGTCGAAGCCGGCGCGGCCGAGGGCGCGCCCGACGAGGACATCCACTCCCTCGTCGAGCGGCTCCTCTACGAAGAGGTCGGTGACGTCGCCGGTAAGCTCCACACCGGCCGGTCCCGCAACGACCAGGTCGTGACCGACACCCGCCTCTGGCTCATGCGCGTCGGCGCCAAGATCGACAATGAGACCCGGCTCTTGCAGGGCGCGCTGGTCGAGCGCGCGGCCGCGACCGTCGATCTCCTGATGCCCGCTTACACTCACCTCCGGCGGGCGCAGCCGGTCCGGGTGGCGCACTGGCTCCTCTCGCACTTCTGGGCGCTGCAGCGCGACCGGGAGCGCCTGGCGGGTGCTCTCGAGCGGGTGGCGGTCCTCCCGCTCGGCTCCGGCGCGATCTGCGGCTCGGCCTTCCCGATCGACCGCACGCTGCTCAAGGAGCTCCTCGGCTTCCGTACGGTCTCGCCCAACTCGATGGACGCCGTCAGCGACCGCGACTGGGTCGTCGAGGTCGTCTTCGTCGCGGCGCTCCTCTGCGCGCACCTCTCGCGGCTCGCCGAGGACCTCATCTTCTTCTCGTCAGACGAGGTCCGTTACATGAGCCTACCGGAGGCCTACACCACCGGTTCGAGCCTGATGCCGCAGAAGCGCAACCCGGACGGGTTGGAGCTCGCGCGCGGCAAGGCTGCCCGGCTCGCCGGCGAGGTCGCGGGCGGTCTCGCCCTCCTCAAGGCGCTCCCCTCGGGGTACAACAAGGACCTGCAGGAGGACAAGACCCTCCTCTTCGAGGCGACGGACACCCTGCTCAAGCTCCTCCCGGTCACCCGCGAGACGATCGCGGGGCTGGTCTTCCACGAAGAGGCGCTCCGCGCCGCCGTGGACGACGATGCCATGCTAGCCACCGACCTGGCCGACGAGCTCGTCCGGCGGGGCGTCCCCTTCCGTGAGGCGCACGGCGCGATCGGCCGCCTGGTGCGGAAGGCGGAGGAGGCCGGGATACCGATCTCCCAGCTCCCGAAGGAGGAGTGGGTCGCGGCGCACCCCGCCTTCGCCGACGGCGAGTTGCCCCGCGTCTCGGCGGAGACGTCGGTCCAGGCGCGGGACATCGCCGGCGGCACCGGCCGGGCCTCGGTCCTGGCCCAGTTGGCCAGGGCGGAAGCACTTCTCGCCTAGTTCGTCGGCGGAGCCGGACGTAAGTCCGGTCATGACACGGCGGGTGGCGCACTCAAAGTGAGGCGCCACCCGCCGTCGTATCGTGGCGGTAGACGACGTCTCCTACCCTTTTCCTCCCGCGAGCCGGCCCACCGGTACGGGGTCCGGAAATTGCAACTTCGCTCCGTCGAACAGGGCACCGCCCCATACCGGATGTCTAGAGCTGGAGTAAGTCTCCGTGAAAACTCCGTTCGCTTCCAAGGGCCTCTCGCTGGCGGCGCGCCGGCACATCGAGATCGCGATCGCCGTGGCGCAGGAACGGCTCCTGAGCACACACGTCGAGCATGCGCTCGAGTTGATCGAACTCGTCGGCGATCAGGTGCCCTTCGACGACGCCTTGGAGATATACAACCGCTTGCTCCGGATCAGCGCGGAAGAGGAACGGATCATCACCACGCGCGCCCTCGCGATCCTCGGCGAGCGGGACGACCAGCCGCAGGGGTGGGCCGAGCGGATGGCCAACGCCGACGCGGCGGCCGCCAACGGCGGCGGTTCGATCTTCGGCAACCTCAGACAGCGGCTCCGCGGCCGGATCAACGATGAACTCCGGCATTGGATCGAACTCGAGGCGGCCCGGACCGAGGTCGCCCTCCTCCACACGCACGTCGCCAACGCGCTCAACTTCGTCGAGATACTGCGCAACGAGATGTCTCCCACCGAGGCGACCGAGCTCTACCTCGAAGCGCTCGAGGTGCGGGACAGCATCGCCGAGGTCGTCTACTACATCACCCTTGCCCGGCTCAACGGCACCATCATCCCCGCCCGCAACAAGGAGCCCGCGATCCAGGTCGGGCCCGTCACGCAGACCACGCAGGAGGATCGGCTCCTGCGCGTGGTCGAGAACGACGGCGCCTGAAACGGGCGCCGGTAGCCGCCGCGCCACCTGCCGCGGTGGTTGTCCGAGCCTCGCCGGAGAGTCGGTGACGCCATTCCAGCCCGAGCGCACGTAGCCGTCGTGCACGGCTACGTGCCCCCTCGCGATACGCCCCGCGAGGCGGTACCGCCGACATCATCGCCAACGTGCCAGAATTTGGAATACCTCTTGCACAAGGAGACCACTGGAACGTTGTGGTAGGTGACCGTGGCAAAGAGCGGTACCCCCACTCGCTCCACTTGGACCGCAACGTGATAAACAGATGGATTGGTGTGAAAGCTGCAGCGGCGTTCATGTCGCGGGCTCGAACCGGCGGGAGGCCGGAGTCTCCGAGGGGAGACGGTATGGCCCGTCGAGAGACGCAGGTCCTGAAAAAAGGGAGAGCAGGATTATGAGACGAACGGCACTGACCGCAGTTGCCACGGTGACGATGGCGTTGGCCGGCGTCGCGCCCGCAACGGCACAGAACTATCGAGGTGCCGTCACCCTCAACGGGGGCGGGATTTGGTTCAGTGATTTCAACCGTGGCGGCCCCGGACACGACCTGGTCCTCAACCCCGACGGCACCCCCTTCGTCGGCGGCGCCGACCTGACGCAACGCGGGGGGTGGTTGACCGGCGTGCAGCTCGAGTACTGGCCCTTCAGCGGGAACTGGGGGCGCCGGATCGGGATCAGGGCGAACGGTAACTACACCGAGCAGCCCTTCCAGGTGCACTTCGACGATGGGCTGGCTGCCAACTTCTTCAATCTGAGTTCTGGCACCTCGATCCTCTTCGGCGCGGTCAACACCTGGTTGATCGATGGTGACATCCTCTTCCGGATCCTGACCCCGGGGCCCAGCCGGGTCTGGGCACCGTACGTCAACATCGGTGCGGGCGTGGCGATCTATGCCCCGGCGGGGGACGGGGTGGTATCGGTCCCGGAGGCGAACGCCTTCGTCGGTGACGGCGGCGTCACGTTCGTGACCGCCCCGAACGACAGCGCACTGGTGATCATCCCCAACGGCGGCGGGAACAACCGCACGAAGTTCGTCAACGTCTTCGGTCTCGGTACCGACATCCTCCCCGGGTGGCGTCTCGGGAACCTGGCCGGGATCGGGTTGCGCTTCGAGGTCGCCGATCACATCGCCTGGAACTCGCCTGCCGACCCGATCATCGGTGGCGATGACTTCAGCGCGGTCCACAACCTCCGCTTCACGGCTGGCGTGATGGGGACCTTCGGGCGGATGTTCCCGGAGGAGCGTGTGGCGATCGTGGCGCCCCCCGCGCCGCCGCCTCCGCCGGCCGAGGAGTCGATCACCGTCTGCGTCGTCGACCCGAGCACCTATGAGCTGCGGAACGTGAGCGCCATCTACGTGCCGAGCACCCGCGACACGATGGTGGTGGTCAACGGCCAGCGGCGGGAGTTCGACGACGTCTACACCAACCGCACGCCGCTCTACGTCTCCAACGCCGAGTGGTTCCGCGCCGGTCGTCCGCTGACGCTCAGCGTCGGCAACATGACGACGGAGTGGGTGACGTACGGCGGGCCGCGCGCGATCGACGCCAGCGACCTGGCCTTCCTGGGGACCATCCAGGGGACGCCGGTCTACGCGGCCGAGGATGACGTCGCCGGCATCCGCAACGAGCTCGCGGACCTGCGCCGCGCCCAGAACCAGCACGATCTCACCGAGATCGCGCGGGCGTCGAGCCGGCTGCGCCAGGAG
>Ga0180216_1000373_pt1 | contig 49161 bp, 44 predicted proteins | sample eDN3rd37CBELigMG_FD_128879 | JGI IMG/M metagenome (GOLD analysis project Ga0180216, IMG submission 128879) | Enriched Miracle-Growth compost microbial communities from Emeryville, California, USA - eDNA 3rd pass 37_C BE-Lig MG (version 2)... ...
CCATGATCTTTGCTCGACTGCGCAGCATCATTTCGACATTCAAAAAACAGCAACGCTCTTTGTTATCTTCTCTTACCGAAGCTCTAAATGATCAATTCACATTCTGATGACCTAAGCAGTAACCATTCAAGTAAGAAAAGATACTAATTTACAATTATTTTAATTATTTGGTAATAATCATGAAGAATAAACAAAAACCCGACCTCATGCGGTCGGGGTTCATGATGGTGGAGGCGAGGGGATTTGAACCCCTGTCCGAAGACTACGCCACAAAGGCCTCTACGGGTGTAGTCACAGTTTTGATGTCGGCAAAGCAAACGCCCCGTAACCGGCTTTCGCTAGGCCCAACCTGATTATCTTCTTCCGTCGACCCCAGGCGGAGACCGATCGGCGTATCCCACTAAAGTTGAGCCCTTATCCTAGCACATGGGCGATGCGAGGTAAGAGCACGCAAGCAGGTTATTAAGCTGCTAAAGCGTAAGAAGTTTGTTGTTTGCCATTTAATAGGCTTTAGCGTTGATGAAGTGGACGCGTCCCCACTACCCGCAACCCATGCTCGTTCAATCCCCGTCGAATCCATAAACGCCCCCTAATTAGCATCACTCACTTAGAGCATCTGCGTTAAGGGCGCTTGCTTCTTCACGAAGTAAGCACGGATCAAAAAATCGCTTAGTTGTCAGCCACCGACTAACAAGCTTAGCTGATACATACTAATACGCTTGAACCATAACAAAGGTTTCAGCGATCAGCTATGTACATAGTATAACATGAAGCATCTTGTATTACACGCTGCAATGTATGGAAAGTAAACATAAGTTTACTATCTAATCACTTTTTGCTTTTCTCGCAGGATACGCTGAATATCGCGCTGAGAATCACGTTTAGCAGCAGCTTCACGCTTATCGAATTGCTTCTTACCTTTACCAAGACCAATTAAGAGCTTAGCATAACCATTGCGAATATAGATTTTAAGCGGAACAATGGAATAGCCCTCTTGCTTTGCTTGACCATAAAGCTTCGTAATCTGGCTTTTATGCAAAAGCAGTTTACGCGCTCGAGTAGGATCAGGATTATGAATATTTCCTTGTTCGAACGGACTAATGTGCATATTATGAATGAAGATTTCTCCGTTACGAATCGTAGCAAATGAATCATTAATGTTAGCACGACCATTACGAAGAGATTTAATCTCTGTTCCGGTTAGCACCATACCCGCTTCGTATGTTTCTTCAATGAAATAGTCATGGGAAGCTTTTTTATTTTGCGCCAATGGCTTATCATTATCTTTTTGTTTCCCCATGCCTGCACCTCTCTACTCTAATCTTATGGAATTTTATTGTAGCAATTTCTAACTTACAAATCAACCCATACATCTATATATAATCTCGCATAGACAGCAAGAACCGCCCACCCAAAGGATGATCGGTTCTTTGCACGCATAATACGCAATTAGCAAATTATAGCTTTACTACGTTTTCTGCTTGAGGTCCGCGGTTGCCTTCAACTACGTTGAACTCAACTTGTTGGCCTTCTTCAAGAGTTTTGAAGCCATCGCCAGTGATTGCAGAGAAATGTACGAATACATCGTTTCCACCTTCAACCTCGATAAAGCCGTAGCCTTTTTCTGCGTTGAACCATTTAACTGTACCTTGTTGCATGTGAAATAGCCTCCTTCACAAAAATAATAAATATGCGCCTATTTCGTTGTAAACAAAAAATTCACACATTGAAAAAGGTTCATGAAGCTGATGATACCCTTTTCAATATGTGAATTCAGGTAAATCGTATCAGATATTTTGAGTTTACTATAGGGTTAGGAAAAAATCAAGAGGTTTATGTCACAGTTCTGACTATTTTACCATATAAACCTATAACTGTATTATACGTTTTTCTGAGCCGTATTTACTTTTTCGACATGGCTAATCATGTTTTATTCATCATTAACCATGCCGATTGTAAACCCGATTTAAGCTTTACTTTTTTTACGAACAAAGCCAGACATCGATTTTTTCGCTTTATGCTTTTTCTTCTTTTTAGCTACTGCATGTAACGAAACACCACCGTTGTCTGCTCCTCCGTTAAATACACCACTAGCTGATGTTTTCTTTTTGCGCTTTTTATTAGATGAAGCGGAAGAGGATTGTCCTGAAGCAGCCCCATCTTTCTTCCTACGTTTTTTCAACCCGGCGTCAAATGGATTGGAGAAGTATGAATCATTCTCCGCACTACGAATGAACTCGCCATTATTTTGATCATGAGCATCAAAATCCAAAATTAGCTTATCATCCGCTGTCCATGGATTTTGAGTATTGGTATTGGCAGAACTGCCACGTTTGAAGTTGTTGTTCTTGCCTCCATTACGTCCACCACGTCCTGCACCTGAATTAGGTTTACTCGATCCGCCAGCGCCACGTCCACCTCTAGCAAATCCACCGGGCCCTCTTGAGCTCTGCTTTGGTGGAACAAAGCTGTTTGCTCGGCTAGCTGATTTCCCTTTGCTGGAGCCAGTAAATTCAAAATCAATCGTGTGATCCGTCATATTTACACGACTCACGATAATTTCCACTTCATCGCCAATCCGATAAATTTTAGACGTTCGTTCCCCAACTAAAATCATATGGTCAGGATGGAAGTGGTAATAATCATCATGTAGATCACTTAGACGAATAAGACCCTCTACCGTATTTTCCAGCTCCACAAAAATACCAAAGCTTGTTACGCTACTAATAATACCCGAGAACGTTTCACCGATCTTATCGAGCATATATTCGCATTTCTTCAGCTTATCAGTATCGCGTTCCGCCTCAACAGCAAGACGCTCACGTTGTGAAGAATGCTGAGCAATATCTGGCATACGAGCTGCAAGTGCATCCTGTCGCTTCGCCGGTAATGCACCGTTATTGTCAAGAACCTCACGAATAATACGATGAATCACTAAGTCAGGATAACGACGAATTGGTGAAGTGAAGTGCGAGTAAAACTCAGCAGCAAGTCCAAAGTGCCCTAAGCTTTCAGCATCGTACTTCGCCTGCTTCATGGAACGAAGCATCATGGTTGAAATGACGGTTGCTTCCTTCGTGCCTTGAATTTTCTCAAGCAAGGTTTGTAACGCTCTTGGGTGTATCGTATTGCCTTTCCCTTTCACGACATGTCCAAAATTCGCTGCAAACGTCATAAAGGTTTGCAGTTTTTCTTGATCTGGATTTTCATGAATACGATATAAGAATGGTACCTTGAGCCAGAAGAAATGCTCTGCAACCGTTTCATTGGCAGCTAGCATAAACTCTTCGATAATTTGCTCGGCAACACTTCGCTCTCGTTTTACAATATCGATTGCCTTGCCTTGCTCATCAACGATCACTTTAGACTCCTGAAAATCAAAATCAATCGCTCCACGCTTCATACGTTTATTACGTAAGCCCATCGCTAACTCTTCCATCAGCTTAAACATATCAAGTAGTGGCGCATAGCGTTCCTTTAGCTCGGTTTCCGGATTTTCCTCATCCGCCAATAGAATACGGCGAACATCGGAATAGGTCATGCGCTCGGTTGTACGAATCACGCTTGTAAAGATATCGTGACGCACTTGCTTTAGTGTACCTGGCTCGAATTCCATTTCACAGCTTAATGTTAATCGATCCACCTTAGGATTTAATGAACATATCCCATTAGACAAGCGATGTGGCAGCATCGGAATAACACGATCGACTAAATAAACACTCGTTCCGCGACGAAATGCTTCTTGATCTAGCGCTGACCGTTCCTTAACGTAATAGCCAACATCCGCAATGTGAACACCAAGCAGGTAGTTGCCGTTTTCTAACCGCTTAACATGCACCGCATCATCCAAGTCTTTTGCGTCAGCACCATCAATCGTTACAATGATCTCATCACGCAAATCTCGTCTGCCTTGGCTAACGATTTCTTCCTCTGAAATGCTATCTGGTGCAGCAATCGCTTCCTGCATTACCTCATCTGGAAACTGTTCCGGAAGCTGATGCTTGCGAATAATCGATAAGATATCTACGCCTGGATCATTTTTATGACCGAGAATTTCAATCACTTCACCCTCAGCAGCAGAACGCCCTTCAGGATACGTTACAATTTTAACGACAACCTTCTGACCAGTCACCGCACCCATCGTTTTTTCTTTCGGAATAAAAATATCCCGATTGATACGCTGATCGTCTGGCATGACAAAAGCAAATGCTTCATGATCCTCTAGCACACCGACAATTTGCGTAATCGCACGCTGGACAATGCGAACGACCTCGCCTTCCATCCGTCCGCCCGCTTCACTTTTGCTTGTGATCCGAACCAGCACAACATCTCCGTTCATTGCGCTTTTTAGATCGTTGGCATGCAAATATACATCTGGATGCTCACTATCATCAGGCAATAAGAAAGCAAAGCCTTTAGGATGTGCCTGCACAGTACCGCGCAATAAATTCATACGCTCTGGCACTCCGAATCGCTCAGTTCGCGTGCGAATGATTTTACCTTGCTCCTCTAGTGATACGAGCAGCTTTAAAAAGCTTTTAAAATCTGCTGCATCCGTAATATTAAAATGCTGCTCAAGCTCGGAATAGGTCATTGGCTTATAAGCAATTTCCTTCATGAACTCCAGCAACTGAATCTCCGTAATCATCGCTGTCATCTCCTTTATAATAAAACCTGAATTGATGGATAATTTATCTAGTTATTGTAAGTATACACGAATTACGTTCTCTACATCCTCTATTATGTATATTATTGCTCGTTCCATTCATCCACAATCGCTAAAGAAAACGGGCAAGTATTTACCAAACTACTTATTTAACCCCTAATAAAACAAAAAAGCGAGGATCACCTCGCTTTTTCAGTCAATCGTTATTGTGCTACAAAATATGAAACAACTAGAGCTAGAATAAAGAAGCCTGCTGCCAAGCCAACTGTTAAACGCTCTAAAAACAAATCCAAGCCGCGTGCTTTTTGTTTACCGAAAAGATGCTCTGCACCACCGCTAATTGCACCAGAAAGTCCAGCGCTCTTACCTTTTTGCAACAATACAGCACCGATCAAGCCGATAGCAAATACGATTAGCAAAATTTTCAATGCAATTTCCATTACTTCCACCTCCAGCATAGCACTCGCTACAAAAACAGATAGTATCATTGTATCATATCGCTGCTACCGTTACAATAGGACTGCCTCTGTCATATAGTTCACTAAAAAACTCCCCTACACTTTAGCAATGTAGGGGAGTTACCCATTAATTCAATAAGCTAAGCTTATTTGAATTTTTTAAGATTGTAGAACGCAGATTTACCAGCGTATTGAGCAGTAGAACCAAGTTGGTCTTCAATGCGAAGCAATTGGTTGTATTTCGCAACACGGTCAGTACGAGAAGGAGCACCAGTTTTGATTTGGCCTGCATTCGTTGCAACAGCGATATCAGCAATTGTGCTATCTTCTGATTCACCAGAACGGTGAGAAATTACTGCAGTGTAACCAGCACGTTTAGCCATTTCAATTGCATCGAAAGTTTCAGTTAGAGAACCAATTTGGTTAACTTTAACTAGGATAGAGTTACCTACGCCTTTTTCGATACCGTCAGCAAGACGAACAGTATTCGTTACGAATAGGTCGTCACCAACCAATTGAACTTTTTTGCCTAGGCGGTCAGTAAGCAATTTCCAACCTTCCCAGTCATCTTCAGAACAACCGTCTTCGATTGTAAGGATTGGATATTTATCAACCCAAGATTCAAGAAGGTCAACAAACTCAGCAGAAGTAAAGGATTTACCTTCACCAGCAAGCTCGTATTTACCGTCTTTGTAGAACTCAGTAGAAGCAACGTCCATACCGATGAATACTTCTTCGCCTGCTTTGTAACCAGCACGCTCGATTGCTTCGATAATTGTTGTAATAGCTTCTTCGTTAGAACCAAGGTTAGGAGCGAAACCACCTTCGTCACCTACAGCTGTGTTAAGACCTTTGTCATGAAGAACAGCTTTAAGGTTGTGGAAGATTTCAGCACCGATACGAAGAGCTTCTTTGAAGCTGTCAGCACCAACAGGAAGAATCATAAATTCTTGAACGTCGATGTTGTTATCCGCGTGCTCACCACCGTTGATGATGTTCATCATTGGAACTGGAAGAACTTTTGCGTTGAATCCGCCAAGGTATGTGTAAAGAGGTACATCCAAAGCATCTGCAGCAGCGCGAGCAACAGCCATAGAAACAGCAAGAATTGCGTTAGCACCTAGCTTACCTTTGTTATGAGTACCGTCTAGTTGAATCATTTTACGGTCGATTGCTACTTGATCAAGAGCGTCAAGACCGATGATTTCTGGAGCGATAATTGTGTTCACATTTTCAACTGCTTTAAGAACACCTTTACCTAGGTAACGAGATTTGTCGCCATCGCGAAGCTCAACAGCTTCATATGCACCTGTAGATGCACCAGATGGAACGATTGCGCGGCCTTTGCCGCCTGATTCTAGAGATACTTCAACCTCAACAGTCGGATTACCACGAGAGTCAAGAACTTCGCGTGCGTATACGTCAACGATGATAGACATTTACTTAAACACTCCTTATTATTTTATATTTGTATTGTACATGGAAAACTATGACTTAATCAATGTAGAACCCGTCATTTGTTCAGGTTTCTCCACATTTAATAGAGATAACAATGTAGGTGCGATATCAGCAAGAATACCACCATCACGTAGCTCAATACCCTCTTTCGTTACAATTAACGGAACTGGGTTTGTTGTATGAGCTGTATGTGGATTGCCATTCTCGTCAAATACCATATCAGCATTACCATGGTCCGCAGTAATAATACATACGCCACCAGCAGCAAGCACAGCGTCTACAACCTTACCTACACACTCATCTGTCGCTTCTACCGCTTTAATTGTCGGTTCAAGCATACCAGAGTGACCTACCATATCCGGGTTAGCAAAGTTAATGATGATTACATCATGTTTGTCTGCTTGAATTTCGCGTACAGTAGATTCAGCAAGCTCATACGCACTCATTTCCGGCTGAAGGTCGTAAGTAGCAACTTTAGGTGAGTTAATCAAGACACGAGTTTCACCAGGAAGCTCTTTGTCACGACCACCGCTAAAGAAGAACGTTACGTGCGGGTATTTTTCAGTTTCAGCTGTTCGAAGCTGAGTAAGATTATTTTGCGCAAGCACCTCACCTAATGTGTTATCTAGGTTTTTAGGAGAATACGCAACAAGCCCGCCAATGGTTTCACTAAACGTTGTCAAGCACACGAAGAATAGTTCCTTCGGAGCCTTTTCACCACGCTCAAAGCCACGGAAATCTTCGTTCGTAAAGACTTGAGATAACTGAATCGCACGGTCTGGACGGAAGTTACAGAAGATAACAGAATCTTGATCCTCAACTGTTGCAGTTGGGTTGCCGTTACCATGGACAATCACAGTTGGTAGCATAAATTCATCATATACTTCTTTCGCGTAAGAGTCTTTAACCGCTTGAATAGGATCAGTAGCTTGCTCACCTTCTGCATAAACAAGCGCACGGTAAGTTTTTTCTACACGCTCCCAACGCTTATCACGGTCCATCGCGTAGTAACGACCAGACAATGTTGCGATTTGACCTACGCCGACTTCAGCGATTTTTTGCTGCAGGTACTCAACGTATTTCACACCGCTGCTTGGAGCAACGTCACGGCCATCCATAAAGCCATGTACATATACATTATTGAAGTTATGTCTTTTTGCTGTTTCAAGCAAAGCAACGATATGATCAATATGGCTATGCACACCACCATCAGAAAGCAAGCCGTAAACATGAAGCTTTTTGCCCTTTTCCTTCGCACTTTCGATCGCTTTTACAAAGGTTTCGTTCTCGAAGAACTCTCCATCACGGATTGACTTCGTAATACGAGTTAAATCCTGATAAACGATACGGCCAGCACCAATGTTTAAGTGTCCAACCTCAGAGTTACCCATCTGACCTTCTGGAAGACCAACTGCTTCACCACATGCTGTAAGAGTCGTATTTGGATATTGCTTAAGATAACGATCATAGTTTGGCTTATTCGCTTGTGCTACTGCGTTACCAACAACATCATTACGAAGACCGAAACCGTCCATAATAATTAATGCAACTGGTTTACGATTTCCCATCTTACTTTGCCCCCTCAACAAGAGCAATATAGGAATCTGGTTCTAGACTAGCACCGCCAACAAGAGCACCATCAATATCAGCTTGACCAAGATATTCAGCTACGTTGTTAGGTTTTACGCTACCGCCGTATTGAATACGGATTGCTTCAGCAGTTGCTTGATCATAGAGCTCAGCTACAACGCTACGTACATAACCGATCACGTCTTGTGCATCTGCAGAAGTAGATGATTTACCAGTACCAATAGCCCAAATTGGCTCGTAAGCAATAACAGCTCCAGCAGCTTGCTCAGCAGAGATGCCTTGGAATGCAGCAACCGTTTGAACTTTACATACTTCTTTCGTAGTACCAGCTTCACGCTCTTCAAGATTTTCACCGATACATACGATAGGTACTAGATCATGCTTTAATGCAGCATGTACTTTTTTATTAACTGTTTCATCAGTTTCAGCGAAGTATTGACGACGCTCAGAGTGACCGATCAATACATATTTCACACCAAGATCCTTTAGCATTACGCCGCTAATTTCACCTGTAAATGCACCGTTATCTTCAAAATGAAGATTTTGTGCGCCGATTGCAATTGAAGTACCTTTTGCTGCTTCAACTAGCGCTGGAAGGTTAGTGAATGGAGCGCAAATTACGCTCTCTACACCTGCAACCTCAGCTTTACCTTTAACAGCATCAAAGAAAGAAACTGCTTCAGAAACAGTTTTGAACATCTTCCAGTTTCCTGCAATAATAGGTGTTCTGCTCATTTATATATCCTCCTCAATAATTACTAGCTACATGCTCGATAACAGTTCACAAGGATGTACAAGGCTCTATGAGCCTCGTACATCCTTATTAGTCCCGATTGAACGTTATAGATATATTATTTATCGTTAAGTGCAACTACGCCTGGTAGAGCCTTACCTTCCATAAACTCTAGGGAAGCACCGCCACCAGTAGAGATGAAGTTCATGCGATCAGCTAGGCCGAATTTTTCAGCAGCTGCTGCAGAGTCACCACCACCGATAACTGTATAAGCATCTGTTTCAGCAGTAGCTTGTGCAACTGCACGAGTACCATGAGAGAATGGTTCGATTTCAAATACGCCCATTGGTCCGTTCCACACTACTAGCTTAGAGTTTTTAATAACGTCAGCGTAGATTTCACGTGTTTTAGGTCCAATATCGATACCTTCCATGTCAGCAGGAATGCTGTCCACAGGAACGATCTTCGTATTAGCTTTAGCGCTGAATTCGTCAGTTACGACAATATCAACTGGTAGGTATAGGTTTTTGCCAGCTTTTTTAGCTTTTTCAATAAACTCAAGAGTCAAATCAAGCTTGCTGTTATCTAGCAGGGATTGACCGATTTCGTAGCCTTGAGCTTTGAAGAATGTATAAGAAAGACCGCCACCGATAATGATGTTGTCTGCGATTTCGATCATTTTTTCAATTACAGCAATTTTATCTTTAACTTTAGAACCACCAACGATTGCAGTGAACGGACGCTCTGGGTTGTTTAGAGCTTTACCAAGAACCTCAAGCTCTTTTTCCATAAGCAAACCAGATACTGCTGGTAAGTAGTGAGCGATCCCTTCAGTTGAAGCATGAGCACGGTGAGCAGCACCAAATGCATCGTTAACGAATACATCCGCAAGCTCTGCAAATTGCTTAGCTAGTTCTGGATCATTTTTCTCTTCACCAGGGTAGAAACGAACGTTTTCAAGCAATAGCACATCACCATTTTGCATTTCAGCGATTTGAGCTTTCACTGTTTCGCCAACCGCTTCATTCGCCTTAACAACTGGCTTTCCAAGCAATTCAGATAGACGAGCTGCACTTGCAGTGTGGCGAAGCTCTTCAACCACTTCACCGTTAGGACGTCCCAAATGACTTGCCAAAATTACTTTCGCGCCTTGCTCAATCAAGAAATTGATTGTTGGCAATGTTTCACGAATACGTTTGTCATCTGTAATTTTGCCATCTTCAAGAGGCACATTAAAATCTACACGGACAAATACTCGTTTTCCTGTTACTTCGATATCGCGTACGCTTTTTTTATTCATTAAACGTTCCTCCGCACCCATTTATTTATTGCAACATGGTATAGATAAAGAGCGGAAACAATATCGCTGTTTCCGCTCTATGATATTGCTAAAATTATTTAATCAATTTTGCAAAGTGCTCAACTGTACGGATCAATTGAGAAGTGTAAGACATTTCGTTATCGTACCAAGAAACAGTTTTAACTAGTTGTTGCTCGCCAACAGTCAATACTTTAGTTTGAGTTGCATCGAATAGAGAACCGTAAGTGATACCGATGATATCAGAAGATACGATTTCGTCTTCAGTGTAACCGAAAGATTCGTTAGCAGCAGCTTTCATAGCAGCGTTAACTTCGTCAGCAGTTACTTTAGTATTTAGTACAGATACAAGCTCAGTTAGTGAACCAGTTGGTGTAGGAACGCGTTGTGCCGCACCATCAAGTTTACCTTGAAGCTCAGGGATAACAAGACCGATTGCTTTAGCAGCACCAGTAGTGTTAGGGATGATGTTTTCAGCCGCTGCACGAGCACGACGGAAGTCACCTTTTGGATGCGGAGCATCTAGAGTATTTTGGTCACCTGTGTAAGCGTGGATTGTAGTCATAAGACCTTGAACGATACCGAATTTGTCGTTAAGAACTTTAGCCATAGGAGCTAGACAGTTAGTAGTACAAGAAGCACCAGAGATAACTGTTTCAGAACCATCAAGAATTTCATGGTTAGTGTTGTAAACGATTGTTTTCATATCGCCTGTAGCTGGAGCAGAGATAACAACTTTTTTAGCTCCTGCTTTGATGTGTTTTTCAGCAGCTTCTTTAGTTGTGAAGAAACCAGTACATTCAAGAACGATATCAACGCCAAGCTCTCCCCAAGGAAGCTCTTCAGGGTTACGGTTAGCAATAACTTTAACGTCTTTACCGTTTACTTTGAAGAAGCCATCATGAACTTCAACTTCACCGTCAAAACGACCTTGAGTTGAATCATATTTAAGCAAATGTGCAAGCATTTTTGCATCAGTTAAGTCGTTGATTGCTACTACTTCAATGCCCTCTACATTTTGAATACGACGGAATGCCAAACGACCAATACGTCCAAAACCATTAATACCTACTTTAATCATGTGTAAGTTCCTCCTAAGTTTTGATTAATTAAAACTAAATATGTTCAAGACGAATGTAGTTAGTTACTACTCGTCATGATGCCTATCCTATTCGTGCATTGCGATCATTTCTTTCGCTGCACTTTCATCAGTAATTAATGCATAATTGCGACCAAAGCGCATAATTGCATCAATAGCCGATGCTTTACTTGCACCACCAGCAACTGCAATAATACATGGAATACTCATAATATCCTCAAGACGCATGCCTACAGTCTTCATCTTGTGAATAGGCTGACCATGTTGGTTAAAGTAGAAGCCAAATGACTCCGCTAGCGCACCGTCAGCAACCATTGCCCGTACTTCCTCAGGATCAGTTTTTCTTCTTCTCGCCATTACAGTAGCGTCACCAATACCATGAATAAAAATTCTTGCATGGCGAATGACTTCCACAATTTCTTTAATGGAAGGCTCCTGCATCATTGATTCGTAAGCTTCTTCACTAATATGATCTGGCACATGCAGCAAGCGATATTGTCCGCCTACTCGCTTCGCCATCATCGAAGCAATCGTATTGGCTTGATAGTCGAGGCTTTCACCTAAACCACCTCGTGCAGGTACGAATACAACATCTTTAATTGCACTAGGCAAGCTTAAATACTTTGCAACCTGAGCTGTTGATGTACCGCCAGATACCGCAATTACATCACCAGACTTAATCACACGTTTCAATAGTAGACTAGCTGCACGTCCAAGCTCTCGCTTGGTCGATTCAGACTGTTCTGAGTTACCTTGTACTACAATAACCTGCTGCAGGCCGTACATTTCCTGTAGCTTTATCTCCAGTTCCGAGTTACCGAAAACAAGTGGACCAAGCTGTTCTAACTCATCTAGCACCTTCTTACCTTCATCGCTAAGCGACATTCCAGATGCTGAGATAATCAACAAGCCTTGTTCCTTCAACAACTCTGTTTCCGCTCGTAGAACCCGCTCCGTCATTGCAAGCACATTGGCGAGCGCGCGACGACCGATTGTTCCTGCAAGCATAACTTGTTGCAGAATCTTGTAACGTTTCCTCATCACTTCCAAAAGCTCAGGTACTAGCAGCCTCTGTAGGTCAATAAGCTGTCTCATAAATACCATCACTCCATCGGTAAGAGTCAACGTAAAAGAGCTAATCAACAACTCCGTATGGGACACTAATTGTCCCTGTGGTGTTATTTAAGTCCCACCTATATTGTATCGAATTATTTAAGGCATAGCAAGCCTTGATTTTGTATATAAACGCTAACATTAAATAATTTTCTACAATCATTCGTTATGAACGCTCACTATAAGCTTGTCCAATAAATTTTCATCTCATAAGTATTCACAAGACGCCTGAAACCTAGCAACTTGCAACAAACCCCTTGCTTCCTCTGCAATTTTCCAATACAATATAATAGTTGCGCCCGTGGTCCAATGGATATGACGTAGGCCTCCGGAGCCTGAGATCTAGGTTCGATTCCTAGCGGGCGCGCCATTATATACAATCATTAATTAAAAAATATTAATCATATTGAAACGCTGCCCCATAACTAGCAGCACCCCTATCAATAGACAGAGGGTGCTCCTATGGTGGCAGCGTTTTTTGCTTTACTCCGTTGGCAGCGAAAAATTACTTGTATTGCATATTAATGTTAAACCCAATTGCAAAGTTGCTTTCCTTACATCCAAAACAGAGTAGCTTGAGGTTTAACAACTGAAGAATACGGCAAAACTGAAGAGGAAATAAAACAGTTTGACTTTCTTTGACTTTTAACAGAAATTGAATTATTATTATTACACATACAAAAAGTATAGGAGGATTGGTTATTTATGAACTTTGTACCTATGGTTATTGAACAGAGCAATCGCGGAGAGCGTTCTTATGACATTTATTCTCGCTTGTTAAAGGATCGTATCATTATGCTTGGCTCAGGTGTCAATGATGTCGTTGCCAATTCTATTATTGCTCAGCTATTGTTTCTAGCAGCAGAGGATCCTGAAAAAGACATTCATCTATATATCAACAGCCCTGGTGGCTCCATTACTGCAGGTATGGCGATTTATGACACAATGCAGTATATTAAACCTGACGTTTCTACGATCTGTGTAGGTATGGCCGCATCCATGGGAGCATTTCTACTAACTGCCGGTGCGAAAGGCAAACGTTTTGCTCTACCAAATAGTGAAGTGATGATTCATCAGCCTCTTGGTGGTGCTGAGGGTCAAGCAAGCGATATTGCCATTCGTGCAAAACGTATTATTAATATGCGCGAAAAGTTGAATAGCATTATGGCAGAACGCTCCGGTCAACCAATCGAGCGTATCAATCAAGATACAGATCGCGATTACTTTATGAGCGCACAGGAAGCTGTTGAGTATGGGCTAATCGATAAAGTAATTGAACGAGTAAACTAGTATCTTTGCAACATCCCACAATTGAGTTTTCATTTCTAGAGACTGCCACACCCAGTATTAACATAATAATGGTGATGCGGCAGTCTTTTTATTTTCATATCTCTCCTTACATAACAACAGCACTATTTTTGTGCTTTCATTACTTTCATTGGAATAATTTCAATTCACGTGATTTTTATCACATACTAAATGGTCGTTGCCAACTATGATAATTATCAAGATAACCTTAATACGCTACCGCAACATTTGCATCTATTGGAGGATTCATTATGGAAATTGACGCGCTGCGCCAGATTGAGGAGCTAGCTGCTAAAAAATTAAAGATTTTTGAACAGAGTAAGCTTAGATATATTATGCGTTCCATGATTGCCAGTATGTTTATTGGATTCGGGGTAATTGTCGCATTCAAAACGGCCAATTATTTCTACGTGATCGATTCCCCTTTCACTTATCCATCCGCAGCATTAACCTTCTGTATTGCAATTATTTTGATCTATTATGGCGGTGGAGATTTATTTACTGGAGACACCTTTTATTATAGTTATCGAACATTACGGAAGAAAATGAGCTGGGCTCAAAGTATCAAATTGCTTTGCTATAGCTATTTTGGAAATATGATAGGGGCGATTGCCTTTGCAAGCTTAACCTGGGGGACTGGACTGTTTGCCAGCGAGCAAATTCACGCCTTCCTATTAGAAATTGCGCATAAGAAAGCCTCCTTACCTACTTCAGAAATATTTTTTAGAGGTATTTTTTGTAACTGGCTCGTATGTCTTGCTTTTTTTGCACCATACAAAATGAAAACCGATGGTGCAAAAATGTTTATTATGATATTTCTAGTGTTTAGTTTCTTTATCGCAGGCTTTGAGCACAGTATCGCGAATATGTCTGTATTTGCTATCTCGATTGCTGCGAAGGGCTGGGATGCCTTCACTGCTGGTCAAATCTTACACAACCTAATTCCAGCGACAATTGGCAATATTATTGGCGGTATCGTGTTTATGGGGATGTTTTACTTTTACATTAATAAACCTTTTATTAAAGAAAGTGAGGAATAATTATGAAATCTCAAAGAAAAGTTGTTATTATTGGTGCTGGCTTCGTTGGTTCTACCACTGCATATACATTAATGCTGCGTAATCGCGTCAATGAGTTGGTGTTAATTGATGCTAATCATGCAAAAGCAGCAGGTGACGCACTAGATATCAACCACGGTATGCCGTACATTGGCGGTGCTAAGCTATGGGCTGGCGGCTATGAAGATTGCGCTGGTGCAGACATTATCATCATTACTGCCGGTGCAGCACAGCGCCCTGGTGAGACTAGAACTGACCTATTGAAGCGCAATGCTGATATCTTTGATAGCATTATTAAACAAATCTTGCCATACAACCAAGAGGCGATTCTTTTGATTGCAACAAACCCTGTTGATATTATGGCATACGTAACACTTAAAAAATCTGGCTGGCCAGTTAATCGTGTCATCGGCTCTGGTACATTGCTTGACAGCGGTCGCTTCCGCTACTTGCTTGGCAAGGAGCTAAAAATCGATCCGCGCAGCGTACACGCTCATATTATTGGTGAGCATGGTGATTCTGAGCTTCCAGTATGGAGCCTTGCTAACGTAGCTGGTGTAGATATTGAGCTGGAAGATGAAGTGAAAGAGAAAATCTTCACACAAACTCGCGATGCTGCATACGAAATCATCGAAGCTAAAGGCGCTACTTACTATGCGATTGCCCTTGCACTAGATCGTATCGTAACAGCAATCCTTGATGATGAAGGAGCGGTATTAAACGTATCTACGCTACTCGATAATTATTGTGGCGTATCTGATGTATACCTTGGCGTACCATGTGTCGTAGACCGTAGCGGTGTACGTAAGACGCTTGATCTTACATTAAGTCCAGAGGAGCAAGCGCTATTCGAGAAGTCTGCTAACAAGCTAAAAGCACTTATCGATAGCTTAGAGCTTGATCTGGAACAGAAATAAATATAATAGCAATACAATGATAAGAGGCAGCAAGTCAGTAATGACGAGCTGTCTTTTTTCGGCGCTCCGCATTAACAAGCTCTTCCTGAGGCGGTTTAAACACTGCTTCTTCGCTCCGCATTAATAAGCTCTTCCTGAGGCGGTTTAAACACTGCTTCTTTCTATCAATCGTCAGTGGTTGAAGCAGTGTTTAAAGGCCTCTCGCTTCGCTTTCAGAGCTTATTATTGCTCCGCTGTAGCACAAATGTTGGGTAAGGCTTTGAAGTTTTGTGGGACAGCGCTTCGATGACTACAGCTATTGCAGCGCTCCGCTTCGTCATCAAAGTCGTGCTTTTAATACCCCTCTTCAAATAAAAGTTTTAAAAGCTCGGCTTTCAGGACCGAGAAGATGACACGCAACTAGTAAAGGAGGAGCACAGCGTAGATAGACCTACGTGAGCACCGGAGTTTACGGTAGCGTGTCATATTCGACCCCGAATAATCTCCATCGCTTTACTTCGTCATCAAAGTCGTGCTTTTAAAATATCCTTTAAAAAGTTAAAAAGCTGCCAGTTGATCTATTCTCACCTAAAGAATAGCCCAACTGGCAGCCTAATATGTGCCTACGCACATTATTGATTTTCAAGTTCTTCTTTGCTTACTAGTGCAATTAAAGCGTTAACTGCTTGCTCTGCATCGGAGCCTTCTGCACTAATTACAACTTCAGTACCTGAGCTAATTGCAAGACTCATAATACCCATGATCGACTTCGCGTTCACTTTCTTATCGTCTTTTTCCACAAATACCTCGGAGGAAAATTTGTTCGCTTCTTGTACGAATAAAGCAGCTGGTCTAGCATGTAAACCTGTTTTAAGACGAACAACTACTGGAAGCCTTGCCATTTAAAACATACCCCCTATATATTTAAGTCAAAAATTATAATCGGTCATTTTGAGCTGTATAAGCTATTATACCATTACTGCGCTATTTCTACTAGGACAAAGTTACGCCATTCCTTATTTTTTCTGCCATTTCATCAATTTTACGCAATCGATGATTGACTCCAGACTTACTTACCTTAACCTTTAGCATCTCGCCAACCTCTGTTAAGTTGAGATCTGGATGCTGCAGGCGGATCTCAGCCACCTCGCGAATTTTCTCAGGAAGATTTTCTAGTCCAATTTCCTTTTGCAGTAATTTAATGTTATCAATTTGTCTTACTGCTGCTCCAATCGTTTTATTAAGATTAGCCGTTTCACAATTGACAATACGATTAACGGAATTCCTCATATCACGCATGATACGCACATCCTCGAATTTGAACAACGCCTGATGCGCTCCGATGATGTTAAGCAGCTCAATAATTTTCTCGCCTTCCTTAATGTAGAAGATAAATCCCTTCTTACGTTCGATACAGCGAGCATTCAAGTTAAAATTATTCGCTAGCTCCACAAGCGCCTGACAATGCTCCTCATACATCGAGGAAATTTCAAGGTGGTACGATGAGCCCTCAGGGTTATTAACAGAGCCCCCTGCCAAAAATGCACCTCGCAAATACGCGCGCTTACAGCAGCTTTTGCGAATAATGTTACGATCGATGCCAGAGTTGAACATAAACCCTTCAGACACAATTCGTAGATCAGATAATATCTCTTGTACTCGCTCAGGCATACGTACAATATACACATTATTCTTTTTCAAGCGCATTTTTTTACGAACGAGCAACTCAACGTGTACGAAAAAATGTTTTTTCACCAGCGTATAAATTCGACGAGCAATTGCAGCATTTTCGGTTGATATGTCTAATACAACCTTGCGGCTGGATAAGCTGACTGAGCCGTTCATTCGGATTAGCGCAGCAAGCTCAGCTCGCTCGCAACACGACTCCGTTTCGACCATCGTCAGTTCCTTTTTAGTTTGCGCCGCAAAAGACATTCTTCTCACCTCTTTCTTAACATCCAGTTTTCCACCAGCTTATAAATATGATGGCTTAACCGTTCAGCATCGTGTCGTAAAAATGTACGGAAAAGCACAAGCTGATCAGCAATTACATGATATCCTCGCTTCGTTACCTCATCGATATCAAGCTGCACTGCTTTTGCTCCGATTTCTGCATATTTACTTTCCACATGCGGCGGAATTTCACCGTTGTTCACAATTACATAATCGAATAAATGATGCCCAATATGATCATAAATCGCATCCAAGTGATCGCTTACCGAATAGTTATCCGTTTCACCTGGCTGCGTCATAACGTTACACACAAATAATTTTACTGCATCAGACTCTACAATCGTCTGTGCTAGCTTCGGTACGATTAGATTAGGCATGATGCTGGTGTATAAGCTTCCAGGACCGATTAGAATAGCGTCAGCTTGTTCCAAAGCCTCTACCGCCTCTGGTAGTGCCTCCACATCCTGCGGCTCTAAAAACACCCGTTTAATCGCCCCATTCGCTTTAGGAATCATTGATTCACCTGTCACAATTGTGCCGTCAGTCATTTCTGCTTTTAACACAATGGCTCGATTAGCAGCAGGCAGTACCTTTCCCCGCACAGCAAGCACCTGCGAAAGCTGCTTAATACCTGTTACAAAATCTCCCTCAATCTCCGTCATAGCAGCTAGCATTAAATTACCTAGCGTGTGCCCTGCAAGCCCTGAGCCCGTCTTAAAGCGATACTGCAATACCTCAGTCAATAACGGCTCGGCGTCGGCTAGTGCCGACAATACGTTACGAATATCTCCTGGAGGAGGAATTTGCAGCTCATTTCGCAAAATGCCAGAGCTGCCTCCGTCATCAGCAACGGTCACGATCGCAGTAATGTCAAGCGGCTTCTCCTTCAAGCCTCTGAGCATAACTGACAACCCTGTTCCACCGCCGATCACTACTATTTTCGGACGTCTAACGACTTTTTGCACGATGAGCATGCTCTCCCCTCATTATGTCTTGTCGCGCCCTGAATCACGATGACTAACACGTATCTGTTCAGAGTCCCTTAATTGTAATGTTTTGCCTAAGTATTCCGAAATTGCTACTGAGCGATGCTTGCCGCCAGTACAGCCAATTCCGATAACAACCTGACTCTTTCCTTCTTCCTCATACTGCGGAATTAAATATTCCAACATGTCGACGAGCTTAGCAAGGAAGGTTTGTGTCTCAGGCCATTGCATCACATACTCATAAACATCTGGATGTTGGCCAGTGTTGGGGCGCAGCGAATCGATATAATGCGGGTTAGGTAAAAAACGTACATCAAACACAAGATCGGCATCAAGCGGAATACCATACTTAAATCCGAAGGAAGTAATATTTACCGTTAATGCTTTGTGCTGTGTTTGGCCAAAATGATTGACGATGCGATCCTTCAGCATCGCTGGCTTTAGATCGCTTGTATTGATCACAAGCGTAGCCTTGCCCTTCAAATCCTCCAGCAGCTTACGTTCCGCATGAATTCCTTCTAGCGGCATGCTTTGCTGACTCATCGGATGACGGCGACGGCTTTCCTTGTAGCGTCTTACCAATGTTTCATCGCTTGCATCTAGAAACAATATTTCGCAATTAATCGTATGATGCTCATTCATATATTGAATTGATTCAGAAAGCGAAGTGAAAAATTCACGTCCGCGCAAATCAATAACTAACGCGACCTTACCGATTTTACCATCAGATTGCTCAATAAGCTCGGCAAACTTAGGGATGAGGACTGGCGGCAAATTATCAACGCAGAAAAAGCCTAGATCCTCCAGGCTTTGCACAGCAATTGTTTTCCCTGCGCCAGACATTCCCGTAATAATAACTAACTGCGACAAATTCGTTGCTGTCTTCATAGCAACACCTACTATCCTCTTAAAATTAATCCTGCTGCACCAACTACACCAGCGTTGTTTCCAAGCGTTGCTGGAATAATTTTAACATTTTCCTTAGAAGCATTTTGTGTATATTTTTCAAATACCTCACGAATTTGCTCGAATAAAAACTCTCCAGCCTTAGCAACTCCACCACCGACGATAAAGCATTCTGGATTGAGAATAATTGCCATCATTGCCATAGATCTACCTAAATAATACGCTGCGCGAGATACGATGCGTGTTGCTACTTCATCTCCAGCCTTAGCAGCATCAAGCACATCTTTAGCCATAATTTTCTCTACAGCAGAAAGAGAAGTGCGGTCGCCTCGTGCCACTGCTTCCTCAGCCATACGGATAATTCCTGTAGCAGAGGAAACCGTTTCCAAGCAACCCATTTTTCCACAGCCGCATTGAATCGCTTCAAGATCAGGCACAATCGCCATATGACCTAGCTCACCTGCGACGCTTTGAAAGCCTTCTACGATTTTACCGTCAATAATGATACCACCGCCTACACCAGTACCTAACGTATACATTACGCAATGTTGTACACCGCGACCTGCACCAGCCCATGCTTCACCCAATGCAGCGACATTGGCATCATTGTTTACTTTTACTAGTATATTAAGCTCCTGCTCCAAAAAGCCTTTAAGATCAACATTATTTAGATATAAATTTGGAGAATGCTTGATAAACCCTTTTGGAATATCAAGAAAACCAGCAATGCCAATGCCTACACCAGCAACCTGCTCCCATACGTACGGAGATTCCTCAACGATTTGCTTTACGTAAGCTGCTATATTACTTAGAATAGCATCCGGGCCTTTGCTAACCTCTGTTGGTCCTTCATAAGTCTGCAACAGTTCACCTTCCACATTACAAAGGCCTAATTTAACAGTTGTTCCACCTACATCAACACCAACATAAATTTTTTCAGACATGACAATGCCACCTCATTTTTTAATGTACATATTCTTTCGAACACAATGCATACTAAAAGATTCATTTCAACTATAAGCGTTTCAACGTTCATGGTCAAGCTACCATGTAAGCAGTACAGATCATAATAAATGAGCGCAAAGCTTAAACAAATGACAGAGAAGACTACAACTCCTGTCCGGAATAACGTAGCCTTCTCCACACACCCTTAGCCTTCTCTTGCTACTTTCGACTGTAGTCGACAAGCCACGGTGTTTCCTTCATTTTGCTTTTTACCGCAAGCACCTTGTCGATTTCCTTCACTCGCTTACTGATCGTCGTAATACTCGTGCCATACCGCAGCGCTGCTTCATGATAAGTAATCGGCTTATTGTACAGCTTAGCCACTAAGTATTCTAGTGCAGCTGCCCATGCTTCGATTTTGCTTGGCTTGCCCATCGTAGAATAGCCCTTGGACAAAAAGTTAATCCATAGCGTAATCATATCATGCTGCTGAATGACGTTGTAGCGTTTAGCCGTCACTGCTAATGTCAGCTGCGCCACCTGTTCCCACAAGGGGTCACTGTGAATCAGATTGCTATTTTCTAACGTCGGAACGCGATCTGCTTCAACATGCAGCAGCTTCCCAGACAACACAACCTCGAAAGCATCCTTCATCCCCATCGAACGGAGTGTGTACATCACAAGTCGCTTCAAGTAGTCATCCTCGTCATTTTTCAGCAAAAACTGACCAAGCTTTTGCTCAACCTCTTCATTGTAGCAATGTGGCAAATGATAGATCGCCTTCAGCTTGCCTTCACGGTTGCTATTCTCAATCGCCCAGAAGAAAAATGCTCGGCGCAGCTTAGGATCAAGCTCTAACCCACGCTCATGAGCTTGATGCTCCCAAGCTTCCATCTGCTCTTCTACGCTCCCATAATAGCTGTAAGCTAATGAGGATAGTAGCGGCTCCTTCTTAATCATCTCTAGCAGCAATAAGAAGTAATGAGGCAGCGGTGACTGCTCCTCGAAGCTGCGGTGCATTGTCCAATATTTCTCAGCAATATCCCACTTACCTGCATTACATGCAGCAATCGCCGTAAAATGACAGAGGCAAGGGTCATTTTTCGCTTCACCCTGCTTCATTAACCGTTGAAAATGACGCAGTGCAGCAGAATGCTCCTTCAATATCCCCATCGTCGTCGCAAGCTTAAACAGATGCTCCTGATAAAATGGATCAAGCTTAACTAACAGCGGCACAAGCTGATCTAGTTCCTCTTGCTTGCCTTCATAATGATAGAAGATCGCCAAGTTACATAGTGCATGAAGATTGACCGGATCTCGCTCAAGCACTTGCTCGATTGCCTGCTTGGCTTCCTGCGACATCCCGATATAATAATATGCCAGTGCTAAATTATTACGTGCAGCCAGAAAATCTGGATGCTCCTCACTAATCGATTCTAGCAGCTCGATCGCCTCAAGAAAACGTCCATCCTCTAGTAGCTCACGAGCACGATTATGCTCATATACGCCAGCTCTAGCTTTAACTTTCGTTAACGGTGTGGGACGCTCCAGCTCATATTGAAGCAGCTGGATCATTTCCTCCGCTTCCTCTAAGAAATGACCATCCTCGTCCTCTTGCAAATAGTGAAGCAATTCCCGCTCCGCTTCCTCAAAAAACTCCATATTCGCAAAGTTGTTTGCCATATAGAAATGACATTCAGTCATATCAGGATCAATTTCCTTTAGAACCTTCTGCAGTATTGTGTTCGATTCACCGTATTTGCCGATTTCCGAAAGAACACCTGCCATATTGCAATAGTTAATAGGATTGTTAGGTTCGTATTCTACTGCTTTTTGGAAATATTTCAGTGCCTTGTCATAATGAAATCTGTCCAAGGAGCGTATCGCGCGCTCATAAAAAAAGTTAGCATCCAGCTCCAGCAGCGTCAAATTCCGTTGCTCGCCCACAACACGCTTATTCTTTTTCAACTGCAAGGCACCTCCTTAGTACTTTTCGTTTAGCTTATTTTCGTATGTTAATTATAGCACAGTCCCCTATCTAACATATAATAATCAGTAAAAAAGCTGCGGCTGACAATTTGTCAGTCCACAGCTTTAAGCTCTGTATTAGCAACTAAACGCCCTTAGTTTGGAATAGAACACTAATCGATCCGCCATCGATAATAATTTTTGTTGCCTCAGCTAGTAGCTGCGCAACTGACAGCACTGTAAAGCGGTCAGGCGTAGTTTCAGGCAATGCAATCGTATCCGTAACGATAATTTCTTTAATGCTTGGATGATCCAAGCGCGTAATCGCATCTCCAGAAAATAACGGATGTGTTGCACAAACGATAACATCCTCTGCTCCATGCTCCTTCAAGCTTTCTACAACGTTAATGATCGTGCCGCCTGTATCAATCATATCCTCGATAATAATCGGTGTTTGACCAGCAACATCACCAATAACATGCGTAATGCTGGATTCATTATGTGCAGAGCGCTTCTTAATCATAATAGCAAATGATGTATCGAGTGCATTAGCCAGCTTTTCAGCTGTAGAAGCACGTCCAGCATCTGGCGAAACGACAACTGGATTTTTAATATTCTTCTCTTTCAAATAAGCGCTAATTAGATCTAGTGCGGTCATATGATCAACTGGAATGTTAAAGAAGCCTTGAATTGCTGGTGCATGCAAGTCAATTGTAAGCACTCGCGTTGCCCCTACAGTCGTCAATACATCTGCCACCATTTTCGCTGAAATCGGTTCGCGTGGCGCTGCTTTGCGTTCCTGACGAGCATAACCATAATACGGCATAATGATATTGATGGTACGAGCTGATGCACGTTTTGCCGCATCAATCATAACGAGCAATTCTACAAAATACTCGTTGACAGGATGTGACAATGACTGTACTAGGAACACATCGCAATTACGAATTGTTTCCTCATAGTGTACGTAGACTTCACCGCTTTTGAAGCGAGAAATCTTAATCGCTCCCAACGGAATGTCCAATTGCTCACTAATTCTTTGAGCTAGAGCCGGATTCGATGAACCTGAAAAAATACGCACCTTGTCGCTTAACATGATACCCTCCTGAGCGTTTCAACCATATTCAAAAACATAAACGAAGTCTTTCTTCTTGTCTTATTATACATACATTTGTCAAGATTTCAAAAATGAATTCATATCTATTTTTCGACAATTTCTTTACTTATCTCATTTTATTCGTCGTTGGCTTTCCATGACGCTGCTTTAGCTCACGTAAAATCTCATCAAACGGTAGCCCACGTTCACGTAGCAATACCATTAAGTGGAATACAAGATCGCTCGCCTCAGCACGAAGCTCATCATTATCTAGATTTTTCGAAGCAATGATGACTTCAGCAGCTTCTTCACCTATTTTTTTAAGTATTTTATCTAAGCCTTTATTGAACAAATAGCTTGTATACGTATTTTCAGGACGCTCAGCGTAGCGCTTAGCAATCGTTGTTTCAAGCTGTCCAAGCATAGCAAAGCGATCACTGCTCTCATTAAGCTCGTCCGCTTCTACTGCGCCTTCCACTTCAATGGCATTTGTGAAGCAGCTGTAGCTGCCAGTATGACAAGCTGGACCTTCCTGAAGCACCTTGACTAACAAAGTATCACCATCGCAATCATAACTCATACTAACGATGCGCTGCTTATGACCGCTAGTCGCGCCTTTGTTCCATAGCTCGTTACGTGAGCGGCTCCAGAACCAAGTAAAACCTGTTTCCTGAGATAGCTTTAACGATTCTGCGTTCATGTACGCAAGCATAAGCACCTCTTTACTTTGCACATCCTGTACAATCGCAGGTACTAAGCCATCTGTACCCCATTTGATGTCACTTTCATTCATCGTACCTCTACTCCTTTTGCACGCAGGTCGTTTTTCACTTCTGCGATGCTAATTTCTTTGTAGTGGAATATTGTTGCAGCTAGTCCAGCGTCCGCATTACCTTGCTGGAATACATCGGCAAAATGCTCGACCTTACCTGCTCCACCAGAAGCGATAACAGGAATGCCCACTCGCTCGCTTACTGCCTTCGTCAAGTTAATATCAAAGCCATCCTTCGTTCCATCCGCATCCATGCTTGTCAGCAATATTTCCCCAGCTCCAAGCTGTTCAACCTTGCTTGCCCACTCTAGTGCGCGAATACCCGTTGATTTGCGTCCGCCATGGGTATATACTTCCCATTCTTGCCACTCTGCATTAAAACGTGCATCAATAGCTACAACGATGCATTGTGCACCAAACCGCCTTGAGCCTTCTTTAATGAGCTCCGGATTAAGCACTGCAGCCGTATTAATTCCTGTCTTGTCAGCACCTGCGCGCAAGATTTTCGTCATATCATCGACGCTCGAGATCCCTCCTCCTACAGTAAATGGAATCGTGATCTCACCTGCTGTACGACGCACAACGTCAATCATTGTAGCGCGCCCTTCTACGGAAGCAGAGATATCAAGGAATACAAGCTCATCCGCTCCCTCTTTATCATAAAGAGCCGCAAGCTCGACTGGATCCCCAGCATCTCGCAAATTAACAAAGTTTACGCCTTTAACTACACGTCCATCCTTCACATCCAAGCAAGGAATAACTCGTTTAGCTAACATCGTAACGCCTCCCCTCTTTTGACAATCCTATCTTATCCTTGCTTAGCTAATGCTAAAAAGTTGCGTAGCAGCTGCATACCAAGCTCGCCACTTTTTTCTGGGTGGAATTGCATGCCGTACACATTATCCTTATTAACAATCGCCGTAACAGGACCATAATAATCGCCCGTCGCTAGCAAGTTTTCTTTATTCTCCACTAATGCATGATAAGAATGAACGAAGTAAACATGTCCTGGCTCTAACCCGTTAAACAGCGGTGACGATTGTAAAAAGTCTAGCTTATTCCAACCCATATGTGGGATTTTAAAATCCCCTTGAAAGCGAACAACCTTGCCGCCAAGAAGACCGAGCCCTTGATGCTCGCCAAACTCCTCGCTTTGCTCAAACAGCAATTGCATACCAAGACAGATACCAAGCATCGGCTTACCGCTCGCGGCATATTGCTTCGTCACTTCGCCTAGACCAGTTTCCTGCAAATTGTGCATCGCATCACCAAATGCTCCAACACCAGGCAATATGACAGCATCAGCAGCAAGAATCTGCTCCTTATCACTCGTTGTCACCACTTCATAACCAAGTCTTTCAACTGCCTTGCTAACCGAATGAAGATTACCCATGCCATAATCTATAATTGCAATCATCGTGAAAGTTCCCCTCTCTGCTTACGCCAAGTCAATTACAGAACTCCCTTAGTCGAAGGGACCCCTTGCACGCGTGGATCAATGCTTGTCGCTTCATCAAGTGCACGTCCAAGCGCTTTAAACACCGCTTCAACCATATGGTGCGTATTAGAGCCGTAATGGACGATAACATGTAGCGTAATGCGCGCTTCAATAGCGAACTTCCATAGGAATTCATGTACCAAATCTACTGCAAAGCTACCCACATGTGTCATCGGATACTGTGCACGATATTCAAAATGCGGACGATTACTAATATCAATCACCACTTGCGCTAGCGCCTCGTCCATTGGTACAAATACACTGGCACAGCGTTTAATACCTCTTTTATCGCCAAGCGCCTGTAGCAAAGCTTGCCCTAAGCAAATACCGATATCCTCAACCGTATGATGATCGTCAATCTCGATATCACCCTTAGCATCTACACTCAAATTAAACAAGCCATGCTTCGTAAAAGCATCTAGCATATGATTAAAAAATGGCACATCCGTTACGATATTCGCTTCGCCTGTTCCATCTACTGCTAAGCTTAGCTTAATATCCGTTTCCTTCGTTGTGCGAACAATGGACGCTTCGCGATTATTAACCTCAGTCATTCTTTATCCTCACCTTTACAACAAGATAAGCTAGCCTGCAAACGTCTTTAGTCTGCAAGCCAGCATCATACGTCATTAGCTTCAATTAGCCTTCCTTGTTAAGACGAACTTCAATTGCACGGGCATGACCTTCAAGTCCTTCATGGCGCGCAAGCGTCATAATTTTATGACCATTGGCAAGCAGAGCCTGCTTACTATATAGGATCATACTTGATTTTTTCAAGAAATCATCCACGTTCACAGGAGAGGAGAAGCGAGCCGTTCCGTTCGTCGGAATAATGTGGTTTGGACCAGCAAAATAGTCTCCCACTGGCTCCGAGCTATATGGCCCTAGGAAAATCGCACCTGCGTTTTCAATGTAGCTCAGCAGCGACATTGGATCAACCGTCATAATTTCCAAATGCTCTGGCGCTAGCTGATTAACAACGTCAATGCCTTCCTGAAGCGAAGATACAAGTAGTACCGCACCATATTGATCGATTGACGCCTTCGCGATCTCATAACGTGGTAACTGGGCAAGCTGTTTGTCCACCTCAGCAACGACTGCTTCTGCTAAATCCTTAGAAGCCGTTACTAAAATCGCAGATGCCATCTCATCATGCTCAGCCTGAGACAATAGATCAGCAGCAATATAAGCTGGGTCTGCACTATCATCAGCCAGCACGACAATTTCACTTGGTCCAGCAATGCTGTCGATATCGACAACACCGTAAACCGCGCGCTTAGCTAGTGCAACGAAAATATTACCTGGCCCACAAATTTTATCAACTGGCTTAATACTATCCGTACCATAGGCTAAGGCAGCAACCGCCTGAGCACCACCGACACGATAGAGCTCCTTCACGCCCGCTTCAGCCGCAGCAACAAGAATATATGGGTCAATCCCTTCCGTTCCCCCTGTAGCAGGTGGTGTAACCATGACAATTTCAGGCACACCTGCAACTTGGGCAGGAATAACATTCATTAATACGGAGGAAGGATACGCCGCTTTACCGCCTGGGACATAAACGCCAACGCGTTTTAATGGGCGTAGTATTTGTCCAAGCATCGTACCGTCTGGTGACAAGTCCATCCATGAATTGCGAAGCTGCTTTTCATGAAAACGACGAATATTGTCTGCAGCCTCGCGAATAGCCGTCAAAAAAGCCTCATCCACTTGCTGATAAGCGGCTTGAATTTCCTCATCGGTTACACGTAGATGCTCAGTTGTCAGCTTAACACGGTCAAACTGCTCTGTATAACGAAGCAATGCAGCGTCACCTTCGCTTTTGATTGCTGCAACAATTTGCTCGACTGCGGCATTTTGCTCAGGTGAGCCATATTCCACTTCTCTCTTTAAGCCGAATTGCTCTGGCTTCAACAATCTCATGCTCATGTTTCTCCCCATCCTTTTGATTGGACTGCTTCTCTCATATTAAACGCGTGCTGCTAATGCCTCCTGCAAACGATCGCATAAGCTTTGAATGCGTTCATTCTTCATACGATAGCTTACACGATTGGCAATAAGACGGCTTGTAATACTGAAAATTTCAGTTTGTTCGACAAGACCATTCTCACGCAACGTTTGACCCGTTTCCACCATATCTACAATTCGATCAGCAAGGCCTATCATTGGCGCAAGCTCAATCGATCCGTTTAACTTAATTACTTCAACCTGCTGTCCTTGCTCACGGAAATAAGCGGAAGCTACATTAGGATACTTCGTAGCGACACGCGGTTGAATGGATGGCTTCCAATCAGGTAGTGCGATGACGCTCATACGGCACTTAGCAATGCCTAGATCAAGCAGCTCATACACATCCTTATTTTCCTCCATCAGTACGTCCTTGCCGACGATGCCGATATCCGTTACGCCGTATTCTACATACGTAGGAACATCGACGGGCTTAGCCATAATAAATTCCATCTTCGCATCAGGAAGCTCAATCATCAGCTTGCGAGTATCCTCATATTCAACTGGAATTGGAATACCTGCTTCTCTGAATAAATTTGATGCCTGTCTATAAATTCGACCTTTGGGCATTGCTACCTTAAGGATTAGCTCGTCATTGCCACTCATCGTACAGTTCCTCCTTCACTTCCGTAGCACTTCACACTACTAAAGCTTTTTCCGTTATATACAACATTGCCACCTGCTGCTGCAGACGCTTGTAGCTGCTCCCAAATCGCGGCATCGCTAACTTTAGCAGTTACAACCTGTTTACCTTGAACGCGCAGCTCCTGAGCTGCTTGAAGCGCTTCTTGGCCGCCAGATTGTACATAAGCAATTAATAGTCGCTCCACACTATCTTCTTCCTGCTCAGCATTGCCTAGCAGCTCTAAAATACGTGTCGTTTTTAATGCAAAGCCTGTTGCAGGCGCAGGACGATTAAAGCCTGTTAACAAGTTATCATAACGTCCACCGCTAACGACTGGGAATCCTAGATCAGCAGCATAACCTTCAAACGTCATTCCAGTGTAATAAGAAAAGTCGCCCACCATTGTCAAATCAATAAGCACATGCTCGCAAACACCGTACGCCTTTAAGCAATCCCAAATTTGACATAGATGACTGATCGCCTGCTGCGCAGTATCATTGTTACTTACAGAACGCGCGCGCTGACAAATGTCCTCGCCGCCACGCAAACGAAGCAAATCCATCAATTCCTGACGCAGCTCATTCGTTAGCTCTAGCTTACCTAGCAGCTCGCGATAGCCGACATAGTTACGGCTAAGCAGCATTTCCTTTAATTCCGCTTGCTCCTCTGCACGATTAGGCAAAGCCTCCTCAAGCACACCGTTCAAAAATCCTACATGACCGATTGCAATTTTGAACTGTTTAACACCAGCTGCTTTTAGAGAAGCAATCGCAAGAGCAACCACCTCAGCATCTGCTTCAGCAGAAGCATCGCCAACTAGCTCAACTCCCGTCTGATAAAATTCTGCCTCTCTACCCGCTTCTTCTTCAATCGAGCGAAATACGTTCGCATGGTAGGATAGACGCAACGGAAACGACTCATGCTTTAATAACGAAGAAACAACGCGTGCAATTGGCGTTGTCATATCAGAACGAAGCACCATCGTTGTGCCGCGATTGTTCAAAAGCTTAAATAGCTTTCCGTCTGATGTCGCGCTTGCAGCGCCTACTGTATCATAGAACTCCATCGTTGGAGTTATAATTTGCTCATAGCCCCAGCCTTCCATGCAATTCAGCACTTGATGCTCGATTGCACGTAGCTTTTTCACAGCATTAGGTAAGTAATCCTTGAACCCTATCGGTTTTTCAAACACTTTTGGCTTAGACATATCCCGTTCTCCTTGTTACTTTATCTTGGTAAAGCGTTAATGTGTTACCTTGATAACAAAATAAAGACTTTTTCATATCGTAGCACGACGTATCTTTCAAGTCAAGTAATAGCCGTCTAACAACTTATCTTCACTTTATGACAAAGCGACAAGTCATAGACAAGCAAAACAAAAGGACATTACATTGATCGAGAATCAGATCAAATCGTAATGTCCTCTTATGCTTCACATCAGGTTATTGCTCATTTCCTTCGCGAATGACTACAATCGGATTGCCACCTACAAAGCTATAAGGTGCAACATCCTTATGCACGACCGAGCCAGCCGCAACAACTGCATGATCGCCGATTGTCACACCCGGAAGGATTGTGCAGTTCGCCCCGATCATGACGTTAGAGCCGATATGAACTTCACCTAAGCGATATTCCTTAATGAGATATTCATGCGTTAATATCGTCGTATTATAACCAATGATACTGTTATTTCCTATCGTAATTTTCTCTGGAAAAAACACATCGACCATAACCATTAAGGCAAAAGAAGTCGTGTCGCCAACCTTCATGCCCAAAATGACTCGATAAATCCAATTTTTAAGTGGGAGCAATGGACAATAACGTGCGAGCTGGATAAAGATAAAATTTTTAACCGCCTTCCACGGACTAACCGTGGAGTATACTTGCCACAATGCATTAGGACCTTCTGTTGGATAACGAGTTACTTTACGCAAGCTTAACGACTCTCCAATCCTACAATGTCATATATATCGCGCATCGAATGAATGATATAATCCGCTCCTACATTACGAAGCACCTGTTCACCCTTCAAGGACCACGCCACTCCGACTGTTTTCACACCAGCATTCAGTCCTGATTGAATATCAACTGTACTGTCGCCAACCATAAGCGTGCGAGCTGGATCTGCACCTAACCCCTCTAGCGCTTTTTGAACAGGCTCGGCATGCGGCTTAGCGTGCTTGACGTCATCAATGGTTATGACCGCTCCCATATACTTCGCGATATTCGTAAAGGCAAGCCCTTTATCCGTTGTCAGGCGCATTTTCGTCGTAACGACACCTAGCTTAACGCCGCTCTCATGCAGCTTCGCTAGCACCTCTTCAACCTGATCAAATAATTGGACATATTCATCATGCAAACGTAAATTAATTTCCCGATAAGCGTCTACCAAATGATCAACCTCTTCAAGTCCTGAAAAACGTTTCATCTGCTCCACTAAGGGTGCACCCATAAATGGAATGATGTGATCTCTGCTAAAGCCTTCCTCTGTGTAATCCTTTAAGGCATGCAAAAACGAAATAATAATTAACTCGTTCGTATCTAGTATCGTTCCATCCAAATCGAATAGAACTGTATCGTATGCTCTCATTGATTCCTCCTACTAGCTTCTAGCTTAAACATAGATGCTGATTAGAACTCCGGAATAGCGCTCCGGAATAGCGCTCCGGAATAAAGCATCTTCCATCCGCTTTTTAAAGCCTGCTGCCGTTATCAATTCTAGTTGTCGCAGCAGGCTTTAAAGGCGGACCATTCCATTTTTCAGATGCTTTATTCCTCCGCTTCAAACTACTTTTATGGTTTTTCATTGAGACTAGAAAAAGATTAGTCTCCGCCGCCACCGCCGCCGTCAGATCCACCAGAGCTGTCACCACCGCTGGAGCTGCTACCGCCGCTTGAACTTTCGCTTGAGCTGCCACCACTTGAGCTTTCGCTGCCACTAGCACTGCTATCACTACTGTTGTCGCTTTTTCCGCTTGAGCTATTACCGCTATTTGTATTCTCGCTGTTTGCGCCAGCACGATCACTTGGGTTATTCTCTGAGCTTTCTTTAGTATGCTCATTCTCATCATCTTTTTTATTCGAAGGATTAGATTTTTGCTTCGTTTCAGTTGTTGAAGCTGCTGCTCCTACCGCTGAATGCTCCGCACCTGCTGCTTGATTATTTTGCTTTTGACGTTTTTCGCCGTCATTGTTAGCTTCCGCTGGACTTTGCTTTGTACTAATGATCGGATTATGGTAGTATTCAACAGCAAAACCTGCTGTGCGTCTTACTATGATAAAGATAATAACAGCAACGATTAACAGCAACGCTAGCAGCTGCGAGCTGCGTACATTGCCATAGGCTGGATCTAGATAGCCCTGCTCAAATAGCACAGTCATTGGTGTCCATATTCCATTGATTAGATCAGCTAACCATTGTGGACCTGAGAATGCCAATGAATCCGTACGTAACGCTTCAATAAAGAATCTTCCGATGGAATACCAAGCGATATACGTCGCTAGCAATTCCCCTTCACGCAAGAAGCGTCTTCTGCGAATAACAAACAATAGCACTAGACCGAGCAAGCTCCACAGCGACTCATAAAGGAAGGTCGGGTGAACATAACCTCCATCAATAAACATTTGATTAACAATGAAGCTTGGAATATGTAACGTTTCACGAAGAAAGGATTCCTCTACAGGACCACCGTATGCCTCTTGATTAACAAAATTGCCCCATCGACCGATCATTTGACCAATAAGCAGTGAAGGTGCACAAATATCGGCAATTCGCCAGAAATTATACCCTTTCGCACGGCTAAAGAAATACCCACAAATTAATGCACCGATGATCGCGCCATATATCGCGATACCTCCATTCCATATTTTTATGATTTCACCTAGATTGTCTTTGTAATGATCCCATTGAAATGCCACATAATAAATTCTCGCACAAATAATTGCCGTTGGTGCTCCGATCAATAACAGATCCATAAAAAAGTCTGATTTGATACCAAAACGCTTGCCCTCTTGTATAGCGAGTAACAAACCCGCTAATGCCCCAAGCGCTAAAATAACACCATACCATCGAATGGATAAAGAACCAATCTCGATAATTTCAGGATTGATCAATGAAATTCACCCTTCCTTCTCTTAAAGCATTGTGTTTCTCTCTTACTGCTATGTACCACTTCGCCTATTATATCATACGTAACAGATGACATCACAAAGGCACCTCCAAGTATACCCGTGCTTTCATCCGTTTATCTTGGAGGTGCTGTATGATTGTATTATGAACGTTGCATTTCCTTCGTTGGTCCTTCAACTGGAGGAACATTTAATCCGGCTTGTCTTAGTAGTACTGTCATCTGTCCGCGATGATGCGTCTGATGCACAATTAGCTTAGTAAGCATTTTGCCTTTCGTAGTAGGACCTGTAAAGCCTTGAACCTCAGCAAGCAAGTCCTCTGCAGTAAGCTTCTCTGCTTCCTTCAAAATAGCATTTGCAATGATTTCATAACGATGAGCAATTTCCACAACACTTGAAGGAATAGGCTCATCTCGTTTCGGACAAGGCACATCCAGTCCAATAACATGCTTAGAGATCGAACCTGCAGCACCAGTAAGATGCCATGCTAGCCAGCCTAAAGAGTTATGTCCTTCAACAATGCTATAGTTCAGCTTATCGTCTGTGATCGCCTTAATTACGTTTAATGTTGCACCTGCATTCTCATGCCAATCCTGTAAAAAATCTTCAACTACACGATACATATTTTTCGCTCCTTTTATTTATGTAGTGTGTCAGAATAAATGATCAATCATAATCATCCATATCATCTGCAATTGTTTCAGTCAACTTATTCGTAAACTGAAGGGCAGCATTATAGCCCATACGCTTCAGACGGAAATTCATCGCAGCAACTTCAATGATAACCGCTAAGTTTCGTCCAGGTCGAACTGGAATAGTGACAAGCGGAATATGCGTTTCAATAATTTGCGTCGTCTCCTCATCAAGACCCAAACGATCATATTGCTTGTCCTGCTGCCAATTCTCTAAACGAATGACTAGACCAATTCGCTTCTGCGTACGAACTGCACCTGCACCAAACAATGTCATTACATTAATAATACCTAGTCCACGTATTTCAAGCAAATGACGAATTAATTCTGGTGCTGTTCCCGTTAGCTTGCCATCAGCTGTTTGACGAATCTCTACCGCATCGTCAGCAATTAGTCTATGGCCTCGTTTCACTAATTCTAGAGCGGTTTCACTTTTACCAATACCGCTACCGCCAGTAATTAGCATCCCTACCCCATACACATCAACTAATACACCGTGAATCGTAGCTGTCGGAGCAAGCTGATTCTCTAAGAAATCAGTAATGCGGCTAGATAAGATCGTTGTCGCTATTGAGCTTCTTAGCACTGGAATATTGCATTCATTGGAATATTCAATTAGTTCAGCAGGCGCTTCTAAGCCGCGCGTAATAATAATACACGGCGTATCATCCAAACATATTTTACGCATACGTTCTCTGCGCTCTTCACTTGTTAGCATATTGATAAAGGAAATTTCAGTACGCCCTAAAATTTGAATGCGCTCACTTGGATGGTAATGAAAATAGCCTGCCATCTCCAAACCTGGTCTATATAAATCATCAACTGTAATTAGCCGCTTCTGTCCGTCTTCACCAGACAAAATTTCAAGCTGGAAATGTCTAACTAGATCTGCTACCTTTACTTTTTTCGGCATACATAAATCCTCCTTCATTACCAGTACACGATCTCACTCTTTCCATCGTATAGCAAAAATTAAGTAAACGCAATTATGAATACTAAAGCTTCTAGGCTAATCATGTCAAATTAATAAATAAAGCCCCACCGCAGACAATCCGCAGTGAGGCCTTACTAATAAGGTAATATTAGTTCTCGAAAATGTTTAGCTCAGTTTCTTTGTCGAATAGGTGAGCTTTGTTCATATCGATTGCAAGCTTAACTGTTGCGCCATCACGAAGTGTAGAACGACCATCTACACGAGCGATTACAGTGTCTGTGCCGATACCGTTAAGGTATAGGTACATTTCGTGACCAAGGTTCTCAGCAACCTCGATGTTTGCACTAACAATTGTTTTAGGTGAAGCTTCAAGGAATACTGGCTCTTCATGGATGTCCTCTGGACGAATACCAAGAACAACTTCTTTACCAACATAACCTTTAGAACGAAGAACTGCTGCTTTTCCTTCAGGAACAACAATATCTACGCCAGAAGCTTTGAAGTGTACTTCTCCACCTTGCTCAGAAAGAGAACCGCTAACGAAGTTCATGGATGGAGATCCGATGAAACCTGCAACGAAAATGTTTACTGGGTGGTTGTACAGTTCTTCTGGTGAAGCTGTTTGTTGAATGAAACCATCTTTCATAACTACGATGCGATCACCCATTGTCATCGCTTCGATTTGGTCATGCGTTACGTAGATAGTAGTAGTTTCCAAACGTTTTGTAAGTTTAGAAATTTCCGCGCGCATTTGACCACGAAGTTTAGCATCCAAGTTGGAAAGCGGCTCATCCATAAGGAATACTTGAGGCTCACGAACGATCGCACGACCAAGTGCAACACGTTGACGTTGACCACCAGAAAGTGCCTTAGGCTTACGATCTAGCAAATGTTCAATATCAAGAATTTTAGCTGCTTCACGAACGCGTTTGTCGATGTCAGCTTTTTTGAATTTACGAAGTTTCAAACCGAACGCCATGTTTTGATAAACGTTCATATGTGGGTACAACGCATAGGATTGGAATACCATCGCGATGTCACGATCTTTAGGAGCTACGTCATTCACAAGACGATCACCGATGAAAAGTTTACCTTCAGAAATTTCCTCAAGACCCGCAATCATACGCAAAGTTGTAGATTTACCGCAACCAGATGGACCAACGAGTACTAGAAACTCTTTATCTTTAATATCAAGATTAACATCAGTTACCGAAGCTCTCTCGCTTCCTGGATATCTTTTGTAAATGCCTTCTAAACGTACGCCTGCCATGTGTATTTCCCCCTAAGTGAAATTTTCTTATAGACCTATCTTATCCTAACTCTAGTCAGATGACTATGCACATACCTTACAAAAAAACTAATACGATTTCGTAACTTTGTACAATAGCAATATAATCTTCACTAATACAGCATCTCTGAACAATCTAACATCCAGTCCGGTCTCCTGCTTCAGCTTGTCCAATCGGTAAAGCAGCGTGTTGCGATGGATATAAAGCTTCTTCGCTGTCTCACTAACATTACAGTCTAAACTAAAAAATGTGTCCAGTGTTGCCAGCATCTCAGGCTCTACGAACAGCTCAGCTCGCTTTAGTGACTGTTCTAAATACTTTTGACGCTGTGCTTCCGGAATAGCGTATAATAACGCCTCTAGGCGCAGCATCCAAGGCAAGTGGATATTGCTGCTGGGATGAAATTTCCGACCTATATTAATGGATTCACGTAACGTCGTCACCGTCTCAATCATCATTTTAGCTGGAGCATTGGGATAGGTGATCGCAAGCTGACTTTCACCAAGCCATTCTGACGCCAGCATATCATGCAGACCTAATACGATATTCGTAAGCAAATCCTCCGTTGTTTCATCCTCTTCATGCTCAAGCTCAGCTTCTTCATCCTTAAGCAGAGTCATCGGCCCCCAGATAAGCCATTCATCATGCCCAAGCGGAATTAATAACGCATCCTCAGATAAGAAAGAACGCAGCAATTTATCTAGCTCAGCATAACTGCCTTTTAATTGTGTAGAGCCATCTGCAACTAACAGGATAGGTAACATATCATTATAGAAGGAATTAGCAAGCACAAGATGATCAGGTATATAACCAGTCGTCGTTCCACGATCAATTTGCTCCTGTAGCCATTCCCCAAGCTTAGTCGCTTGCTTTTCTTGCTTCGACATGCCGGCATAGTGATTATCTACAATTGTGCTTGGCTTATTGAAAATAAGCATAACAATCAATTGCTGTTCAGTTGGATTTAGCTTTCTTCCAATAAACTCAATAATTTCACAATAATCGGCATGAAGATCATGTATAAGCCATACATCCCCATCGCCTTCAATATATTGACCTTTTTCTATTGTTGCATTTTCAAAAGAGGGGCCCATAAACTTGTACATGTCCTCAAGACTTCGATTGCTTGTTACTACAGAACAATTTAGTATGTATTCAAGCTGCTTTTGCAGATCAAGTGAAATCATGTGCTGGCACTCTCCTGATTCTCTATTTAACAATATTGTAACACATCATAATTGCTCGACGCATATCTTTCGCCACATTAAATAATGAGCTAACCGTTTAGAAAGAGAGCGATTATCATAAGCTGTGAGAAGAATACTCTCAAATTAAGCATGATCACTATTCAGTTAGTATGCTTTAATGTTGCGATGTTATAATTGAAGCATTCTTTCTCTTAAACCAATACCGCTTATTGCGTTATCTGAATGGTTAGTTTTGTGATGATATTACAACGCGTTTCTTGCAGCGTTCTTTCTTGACGCTTACCATACTTCATGTTAATCTTTGGATAACAATATTATTCTTATTAAATTAATCAGATTACTTGCATTTAAAAGTAATTTAAGTAGGAGGATACATTTACATGTCAAGAGTTGTTATTTTGTCAGGCAGTCCTAGTGCCAATTCTCGTCTAAATGGACTAACTAATTATGTTCGTCAAGCACTTACAGAAGCAGGCTTGCAAACTGCATTTATTCAAGTTATTGATCTACCTCCAGAGGATCTAGTTTACGCTAAGTTTAACAGCCCTAGCATTATCGCAGCTAACGAGCTTATCGAAGCAGCCGATGCTGTTGTCATTGCTAGTCCAGTTTATAAAGCATCTTATCCTGGTGTACTAAAAGCATATATTGACCTACTGCCACAAAAAGGTTTTGAAAATAAACTTATCGCTCCTGTATTCATCGCAGGCACGATGGCACATATGCTAGCGGTCGACTACGCACTTAAACCTATGCTTGCTTCAATGGGGGCGAATCATTATACAAAAACGGTTTATGCAACGGACAACAATGTTACTCGAGTGGAAACTGAAGATGGTCAGTATCAATTTACAGTTGAAGCTGAGATCGAGGCTCGCTTACAGGGTGTAGTCAATGAGCTTGTAAACTACTTCAATAAAGAATAAGACCTTTCAATATGCTCTTATAATCAAGGTTGGATGAGTAAATCTCAGTCCAACTTTTTTTATGCCCCTTTTACACAGTGTCATCGTACAGTGCTGCTTTGCAATAAAATATCCACCTTCACTGCAATCCCCACTCAAAAATGCTCGTCTACATATCACAATTCACTCTATATGTCAGATTTGATTTGAATACTATTGATATAAATGACATTATATGCAATTTATACTCTGTTTTCTGTACTTTGTTTATAGTACTTTCATGATTTTTTTGTAATTCATTGCGGATTGACTTTATACCAAATAAAAAGCTAACATTAATTTGTAAGATAAATTGACATCAAGAAAGGGAGTTGTTTTATGAAAAAATTAAAGGTTATTAGTGCCATTGCAGCCTGTGCTATTTGCGTTTCTATGGTAACAACCGCTGCTCCAGCAAATGCTTTTGTTCCTAATGGTGTAATTAAATCCTCTGTGACAACAACGGATGCGTTAAAAAATCTTTATAAGCTATATCACGAAGCCAAAGCTATCAATCTATCTACATATCCTGCGGAATATACAAATCAAGTTAAGCATGCAATTAATATGGTAAATGATATTACACCTAACAGCACTGTTTACAAAATCAATCAAACACGCCTCTATCTTCAGGTTGCGGTTGATACTTTAACAATCGACCTACAAAAAGCTTCAATTGCAGACATCCAAGAAGCAGTTAAGGCAGGTAAGCTCACTTATGTTGAGCTAGTTCATATGTAACTTGCTCGTATTAATCTGTATAGCTCGCATAGCGTGCAAATTAATGCGATCGCAACACTTAACCCTAAAGCTCTTACATTAGCAGCTCAAGCTGATGAAGCGGTTAAAGAGGATCCAAGTAAAGCTTCAGGCATGTTTGGTATTCCAGTGTTGATTAAAGATAACATCGGCACAACTAAAGCTGATGGCATGGCTACTACTGCTGGCTCTATCGCATTAGCTAACAACTTTGTTGAAGATGACGCCTTTATCGTTTCACAGCTTAAAAAGGATGGTGCTATCCTTCTAGGTAAAACTAACCTTTCTGAATTTGCTAACTTCATTACAAGTGGAATGAGAAATGGTTACTCTACACTAGGTGGTCAAGTCCTCAATCCATATCTACCAAACGTACTTGATGTTTCAGGTTCTTCATCAGGCTCAGGCGCAGCTGGTGCAGCAGCATTAGCAGCAATTACAATCGGTTCTGAAACTTCCGGTTCCATACTATCGCCATCATTCCGCAACTCTTTGGTTGGTCTAAAACCAACATTAGGACTTGTAAGCCGTAGTGGTATCATTCCTCTTGCTCATAGTCAGGACGTTGCTGGTCCAATGGGACGCAGTGTAGCCGATGTAGCAGCGCTATTAACAACGATTCAAGGCTACGATAAAAATGACCTATATATTAATATGGGCGTTAATAACGAAATCGTAGTTGACGAGTCTTATTTAGCTGACAAAATGGAAAACTACACAGAATACTTAAATGAGGACGGTTTGAAGGGCAAAACGCTTGGCGTTTACAATGTTCCAAACAAGGAAACTCAACCTGACGTCTATGAAGTATTTTTGAAGTCCATTAAAGTACTAGAAGAGCAAGGTGCTAAGGTCATATTTGGTAAAGATGGCGGCCCTATGATTAATGAAATCCCTACAGCTCCAGCTTCCAAAGTATTGTACTATGACTTCAAACAAGATATTGAATCCTATATTCAATCACAAAAAAATCCGATCATTGCAAGTGACGGTAAAACAGAAATTAAAAGCTTAGCAGATGTTATTGCTTATAATAAAAAGAACCTTTCAGTGCTTAAATATGGTCAAACGATTCTTGAGGAATCCAATGGCTATGATATGACACCTGGCTCAGAAGACTATAAGAACTACGAAAGCCAACGAGCTGCTGATATTGAATACTCTCGTAAAAACGGTATTAACTATCTACTAGATAAATATGAGCTTGACGGCCTAATTGGTATGAACGGAGCTACGACTGGTATTGCAGCTAAAGCTGGTTACCCAAGTATTACAATCCCTGCTGGATACCGTACAGCAGAAGGTGGTAATGGTGAGCCGATCGGTCTACAAATTACTGGCGATGCATTCTCTGAGGAAAAGCTAATTGAAATGGGCTATGACTTCGAGCAAGCAACTAAGGTTCGTACAGCTCCTGGTATGGCTGTTAAAGAACGCCTTAAACAAATCATTGACGATGCAGTAGCTGAAGGCTATACAGGTGAAGCTTTAGAAAGAGCAACTAGCGTATACACAAATAACTTCGCAACGCAATACGAAGTTGATACTGCTGGTAATAGCTTATACTACAAGCTATACACTGATCTAATGAAGGATCTGAAATAGTACCTCCAACAATGTAGAACATATGAAGTAAAACAAAAGGTGAAATCCGCTCTTGGATTTCACCTTTTGCTCATTTTAAGCTTTGTTTTTCTGGTACTAGCCTAAGTTCTTACCGAAAGAAACTCCATACTCTGTGCAACCTTTTACGTGCTTAACTACTTTTCTTTAGACGGTGCTCCACTAGCTAATAGAGAATACGACTGCTTACGAAATTGATTAGGAGACACACCAACCATTTTTCGAAACGCCGTACTAAAATAATGCTGCGTATCATAGCCTACTTGAAGTGCAATTTCCTGAATAGATAACGATGACTGCTTTAATAGATGTCTGGCATGCTTCATACGTACATACGTTAGATACTGTACAAAGTTTAAGCCCAGCTCTTGTTTGAACAAACGACTTAAATAAACGCTTGTTACATTTAATTGAACTGCCAGCTTTTCTAATGAGAGAGAGCTCTCCCAGTACTTTTCATCGATAATATGCTTTGCTTGCTTAATAATTGGCGTTAGCTTTTGCGTCAGATGCAATTCATTTTTAGCTTCAATATAGGCTTGCTGAATACTATTCACGCCATAAAATAAAGGGATCGAGCATATTTTTAGTTCTATCTTCAAATAGTGCCTCACAAGCTCCGCAATATCCTCGAACCAAGCTCCTTCACTCCATAGATAATTAATAATGATAAAATCATTCCGCTCATCTCGAAACATATAGTAGCGTTCATCTTGCTTATACATATATTCATGAACGATATTTTCAATTGCGTAGCGTATTAACTGCTTATCCCGCTCCGAATGAATACGCAAGGGCTGCTCTGTATCCCACGACATTAGACTTAGCTGTTGCGGCGCATCTACTGGTAGCTTAAGAAATTGTAGCTGCTCCTGCAGCGCATCCTCTTCGACTTCGCCTCTAATCCATTCCTGACCAAATCTTTCACGCAGCACATGCAGGTTTTTATCAATCTGGTAGGAAGCCTGCTCGAATAACTTTTCATGAACACGCTCGCGCTCGATTTTATTGGTCATCGCTAATAATGTTTCTTCTAAATGCTTGGGATCAACAGGCTTTAATATATATTCCTCAACATCGAGCTTTATCGCTTCCTGCGCATAAGCAAACTCATCATGCCCTGTAATAATGCTTACCTTACATTTAGGCAGTTTATCTTTTAACTGCTTAATTAAATCAAGCCCATTCATGATCGGCATACTTAAATCAACAAGCATCATATCAGCTGTATGCTTAAGCGCTAGCTCCAACGCCTCTTCTCCGTCCTCCGCCTCAGCTACTAGCTGTAAACCAAGTTTTTCCCAGTTAACAGATTGTGCAATACCTTCACGAATAATGCTCTCATCATCAGCTATGATAACCTTTAACGCTTTCGTCATGCTGATCACTGCCTTTCTGAGTCAAAATCGGATGTGTGATCGTCACCGTTGTCCCCTGATTCAATTCACTTTCTATTGAAATGCCATAGCTTACGCCAAAGGTTAATTGAATTCGCTCCTGAACATTTCTTAACCCATAACCAACAAGCTCTCCACCGCGAGATAGCGTTGGTGTAGCAATGTAATCGTGCTCTATAGTTTTATCGAACAGTGCTCTCTTTAGGTTTAACAATCTTGTCTCATCCATGCCTTTGCCATCATCCTTTACGACCATTCTCAGGTCGCCCTGATGAATACTAATATGGAGAGAAAGATTACCTGGTCCTCTTCGTTCCTTTATTCCATGATAAATTGCATTTTCAAAGATCGGTTGAAGAATGAGTTTCAGCACAAACAATCGCGTACACTGCTCATCTACCTCAATAGAATAATTCAGCTTCTCCTTATACCTTGTCTTTTGAATGATAAGATAGCTCTTTATGTGATCAATCTCATCCACTAGAGGTATAATTTCATTTCCTTTACTTAGCCCGATACGGAACAGTTTAGATAAGGCGCCAACAACCTCTGTCGCTTCATCTGCTCCTTCCTTACGAGTAAGCCACTGAATCGTATCTAATGTATTGTATAGAAAATGAGGCTGAATATGAGCCTGCAGACTTCTAAGCTCTGCTTCTCGCTTTTTAAGCTGCTCTTCCTTTACCTGCATTAACAGCTTTTTAATTTGTTGAATCATATGACGAAAGCTATCACCGAGCATCCCTACTTCATCCTTACGATCGGATAACAGAGGAATATTCATATTACCCTCTTCAACCTTACGCATCATTGAAGCTAGCTTCGTAATTGGCTTAGAAATCGAGGTGGATAAATAGATCGAAGCTGTCATCCCAATTACACATAATAGGAAGAAGAACAAGACTAAGTATTTATTAACCTCCTTAATTGCCTGCAGTGTATCTCTCATTGGAAAGACGCCGACGGTCGTCCAATTCGTAAAGGGAGATGTGTGGTACAAAATATGATGAGATTCCTTATTAATCTCTACGTTAAAGCTACCTGATGACTGCTCTTGCCACTCTTCGTATTGATTTGGTACAAAACTATACGTATACGGCGGTTCATAAATGACATCTCCTATTTCATCAACGACGAGTAGATAGCCATTTTTCCCAAGCTTTACATCACCAAGCATCTCAGCTATTACTCTCAGCTTAAGATCGATTAACACAACGCCCCTTGTATTACCGCTGTCAGGATCTTGAATGGCTCGAACGACGGAGACTATCTCACTATCCTTATAATTAACATGTGTGGTCACGTTACGATTTACTGGATGACCAATGATTTTATATATGCCGCGAGCTGCGATAGCTTCATGATACCAATATTCTTCTGCCAAGTTTCTATTACTGCGCGCATACATATCATTACTTAAATATTGACCATCATTACGCACAACCATAATGCCTGCAATTTCCGAGTAAAGCGTACTGAAGCCCTGCAAAAAACGATGCAGACGAATACGCTCCTCATCCTCCTGTAGCATCACACTGCCCTCATCTAAAAAGTGCTGCACATCCTGATTCATGGATATAAAATAGCTAATATTTTGTATACTGCCGGCTTGCACATCTAGTGATTTGCTCACATTACCAATCAGCTGCAGCAAATGAGTATTCGACTGCTTTTCTAATATATTGCTTACCGTCCAAGAAATAAAAAGGGTAATGCATAGCGCTGGCAGTATACTAATCAATAAAAAGTGAATTATTAATTTATCGCGAATGGACCAGTTATTCATTTGAAACCATTTGGAAAACATCGAATCACTCCTTTATCTCTCTATCTATCTCTATTTGACATAGAAATGCTCGACATTTTCCTTAGTAACGACAGACACTCCAGTATCGATATAAATCGGCAAAGGAGCTACCCCAGTATTTTGCTGAGTGGATATCGGCTCAACAAGCTGGTGGTTCAAATGAAATAGTTGCATTAACGACCAATAGCCCATATTCCATGTTCCTTGTACAATGGTCGCACTTAATACACCTGACTTTACCATATCTAATGTGCCTTTATCGGTATCAAAACCAATGACTTCAAGCTCATCAACTTTTCCTTCCGACATAAGCGCATGTCCTACTCCGATGCCACCATTCGCTTCGGTTACAAAAACTCCTTTAAGCTTTGGATATTGCTCAATTAGCTTCACTGCAGCCTGCTCACTGCTCCATAAATCGCCCTTTCCGTCTTCTGTAGCTACAACTGTCATCTGAGGATAGTTTGTAATAATCGTCGATACAAACCCTTCTTTGCGTTCCATATGGTTCTGTTGATTTAACAATGTAATAATGGCAACCTCGCCCTGGTTGCCTAATAGCTCTGCCATCTTATGCGCTGCAGTCTCACCAGCTTTATAATTATTCGTACCGATATAGGCATAAGCATTACTTTCAGGAGCATCCGCATCAAACATCACGACTGGAATTCCCGCATCAACAGCTTTATTAATCGCTTCATTGAGCGCTGTAGGGTCCATCGCGGATATTGCAATCCCTGCTGGGTTTCTTGCAATAACTTGTTCCAACACAATAATTTGTTCTTGCACATCGTACTGAGTTGAGCCTTTATATTCGATAGAAACACCAAGCAGGGACGCTGCATCCTCAAAGCCTTTTAATACATTTTTCCAATAATCAATGCCTGTTAGAAAGTTAACCATGACATACTTTTCATCCATGGAGCCTTTAAGTCCAACTTCACGCTCTAATCTTTCTGTTTCGCTGCCTCTAATAAACATCATATAAAAGAAAGAAAATGCAACCAAAATGACAATGAGATACAGAAATAAGAGCTTCTTCATAACTATTGACCCCCAACCGTTCATTCAACCCAACCATTTACATAAGAAATGAAATATTCCACTAATGTGAAGATTTATTCTTATTATATAGGTCAAAGGCTACAGCGAACAATAGGACAAGCCCCTTAATTCCTTGTTGATAGTCGATCCCTAAGCCGACAAGCGACATCCCATTATTCATGACGCCCATAACTAAACCACCGACGATCGAGCCGATAACGGTACCTACTCCTCCAGTAGCTGATGCTCCCCCGATAAATGCAGCTGCAATCGCATCAAGCTCGAAGTTAACACCTGCCTTTGGCGTTGCCGCATTAAGACGTGCTGAAAATACTAAACCAGCCAACGCTGCCAACACGCCCATATTAACAAAAACCCAGAACGTTAATTTCTTAGTTTTTACCCCTGATAGCTTTGCGGCCTTTTCATTACCGCCAAGTGCATAAATGTGTCGGCCTATTATTGTTTTCTTCATAACGAAGCTATAGATTGCGATAAGAATAAATAAAAGAATGAAGATATTAGGTAAACCTTTGTATGATGCAAAAATAAACGAAAAATAATTAATAACAGCAATTAAAATGACCAGCTTAGCAATAACAACGAACAATGGTGTTGATTTTAATTCATATTTCTTTTCAATCGATATTCTTCTCCACTCAAATACAATAAGTAGAATAGACAGCATAACGCCTAACAGAATCGTCACGAGATGTAAGTCTCCGCTATGAGGAAGATCTGGAATAAAGCCTGTACTAATTGCACGGAATCCATCGGGGAACGGTGCTACCGATTGACCATTCAATACAAGCATCGTTAATCCTCTAAATAGCAGCATCCCGGCCAACGTCACAATAAAGGCGGGAATTCGTACATATGCTACCCAAAAACCTTGCCAAGCTCCTACGAGCGCTCCAATAATAATAGATAAAATAATCGCAACTACAAAAGGAATGTGATAATTGACCATCATAATCGCTGACACTGCACCTACAAAAGCAGCTACAGATCCAACAGACAAATCAATATGTCCTGTAATAATAACTAGCAGCATCCCAATCGCTAATATTAAAATATAGCTGTTTTGTAGTACTAGGTTTGTAATATTTAATGGCTTCATAAGCGTACCACTCGTAATAATTTCAAACAGCAGCATAATTAAAACTAAAGCGACAAACATTCCATATTGTCTTATGTTGCTTTTAACTGCTGTCTTGATTGTCTCGATCATGATCCATTCCGTCCTTTCGTCATATATTTCATAAGCAGCTCCTGGGTCGCTTCCTCTCTCGTAACTTCTCCCGTAAATCGCCCTTCATTCATTACATAAATGCGATCGCAAATACCTAGCAGCTCAGGTAGCTCAGAGGAAATTACTAAAATACCCTTCCCTTCATGTGCCAACTCGTGAATAATCGTATAGATTTCATATTTAGCACCGACATCAATACCTCGTGTCGGTTCATCCAGGAACAATACATCTGGCTCTGTATAGATCCATTTACTTAATACAACCTTTTGCTGATTACCACCTGATAGATTCCCAGTAATTTGATGAACGCTAGGTGTCTTAATTCGTAGCCTCTCTCTGAATGACTCAGCATCCCTCAACTCCTGATGATCATTAACAACCTGATACTTGCTAATTCGATCCAGATTCGATATCGTAATATTGCGCTTAATATCCTCAATTAATATTAAGCCGTATTCCTTACGATCCTCTGTAACGTAAGCGATCCCTGCATCAATCGCATCACTGATCGATTTTAGATGCAGCACTTTTCCATCTTTTTTAATTTCTCCACTCTTTTTCAATCCGTAGCTTCCACCAAATATACTCATTGCAAGCTCTGTGCGTCCTGCACCCATTAGACCTGCTACTCCTACTATTTCACCTTTTTTAATGTGGAAATTAACGTTATCTATGACAATACGCTCTGTCTGTGTAGGATGCTGTACTGTCCAATTACTAACCTCGAAGAACGTCTCGCCTAATATTGCATGTCTAGTAGGATAACGCTGTGTAAGATCGCGACCAACCATGCCTTTAATGATCCGTTCCTCTGTAATATCATCTCTATCCATGTACAGCGTTTCAATCGTTTGCCCATCACGCAATATCGTAATCGCATCAGCAACCTTCATAATCTCGTTAAGCTTATGCGAAATAATAATCGAGGTTAATCCCTGCTCCTTAAACTGTAATAACAAGTTAAGCAGGTTTTCACTGTCCTCTTCATTAAGCGCAGCCGTAGGCTCATCTAATATGAGCAGCTTTACCCTTTTCGCAAGAGCTTTCGCTATTTCAACTAGTTGCTGCTTACCTACACCGATAAACCCAGCAAGCGTCGTCGGTATTTCATCCAAGCCTACCTTTTCTAGCAGCTTTTTCGTTTCTCGTTCTGTCTCAAGCCAATTAATAATTCCTAACTCTGCTCGCTCATTGCCTAAAAAGATATTTTCAGCAATCGACAGCTGCGGAATTAACGCGAGCTCCTGATGAATGATGACGATTCCTTTTTCTTCACTGTCAGAAATATCTTTAAACGCACAAAGCTCATTTTCAAATAAAATATCTCCTTCATAACTGCCTACTGGATATACGCCCGAGAGCACCTTCATTAAAGTAGACTTACCTGCTCCGTTCTCACCCATTAGCGCATGTATTTCACCCTCACGCACCTTTAAATTTACGTTATGAAGAGCTTTTACACCTGGAAATGTCTTCGTAATATTACGCATCTCTAATATTATCTTTTCCAATCGACACACTCCCATTTCTATAGAAGGGATAGGAATAGAAATGACTTAGTAATACATGATTACCAAGTCATTTCTATCTTTACCTATAGTTAAAAGTCACTTTCTGAATAATAACCTGAATCTATAAGCACGTCCTTGTAGTTCGTTACATCAACGCTAACAGGCTCAAGTAGATATGAAGGTACAACTTTTACGCCGTTGTTATACGTTTCTGTATCATTAACTTTCGCCTCTTTACCTTCTAGTACTGCTTCAGCCATTGATACAGCTACTTTAGCTAGCTCACGAGTATCTTTGAAAATAGTTGATGTTTGTTCGCCTGCAATAATTGATTTAACAGATGCAAGCTCAGCATCCTGACCACTAATAATTGGCATTGGCTTGTCTGCGGAACCATAACCTACCCCTTTAAGTGAAGAGATAATACCAATACTAATTCCGTCATACGGCGATAGTACAGCATGAACAGTATCTGAAGAATAGTTCGCACTTAGTAGGTTATCCATGCGCGCTTGAGCAGTTGCACCGTCCCAACGAAGCGTTGCTACTTGCTCCATTTGTGTTTGACCGCTCTTAACAACTAATTTACCGTTGTCAATGTACGGCTGCAGCACACTCATTGCACCATTGAAGAAGAAATAAGCGTTGTTATCGTCTGGAGATCCTGCAAATAGCTCAATATTGAATGGTCCTTTGCCATCTTTCAGTCCAAGCTTATCCTCAAGATAGCTAGCTTGCAGCACACCTACTTTAAAGTTATCAAATGTAGCATAATAGCTAAGATGTGGCGTATTACGAATTAAGCGATCATATGCAATAACTGAGATTTTCTCATCAGCTGCTTTTTGTAGCACCTCTGTTAATGATTCACCATCAATAGCTGCGATAACTAGTACGTCTACACCTTTTGTAATCATGTTTTCAATCTGTGAAATTTGATTTTCAATGACATCCTCGGCATATTGTAAGTCAACTTTATAACCGAGACTTTCAAACTCCTTCTTCATGTTATCGCCATCAGCAACCCAGCGCTCAGATGACTTCGTTGGCATTGCGATCCCAACGCTTCCTTTGCCACCGCCTCCTCCTGAAGAACAAGCAGCAAGAATTACAACAAGTAAACTGACGATCATCATTACAGCTATCTTTCTCATTTCGTAACCCCTTTCAATTTTTGATACACTCTAAGTGTAAATTGTAAGCAGTTACATGTCTTTCCAATAAATTAGCCTATATTTATAATTTTTTAGCGTATTTAAAATGAAAAAGAGTGGCTGAAGCATAAAGCTGCTTCAAACCACTCTTATACTGAATGTAGTACATTTAAAACAAAAAAAGAGACCTTCGTCTCTAACTTGTATAAAAAACTGGTGAGCCATGAAGGACTCGAACCTTCGACACCCTGATTAAAAGTCAGGTGCTCTACCAACTGAGCTAATGGCTCTCATTAAGAGAAAATGGTGGAGGCTGATGGATTCGAACCACCGAACTCGGAGAGAGCAGATTTACAGTCTGCCGTGTTTAGCCACTTCACTAAGCCTCCATATTAATGGTGGCTCGGGACGGAATCGAACCGCCGACACGAGGATTTTCAGTCCTCTGCTCTACCGACTGAGCTACCGAGCCATAATATGTGTTATTAAATTTTTAAATAAAAATGGCGGAGCTGACGAGATTCGAACTCGCGGTCTCCTGCGTGACAGGCAGGCATGTTAGGCCTCTACACCACAGCTCCGTATTTTTAATGGTGGAGGATGACGGGATCGAACCGCCGACCCTCTGCTTGTAAGGCAGATGCTCTCCCAGCTGAGCTAATCCTCCATATGGTAGCGGCGAAGGGGATCGAACCCCCGACCTCACGGGTATGAACCGTACGCTCTAGCCAGCTGAGCTACACCGCCACATTTTTTTGACTTGTCCATCTTACTCAATTCTTATGGACTTGTCAACTACTTTTGCTCAATAATTTCATTGAGCTTTTCAAGGTTTGAACCTTGAAAACTGGATATGAAAGTTGTGAATCTCCAAAGTTAATCAAGCAGAAGCATATGCTTCCGATGTGACTTATGAATCTTCGCTTACGCTCCGTATTCAAAGTCTGTAGGATAAGCCCTCGACCG
>Ga0180216_1000376_pt1 | contig 48989 bp, 49 predicted proteins | sample eDN3rd37CBELigMG_FD_128879 | JGI IMG/M metagenome (GOLD analysis project Ga0180216, IMG submission 128879) | Enriched Miracle-Growth compost microbial communities from Emeryville, California, USA - eDNA 3rd pass 37_C BE-Lig MG (version 2)... ...
CTCATCGCGCTGGAAGAGCGGCCGCTGCAAGGCCCGCCGAGCGCCGCCGCGGAAGCGCCGACCGCGCCCGCGACGTCGATCCCGAACGTCGTCAAGTAACCGCATATAAAAACCCCGGCCGTCATGGCCGGGGTTTTGGCCCGCGAGGGCTGACGCTATCGGCGCTCGTTAGTCCGCCAGATAATCGCGCCGCATTCCGTCATGAGCATAGGGAACGCCGCGATGCCGGCCGTAGGAATGCGCGGCCTTGGTGCCGTGCACGCTGCGGCCATAGAACGCCTGCGGCGCGTAAGCGAAGGCGCTGCCGTCATTGCCGCGCAGCGAGGCCACCGGCGGATTGATGTTGCCCGTGCCGAAGTCCGGGTTGAAGGACTGTGCGAAGGCCGGGGTGGTCAGAACCGCCGCAACCGCCGCGCTCAAAAGAAGCTTCTTCATCGTCATCTCCCATCATCTACTGACGGCATCTGTGGCCGCCAGGCCGGGAGATGGGTCGGCACGGTGTTGGTCGCTTGCCTGAAATTGCCCTCGTGTGCCGAGGGTTGCGCTTTTGCGCCGCGCCTGCTTCGTGTTCATGACGTAGCGCATCGGGCGATCGTTGCATTTATGCATCAACACGCGACGCTCACGCAGGCGTGTCTTGCGGTGCAGCAATCGGCCGACGATATACGCACGTGCGCCGATGCCACCACGCATAAGAGCGCGAGGAAACCTCCGAGGAAACTTCCAAGTTCGGCCGCCCTTAATCTCCTCGAGCGGGGATCGCATGTCTTACGATTCGATGCCCGGCGACGATCGCTGCCTGCGATTCACGCCTTCAGAATTGATGCAACACCACGTCGTGCAGTGGACCGGCTTGAAAGCCGATGTTGTCATCGCCACCCAGAGAGAACCGTTCACGTATCGGTTCAAATCGAACCGCCACCTCCTGATCGCCACGGAACACGGCGAGCGCGAGGATGGCGAAACGGAAGTCGAGGGCTTGCCGCGCTCTCGCCTGCGCAGCCTGAGCGGCAAGCTGACATTCGTCCCGGCGGGACGCGAATTGAGCGGCTGGCATCGCCCGATGGTGCCGGTGCGCGCGGTGTCTTTCTATATCGATCCGCAAGGGCCGCTGCTTGATGACGCGCTCCGCTTCAGCGAGATCGACTTTCAGCCGCGCTTGTTCTTCGCGGACGCGGAACTGTGGCGCATCGCCATGAAGCTGAAGGACGAAGTGCTCAAGGGCGAAAACGGCATGCGCAATTACAGCGAGGCGCTGGTGGTGATGCTGGCGCACGAGCTTGTCCGGCTCAACAACAGCGGCCAAGCGGCATCGGGCGTCGCGCGTGGCGGTCTCGCCGGCTGGCAGCAAAAGCGGGTCGCGGACTACATCGAGGCGCATCTATCGGAAAATGTGCCGCTCGCGGATCTCGCTGCGCTCGTGGACTTCAGCCCGTTCCATTTCGCGCGCGCCTTCAAGCGTTCGTTCGGGCTGCCGCCGCACCGCTACCACATCAACCGCCGCATCGAGCGCGCCAAGGAGCTGCTGGCCGTGCCGTCGAGCTCGGTGACGTCGGTCGGATTGGCGGTCGGCTTTGCCGAAACGAGTTCTTTCTCGGCGGCCTTCCGCAAGATCACCGGCCGCGCGCCGAGCGACTATCGCCGCGAGGTGATCGCCGGCACGCGCATTCTCATGCTGCCCGGCCAACCGATCCCGGCCGAGCTGCGCGAGGCGCCGCAAGCGCCTTAGCCGTCGATCGCGCGCGGGCGGTCAGCCGAACCGCCCGCCGTCATTCGCAGTATTTGCAGGGCGGGAAGTCGCGGCTGTAGACCGGCTGCTTGAGGAAGGCTTCCTTGTCGTAGGTCCAGAACTGGCTGACGGCGGGATAGGTTTTGACCACCGTGTTCCAGAGCTCTTCGGTGTCGTAGCCGAGCATCTTCTTCTTCTCGACCTTCTTGATGTAGATGTTCTGGATCGGCGCCTTGGTCGCGAGGTCGAGCTGCACCGGGCCGCGCACGGCGTCGAGCTTGATGTCCGCCATGGTCTTGATGAACTCGGTCGGGCCGGGAAACTGGCCCTTGTGCTTCGTCATGACCTCGTCGATCCATTGCGCGGTCGAATAATTGCCCTCCGAGTAATAGGACGGCACCTTGCCGTACTTGGCGCGGTAGCGTTTGACGAAGTCCTCGTTCTTGGGCGTCTCGAGCGCGGCGCTGTACATCAGCGCCGAAACGTCGCCGATCACCTCATCGCCCATGAAGGGCAGCACGAACTCGTCGTAGCTGGTGCCGCCGGCGACGATCGGCTTCTTGTTGCCCGCGGCGCGCAGTTGCTTAGGAAACTGCAGCGACATCGGGCCGACCATCAGCGTGAAGATGGCGTCGATGTCGGACTTCATCGTCGGGATGTAGGGCCCGAAGTCCTTGGTGCCGAGCGGCGTCCAGATCTTCTGCACGATCTTGCCGCCGCAGTCCTCGAACGCCTTCTGAAAGCCGCCGAGCTGCTCGTAGCCGAAGGCGTAGTCGGCGACGACCGCGCTGATCCGCTTGTAGCCCTGATCGCACGCCCATTGGCCGAGCGGATGGTTGGGCATCGACGGCACCCAGGTCGAAAACGCGACATAGGGGTATTTGTCGACCTGCCTCTGCGCGAGATCGTCGGCGGTGGCCGAGGTGCCGATATAGAGGACCTTCTCCGCCGTCGAGACGGGGCCGAGCGCATAGGCGCTGGAGGCGAGCAGGGCGCCGACCAGCATATGCACCTTGTCCTGCAGGATGAGCTTCTTGGCTTTGGCGACGTCGATGTCGGGCTTGCCTTGATCGTCCTCGACGATGAAGTTCACTTTGACGCCGCCGAGCATGCCGTTGTGCTCGTCCAGATACATCTGGAAGCCGTTGACCATGTCGGTGCCGATGGCGGTGTAGATGCCCGTGCGCGGCGCGAGAAAGCCGATACGCAGGTCCTCGGCGTGAGCGCGCGGTGGCGAGGCCGCAAGCGTTGCGCCGGCGATCAGTAAGGCAAGTATCGACGATCGGAATGCGGTCATGGCCGTCTCCCCTGGAGGGGCAGCGTCCATTCTGTCGCGGACGTCACGCCCGGTGCAGCAATTTCCGGCCGCGAGGCTAGCGCGTGGCGCGGAAGGGCGGAAGACGTCGGCGTAAAGAAAAAGCCCCGGCGCGGGCGCCGGGGCCGTCGCCCACGCGGATCGGGGGCGTCAGGGCTTGATGAACGTACCGCTGCGCAGTTCGTTCACGGCCTGCTTGAGTTCGGCCTGAGTGTTCATCACGATCGGGCCGTACCAGGCGACCGGCTCCTGGATCGGCTTGCCGGAGACCAGCAGGAAGCGGATGCCCTCGTCACCGGCCTGCACGGTGACCTCGTCGCCGCTGTCGAACAGGATGAGCGAGCGGTCGCCGGCCGGCTCGCGAAACACGATCTCCTCGCCATCGAGCTGCTTCTCGGTCAGCACGCCTTGCGGCGCCGAGGCCGAGGCGAACTTGCCGTCGCCCTCGAACACATAAGCGAAGGCGTGGCGTTCGACTTCGACCTTCAGCGTTTTGCGCTGCCCGGGCGGCACGAACACATCGAGATAGCGCGGATCGGCGGCGACGCCGTCGACCGGGCCCTTCTTGCCCCAGAACTCGCCGCAGATGACGCGCAGGCGCGTGCCGTCATCGTCGACGATCTCCGGAATCTCGGCGGCCTTCACGTCCTGATAGCGCGGCGCGGTCATCTTCAGCGACGAGGGCAGGTTCGCCCAGAGCTGGAAGCCGTGCATACGGCCCTGCGCGTCGCCCTGCGGCATCTCCTGATGCATGATGCCGCGGCCCGCCGTCATCCATTGCACGTCGCCGGCGCCGAGCGAGCCGCGATTGCCGAGGCTGTCGCCATGCTCCACCGTGCCATGCAGCACGTAAGTGATGGTCTCGATGCCGCGGTGCGGATGCCACGGAAAGCCGGCGAGATAATCGTCCGGCCGGTCGTTGCGGAAATCGTCGAGCAGAAGGAAGGGATCGGTCTCGGACGTCTCGCCGAAGCCGAAGGCGCGGCGCAGCCTCACGCCCGCGCCTTCCATCGTCGGCTTCGATTGAACGATCCGCTTCACGGGCCGGATCGACATGGCACTGTCCTTTCGCTTATTTGGCTGCGAGCTTGGCGGCGAACGCGGCGAAGTTGGTGATGTAGGTCTTGAGGAAGCCGGTGACGCTGTCGTCGGTGACGTCGTTATCGGCGTTGATGAGGTCCGGCTTGAAGTGGATGTAGGCTTCGCCGCCGACCACGTGGACGCCCTGGGTGCCGAGCACGAAGCGCAGATGGCCTTGGGCCAGCGCGGTGGAGATCACGCCGCCGGACGTGCCGATGACCGCCGCCGGTTTGCCGGGCCAGGAGGTCTTGCCCCAGGGACGCGCACCCCAGTCGATGGCGTTCTTGAGGAGGGCGGGGATGCTGCGGCTGTGCTCGGGCGTGACGAACAAGAGTGCGTCGGAGCCTTCGACCTCGCTCTTGTAGCGGGCGACCGGCGCCGGCACCGGGTTCTCGTGATCCTGATTGTACATCGGCAAATCATCGATCTGGATCAGCTTGGCGTCGAAGGCGTCCGCGCCGAGTTTGGCCAGTGCGAGCGCCAGTTTGCGGTTGATGGAGTCGCGGCGGTTGGAGCCGACGATAATCCCGAGCTTGAGTTTCGCCATGAGAGTCTTTACCCCTGTGCCTGTCGGTTACGGATTGATACCAAGGCTACTTAAATGACCAAGCAGAAGAAGCAAGGAGGCACATGCGTGTTACCGGGTAGACTGCATGAGCCCGGCGATTGCCGCGCCATCAGTGAAGTGCTGTCGCGCGTCGGCGACAAGTGGACGGTTCTGGTGGTGTCGACGCTCGGGCAGGGGCCAAAGCGTTTCAACGAGTTGCGCAAGGCGCTCGGCAGCATCTCGCAACGCATGCTGACGCTGACCTTGCGCGCGCTCGAGCGCGACGGGCTGGTGACGCGCACAGTGTACCCGACCATTCCGCCGCGCGTTGAGTATGAGCTCACATCGCTCGGCTGCTCGCTGCTCGATCCCGTCAACAGCCTGAGCGCCTGGGCGCGCGCCAATCGTCCGGCGATGGAAGAAGCGCGGCGCCGCTTCGATACAGCCGACGGCCGGACGGCGGCATAGTAGCGCTCGCCGGTAACGGAAGAAGCAAGCAAGACGCGCAACGGCGTTCGCTGGTGCGGGCATAAGCATCGTTGCGCGCGTTGCTTGACAAGGCTGGCGATTGGGCGCTCGCTAACGATGAGCCCGTTGCCAAACGCCGCATAGCGGCGAAACGGCTGGCGCCGGTTACCGGTGCTGAGCCGGTAGAAAATTCCATCGAAGCTACCGAACAACGGACTCGCGATGATCGTCGATGCTGCGCTCGGGTGCGCGGCTGAGGTCGTTTGCAGCGAGGCTTCGATGGATAATGACGACACCACGCCTCTGCCGTCCTCCCGGTTCGCCTGTCGACCGATCGTCTGCCGTGCAGCTCCGCGGCCTCACATCGCCGCGCGGCTTGGTCTAACCGCAGGAGGTTTACATGAGCGTCAATAATCCCAGCGCGTCTCCGATGCCGCAATGGCGAGCGCCGTCACGCGCGGTATGCAGCGTGCTCGGCATCGTGATGGTCCTCGCCGGCGTCTTCGTGCTCGGCGACGTCGTCGTCGCGACGTTGTTCAGCGTCGTCTTCATCGGCGTGATGGCGATCGTTGCCGGCGGCTTCGAGATCATCCACGCCTTCTGGACCAAAGGCTGGGGCGGCTTTGCCTGGCAGATCCTTCTCGGCCTGCTGTATCTCGCCTTCGGCTTCATGCTGGTGTCGCGGCCGGGCGCGAGCGCGCTGGCCCTGACCTATGTCTTCGGCCTGCTGCTTCTCGCGTCGGGCGCGCTGCGCATCGGCCTTGGCCTCATGCGTACGGGCGGCGTCGACTGGTTGATGGTGCTGTCCGGCGTCGTCGGCGTCCTGGCGGGCCTGATCATTCTCAGCGGCTGGCCGGCCTCGGGCCTCTGGGTCATCGGCGCGCTGCTCGGCGTCGATCTCATCATCCACGGCATTGCCTGGCTGGCCTTCGCCCTCCGGCCGGCGCCGCGGCCGCTCATGCGGACGGCGTGACGGCCGCCGAGGGCGGTTCCGTCACCCATCGCCTGTATTCGGGGCGCTGTTGCGCCCCGGATACGGCTTGTTAAGCACGTGCCGCCCGGCGGGACGGCCACGGTAGACTTACACTTGTAAGTGCGCTGTCATGCGCCCATGCCGTGGGGCGACGGTTGGGTAGGGGTGCCGTGCCGCGTTACTTTTTCCATTTCACCGATGGCCATCGGCTCTTCGGTGATACGCAAGGCCAGGATTTGCCGGGTCTTCAAGCCGCACGCGCGCATGCCACGCGCCACGTGCGCGACCTCAAGGCGGCGATGTGCGACCCGTACATCCAGGATCTCTCCGGCTGGAGCATGATGGTGCGGGACGCCGCGGGGCGCACGGTCTTCGTCCTCGGTTTCGATCTCAAGCCACGGGCTCATGAAGTGCTGCCGCCGGAGGCGGGGGGCCATCAGCACCGCGGGCCGTGAGGACGGCGGCCTTTGCGTGGGCGATTTGCGTCTCGCGCGGAACGCCGCGCTCCGGTATAAAGCCGCTCATGCCAAAGCCTCTCCTCGTCCTCCTTTGTCTCGTCCTCAGCGGGCTCACGCTCGCGGCCTGCTCGAAGTGCGATCCGTTCCCGTGGGAGAGCGGCCCGCGCGCGTGCCGGTCCGACAAGGTCAACTGAGCACGCACGGCGCGTCGTGCGGCCGGCGATAAAACTGAAAATATATTCCTATTAGGATTGACAGCGTAACGCTGCTCAGGTATCAATTCCGCACGCTCCGGAATTGGGTTCGAAACCCGAGGGGCCGGGCGAAATCAAACCCACAACACGCTCGTTGTCCGCTTACGTTCCGATGATGGAACGGGGCTCCATTGCTTGCGTTGGTGTCGAAAGATCGCAACGCAAAGGAATGGCCGTCGTCATGCCCGAAGTGCAAGGCAACCGCATCGTGGAAACCAAGACGGAGGCGCGGCAAGGCGTGACCGGGCACAATGTGCGCTACGTGCTCGGGGCGGGTGTCACCGCCGTCGTCGTGCTTTTCGCCATCGTTTACATCTATCATTTCAGCTGAGCGCAGCGCGTTCAGTGAGACTCTGCACTCGCGCGGGGATCGCCTGATCGCCGCGTGAGTTTGCGTTGTTCGGAACATTCGGCAGACACGTCGCGACGCGCGGACGCGCCGCGTCCATATCCCTGCGCCATCCGTTCCCATCCAAGGATCACCATGCTTTCACGGCTCGCAGCCCTGCTCCGGTCGCCGGAGCGGAAGGCCTCGCGCGCGGGGCGCGTCATCGCGCTCGAGGGCGCTGGCAGGGCGCGCTGGACGCCGCGCGACTACGCGGCGCTGGCGCGCGAAGGGTTCACGAAGAACGCGATTGTCTATCGCGCGGTACGGCTGGTCGCCGAGAGCGTCGGCGGCCTGAGCTACATTCTCCACGATGGCGCGCGCGAACTCACCGCGCATCCGCTCATCGATCTCATCGCCAGGCCCAATCCGCGCCAGGATGGCGCGGCATTTCTGGAAAGCATCGCCTCGCATCTGCTGCTCGCCGGCAACGCCTACATCGAGGCTGTCACGCTGCCGGGAGACGGTACGAAGGACGTGCGCGAACTCCATGCGCTGCGTCCCGATCGCATGAAGGTCGTGCCGGGGCCGGATGGCTGGCCGCAAGCCTATGAATACACGGTCGGCGGCGCGACGGTGCGCTTCGCGCAGGATGCGCCGCTGCCGCCGATCCTGCAGCTCTCGTTGTTCAATCCCGTCGACGATTACTACGGGCTTTCGCCCATGGAGGCGGCCGCGGTGGCCGTCGACATGCACAACGCCGCGGCGCGCTGGAACAAGGCGCTGCTCGACAACGCGGCGCGGCCCTCCGGCGCGCTCATCTATGCCGCCGGCGACAGCGAGGTGCTGGCGGACGAGCAATTCCAACGGCTCAAGCGCGAACTCGACAGCCAATATCAAGGCGCCGCTAATGCCGGCCGGCCCTTGATCCTGGAGGGCGGCCTCGACTGGAAGCCGATGTCTTTGTCGCCGCACGACATGGACTTCATGGAAGCGCGGCACGCGGCGGCGCGCGAGATCGCGCTCGCCTTCGGCGTGCCGCCGATGCTGCTCGCCATCCCCGGCGACAATACCTATTCGAACTATCAGGAGGCGAGCCGCGTGTTCTGGCGGCAGACCGTGCTGCCGCTTGGCGCTCGCATCGGCAGCGCGCTGGCGCAATGGCTGGGGCCCGCTTACGGCGAGGGCCTGTCACTCTCCATCGACGTCGACCGGATCGAAGCCTTGTCGGCGGACCGCGCCGCGCTGTGGGAGCGCGTGACCAAGGCGTCGTTCCTGACCATCAACGAGAAGCGCATCGCCGTCGGCTATGGTGCGATGCAAGGCGGTGACGTGTTGCAGAGTTAAGACGGAACCCGGAACAAGCACCTGCGCCTTCGGTTCTACGGTGAGGCCGCGCGTATTTCCCGCACGGCGTTCACAATGGAACCAAGGTGCACCCATGACACACAAACCGATGCTCGCCATCGGGCTCGCGGCGGCGTTCGTCCTCACCGCACCCGCGGCTTTCGCGCAAATGACGCAGCAACCCGGCACCGCCGGCGCGCCGGCGCAAGGCAGCGCCGCCGGGACCAAGATCAACAAGGCGGACGAACGCTTCCTCACGGAGGCGATGCAGGGCGACCTCGCCGAAGTGCAGATGGGCGAGTTGGCGCAGCAGAAGGGCGGCAGCGACCGTGTGAAGGAATTCGGCCAGACCTTGACCAAGGACCATGGCGAGCATTCGCAGAAGCTGCAGCAGCTCGGCCAGCAGATGGGCGTCACCTTGCCCACGGAGCCGAGCGCGCGGCAGAAGGCGGACCATGATCGCTTGAGCCGCCTTTCCGGTGCGCAGTTTGACCGCGAATTCGCGCGGCACATGGTCGAGGACCATCGCCGCGACATCGCCAAGTACCAGGCCGAAGCCAAGAAGAGCGGCCCGATCGGCGATCTCGCGAAGCAAACGGTGCCGGTTCTGCAGCATCATCTGCAGATGGCGCAGGAACTGACGCGGCCGGCGCCCACCACGGGTAGCGGCGGCAGCATGGGCCGCAGCGGCGGCGCCGGTAGCGGCATGGGTGGCAGCCCCGGCAGCATGAGCCGCTAAGCGATAGAGACGATCGTCCGCGCAAGCGGACGAAGCGATCGAGCCCGTCGCGGCATGCCGCGGCGGGCTTTCTTTTTGAGGCGGCGCGATGGGCGATCTGATCGCGATCTTCAATGACCGCGGCGATCTTGCGCATGTCGCGCTGCTGCTGTGGGCCGCATCGGCTTCGGCACTCGCCTGGTTCGCGCTGCGCGAGGTCGCGGCCGCCAGCCGCCGCTTCGACGATTTCGTGCGCGAGCTCGCGCGCTTCAACGAGCGTTTCGGAGACCATTGAATGGATACGCTGCATCACGTGCTGCGCTCGATCCGCGGCGAGACCAAAGCGCGGCGCGATCATCTGCATGTGTTTCGTGAATTTCTCGATCACCTCGACCGCGCCGCCAAGCGGCGCACGTTCGCCCGCTCGGTGAAGAGCGCGAAGGCGAGGGGCCGCAAAGGCGTCCGCAAGTAACGCACTTCAACTCGTTCATGTGCCGGCGCCGCGAAAGCGGGCTCGTTCGGCCCGAGCGGCCTCATGGTGAGGAGCGCTCCGAAGGAGCGCGTCTCGAACCATGGGCCGCCGCATCCTTCGAGACGCCCGCCTTCGGCGGGCTCCTCAGGATGAGGCGGGTTGGGCGGCAGTGGAGACCATCGCTTATGCTCTCAACCTATCCCGAACCGACCGTCGCTTCGGTGTTCGCAGCGAAGACCACCATCGATCCGGACGGCACGGTCGAGGGCTATGCGTCGCTGTTCGGTGCGGTCGATGAGGCCCGCGACATGGTCGTGCGCGGCGCTTTTGCCGACACGCTGGCGAGACGCGGCGTCCGCCGGGTGCCGATGCTGTTCCAGCATGATCCGGCCGAGCCCATCGGCATATGGCTCGAATTGCGCGAGGACGCGCACGGCCTTTACGCGCGCGGGCGTTTGATCCCGGAAGTCGCGCGCGCGCGCGAGCTGTTCTCGCTGGTGAAATCCGGCGCGGTCGACGGCCTGTCGATCGGCTTCAAGACCGTGCGGGGCCAGATCGATCCGAGGACGCGCATCCGCCGGCTGCTGGCCGTCGACTTGTGGGAGATATCGATCGTCACGTTCCCGCTGCTCGCGGGCGCGCGCGTGCGTGCGGTGAAGCAGGCGGCGTCCTCCCCGCCGCGGGCTTTCGCTGCGCGTGCGCGCGCGGAGCGGGAACGCGCGGCCGGTCGGCGCACGCACATTGAATGAATTTGTCATCGCCGGGCGCGTCCCGGCTGACGTCCATCAGGAATCACAAGGAGCAGTGCAATGGACATCGACACGGGTAACGGGCTCGAGATCAAGGCCGGCGTGCCGCACGACGCTGTCGTGACGCATGCCGAGATGATGCGCGCCTTCGAGGCGTTCAAGGAAGCCAACGATGAGCGCCTCGCCGACAAGCGCGGCGACGTGGTGCTGGAGGAGAAGCTCGCGCGCATCGACCGCGCCATCGATGCCCAGCAACGCAAGCTCGACGAGATCGCGCTCAAGGGTGCGCGGCCGGCGCTTGGCGCCGAGCGCGCGCGGGCGCCGAACGCGCCGGAGCACAAGGCGGCGTTCGACGCTTATGTCCGCAGCGGCGACGTCGCGGGCCTGCGCGCGCTCGAAGCCAAAGCGATGAGCATCGGCTCGAACGCCGACGGCGGCTATCTGGTGCCGCCGGATCTGGAGACCGAGATCGGCAAGCGGCTGCGCAGCGTGTCGCCGATCCGCGCGATCGCCGGCGTGCGCACCATCTCCGGCAACGTCTATAAGAAGCCGTTCATGACGGCGGGTCCGGCCGTCGGTTGGGTCGGCGAGACGGGCACGCGCTCGCAGACGGCGTCGCCGACGATCGATGAACTCTCGTTCCCGGCGATGGAGCTCTATGCCATGCCGGCGGCGACCGCCACCTTGCTCGAGGACGCGGCGGTGAACATCGACCAATGGCTGGCGCAGGAGGTCGAGCAGGTGTTCGCCGCGCAGGAGGGCACGGCCTTCGTCAGCGGCGACGGCTCGAACAAGCCGAAGGGCTTCCTCAACTACACCACGGCCGCCGACGATGCGTGGGAATGGGGCAAGATCGGCTATGTCGCCTCGGGCGTGTCGGCGGCATTCCCGGCGAGCAATCCGTCCGACGTGCTGGTCGATCTCATCTACGCGGTGAAGGCGGGCTATCGCCAGAACGCCGTGTTCGTGATGAACCGGCGCACGCAATCGGTCATCCGCAAGTTCAAGGACACGACCGGCCACTATCTGTGGCAGCCGCCGGCGCAGCTTGGCGGCAAAGCCAGCCTGCTGACGTTCCCGGTGGTCGAGGCCGAGGACATGCCGGACATCGCGGCCGGTTCGCTGTCGATCGCCTTCGGCGATTTCGCCCGCGGCTATCTGATCGTCGACCGCGCCGGCGTCTCGGTGCTGCGCGATCCCTATTCGGCCAAGCCCTATGTGCTGTTCTACACGACCAAGCGCGTGGGCGGCGGCGTGCAGGACTTCGAGGCGATCAAGCTGATGAAGTTCGCGGCGTCCTGACCGGGCTCTTCATTCTCTCCTTGCATCGCAGCGGAAGCCGGCCCACCGAGCGTCAGCAAAGGTGAGTCGGCTTATGGGCGATGGAATTGGGTAAGCGAATTCCTGACGTCTCCCTGGAACATCATCGGGCTTGCGCCTTCATCGGTCCTGATGTCATCCTTCTATTGCGAGGGAGGGGAACGATGAACGTCGACAACGCCAAAGCTGGGCTTGCTGAATTTCTTCAGCAAAATCCTCTGTCTGAGATTGCGGCCATTGGTGAGGAGAGTGATGAAGCCGTTATCCGAAGCCCTTGGGGTGACGGCTCGATATATCTTAAGATACCTGACGACCATGCTGCCTTGTTTGCAGCTCTAAACGGTGTGTTGCTTCCGGAGAGGTTTGCTGCGGCGTGGCATCGTGACACAAAAGATCTTGAGGTAATGTACACAGCGTTTCCGTTGGCAGGTAGTCAGGCCGATGTGTCGCGCAGGAAGTTCTCTTTTTCTTTCCTAGGGGGTGAATACGCATGCGAATTTGGCAGATCTAGTGATCGAGTTTTAGCGATTGCTGAGAATGCAATCTTCGCTGGAGCTTCTAGAACAGAGTTCAGAAATCTTCCGCCGTTTCAGTACTACATCGAGTCTGAAAAAGGTGGGGCCCCCAAGCTCCCTGGTGCGGCGCCGATTTCGTTTTGGATCCGAAATATAGAGTGGAACGAACAGAACGTCGTTGATCTCTCACGGCATCTGAATTTTTATATGACGTACTACGACATCCATTCTCCCGTGATCAATATTCATCCCCCGAAGCCTGATCACGACGATGGGCGAAAACAAAGGGAGCGGTACGTTATTGGCTCGTTTCCTGAAAAGATATCAGGTACTAACCTAAATTCGAACCTAATGCATTATTGGGCTGCGTCGCGGATTGGCGATGCATTTCGACGCTTCCTTTATTGCTATCAAGTCTTGGAATTTGCGTCGTTCTACTTTGTCGATGACCAAATTAAACGTGCTGTAAAGAAGGCGCTCATCACTCCGCACGTGATGGGGGAGATGGACAGCATCGTCATAAAGATCATTGATCACGTGCAAGATGCGAAAATGTGGGACGGAAATAAGATGGATGCTCTTCTTAAAGAGCTGGTCGATCCCGAACTCATTTGGCGCGAAGTTGAGAAAAATCGTGAGTACTTCTGCAAGGCCATCGAGTTTGATGGAGGCTATTCGCTAAAGCCCCTGATAGTCGATAAAACCAGTCGGGAGACATTCAGTCATGATTGGCATACTAAATTCAATCATACGATTCGGAGTCTTCGAAACGCTCTTTCCCACGGGAAAGAGCAAAAGATCACCACGGTAATCACCCCTACGGTCCAAAATTTTTCCCGGATGCAGCCGTGGACTGATATAATGTCGGTTGCTGCGGGAGAGGTGGTTGCCTATTACAATGTAGCGATGTGATAAAAATCACATCGCTGTTGCCGGTTGTTCCGCTGGTTAAGACTTGGTAATATGTTTATTGTTCGTTAGGGGTGGAACTGAAACGGCTCCGAAACTATTTGTCGGTTAGCTCTTCGCCAGTCTCCATAGGGAGAACCGCATACCGATGCTTCCTCCGGAATAGGCCACACTTCTGGCCAGGAAAGAGGCGCCTCTTCGTAGAAGAGGCGCCTCTTTCATTTTTAATGCCGATCTTTTGAGAGTACGAGTTACGGCGCCACCGGCGAATTGAACTTCTTCGCGGTCTCGACGATCCAGTCGCGATAGTTCAAGAGCGGCGTGACGCCGGTGAGGCCGCCGCAGCCTTCGTTGTCCTGCGGCGCGGTCGACCAGCTCACGACGCCGATGACCAGCGGGCCGTCGCCGTCGAAAGCGGGGGCGCCGCTGTCGCCGGTGCAGCCGCCCAGGCCGCCGGTGACGTTGCGTGTCTTCGGATCGACCAGGCGCACCTGCAGTGAACCTGGCTTGCCGGTCACGGTGAGCTTGGCCATGCGCGGGACGCCCAAGCCGCGCGGCGTGCCGGCGATGGTGACGCCGAAGCCGGCGATGGTGAGCGTCTCGCCGACATTGACGCGGCGCGCCGGCGCGAGCGAGGCGGGCACGACGATGTCGGGCAGCGGCGCCACGAGCTTGACCAAGGCGATGTCGGCGGTGGCGCGGCTCGCGGCATAAGCCGCCATGTCGAAGCGCGGATGGCGCGCGATCGAGCGCACCTTGATCGCCTGGCCGTTCTGATAGGCCTTGACCTCGTAGCCGATCGGCCGCGTCACGCAATGCGCGGCGGTGAGCACGAGGTCGGGCGCGAGCGCGGTGCCGGTGCACAGATCCTCGCGGTCGTCGACCAGCATGACGATCGGCCGCGCGGCAAAGCCGGTCGCCGGCGGCGCGTTGCCGCTGATGGCGAGGGCGGGACTGGCAAAGAGCGTCAGGGCAAGGACGAGGGCAGGGCGCATGGGCTGCCATGGGCCTTGGCTTGCCGCACTTGTCAACCTTTCTCCTCATGCTGAGGAGCATCGCGTTAGCGATGCGTCTCGAAGGATGAGGCCCGGCCACCTCACCGTTCGAGACGCCGCGCTGCGCGCGGCTCCTCACCATGAGGTGGAAGGGCTGCGGCGTATAGGTTCTCGCCTTGGCGGGGACGACCGATACAGAGTCAGAGCACACTCCATGTCCTCCATCCTTTTGACCGCGCCGGCGGACGAGCCGCTGACGCTCGACGAGGCGCGCGCGTTCCTGCGCGTTGAGCACCACGATGAAGACGCGTTGATCGGCGCGCTGATCGCCGGCGCGCGGCTGCATGTGGAGGCGCAAACGCGGCGCGCGCTGATCACGCAAGTGTGGCGTTTCGCGCTCGACGCCTGGCCGGAGAACGGCCGCATCGATGTGCGGCCGGCGCCGCTGCAGGCGGTGATTGCCGCGCGTGTTTATGACGAGGCCGGCAATGCCGCGTCGCTCGATCTGCAGGCCTTCGTGCCGGCGCTTGCCGCCTCCGTGATCGCCTTCGTGCCTTGGGCAATGCCAATGCCGGGGCGGCTTGTCGCCGGCATCGAGCTCGATGTGCGTGTCGGTTATGGCGACGCGGCGACGGCCGTGCCGGAGCCGTTGCGCCAGGCGATGCGCCTGTTGGTCGCGCACTGGTACGAGAACCGCACACCCGTCGCGGTCGGGCACGAGATCGCGGTGCTGCCCGAGGCGGTGACGGCGCTGCTCGCGCCATACCGGATGCTGTCGCTGTGACCGCGCCGGGCCACTTGAACCGCCGCCTCGTGCTCGAGGCGCCGACCGAGAGCGACGACGGCGCGGGCGGCGTCGCGCGCGACTACGCCGCGGTGGCGACGCTCTGGGCGCACGTCACGCCGTCTTCGATGCGCGCCGAGGCCGCAGCCGACAGTCTCGGCGCGGCTTTGCGCTATCGCATCGTCATCCGCGCGCGGGGCGACGTCACGACGCGGCATCGCTTCGTCGAGGGCGCGCGCGTCTACCGCATCCTTGCGGCGCGCGAGAGCGCCGACCGGCGCTTTACCGAGATCGAGGCGGAAGTGCTCGCGGACTAACCGCTCTTCTCACCTCTCCCTCGGGGTGCGGGTGAAGTCAGATCGCTACGAGAGCTTTGCCATGCCCCCTGCCGCTGCCGCCGCGCTGCGCGCCGCGATCCATACCGCGCTGACGAACGATGCCGCGCTTATCGCGCTGCTCGGCGGGCCCAAGATCTATGACGAGCCGCCGCGCGCCGCCGCTTTTCCTTACGTGACGCTCGGCGAGACGCGCATCAGCGATTTCTCGACAGGTGATGGGGACGGCGCCGAACATCAGCTCACCCTGCACGCCTGGTCGCGCCAGGGCGGTCACCGCGAAGCGCATCTCATCGCCGGTGCGCTCCTGCAGGCGCTCGACGATGCGCCGCTGACATTGGCCGGCCACACGCTCGTCAACTTGCGCTTTGCGGTTGCCGATGTGCGGCGCGAGGCGGACGGCCGCACCTACCACGCCTTGGTGCGCTTTCGCGCGGTGACCGAGCCGGCTTGAACTTGAAAGGACGACATCCATGGCGGCCCAGAAAGGCAAGGACCTGCTCGTCAAGATTGCCGACGGCGCGGGCTATACGACCGTTGCGGGGCTGCGCACGCGCAGGCTCGCCTTCAACGCGGAGACCGTGGACATCACGCACGCCGAAAGCGCCAATCGCTGGCGCGAACTGCTCGACGGCGCCGGCGTCAAGCGCGCGTCCGTGTCGGGCCGCGGCCTGTTCAAGGACGCGGCGAGCGACGCGCTGATGCGGCAGACCTTCTTCGGCGGCGACATCGTCAGCTATCAGATCGTCATCCCCGCCTTCGGCACGGTGCAGGGGCCGTTCCAGATCACGAATCTGGAATTCGCCGGCGAGCACAATGGCGAGGTCACCTACGACATCGCGCTCGAGTCGGCCGGGGAGATGACGTTCAGCGCGATGTAGCGGTGTCGGCCCCGCGAAGGCGGGGACCCATAGCCACCAATCTATTGAGAGGCTGCGGCGCAGAGGGCCCGGGCCTCGCGAACGCTCGCCCGAGACGACAGAGATATCATGGCCAACAGACATCGCGGCGAGATCGAAGCCGAGCTCGGCGGCGCGCGGCGGACACTGGTGCTCACGCTCGGCGCCCTGGCCGAACTGGAAGACGCCTTCGGGGCCGAGGATCTGGTGGCGCTCACCGAACGGTTCGGTAGCGGGCGGCTGAAGGCGCGCGATCTCGTACGCATCATCGGCGCGGGACTGCGCGGTGCGGGCGAGACGGTGAGCGACGACGACGTCGCCGCCATGGCGGTCGACGGCGGCGCGCAGGGCTATGTGCGCATCGCGGCGGAACTGATCGCGGCGACGTTCGGTGACACGTGACCTTTCAATTTAGCACCGTCATGCCCGGCCTTGTGCCGGGTATCCAGGTTCTTGCAGCGAAAGAAAGGGATGGCCGGGACAAGCCCGGCCATGACGCACTGAAGCGCATGCAACCGTTTCCCTGGAAAGACGCGATCGGCTTTGGCCTCGGCGTGCTGCGTCTTGCGCCCGACCAATTCTGGCGCATGACGCCGCGCGAGCTCGCGTGCGCCATCGAGACGGTGAGGGGCCGCGGCGCGCCACTCGACCGCGGCGCCTTGCGCGAACTCATGCGGAGTTATCCCGATGTCCGATAGTTATATCGACGCGCCGATGTTCCGCGACGACGAGGATCCCACGCGCAAGCCGCGCGAGAGCACGGAGGCGCTGACGCGGAGCGCCGCGACCTTCGCGGCTGCCATGGGCAAAGCCTTCGCGCAGGCGAGCAGCGGCGGCAAGCAGTTCGACGACGTGCTCAAGCAACTCGCGCTCAAGCTTTCAAATCTTGCCGTGAGCCAGGCGTTCAAGCCCTTGAGCAAGGGCATCGGCGACCTGTTCGGCGGTCTTTCCGGCGGCGGCAACGAGATTTCGCTGGCCGCGCGCATGGGGGCCATCAGACCGTTCGCCAATGGCGGCGTCATCGGCGCGCCGACCTACTTTCCTTTGCCGCCGGGCGGCCTCGGCCTTGCCGGCGAAGCGGGCCCCGAAGCGATCATGCCGCTGACGCGCGGCGCCGACGGCCGGCTCGGCGTCGCCATGCCGGGCGGCGCGGCGCCAAGCATCAATGTTCAGATCGCAACCCCGGATCCCGGCAGCTTCAAGCGGTCCGAAGCGTATGTGACGGGCCAGATCGCGCGCGCCGTCGCGCGCGGGCAGCGCAACTTCTGAATCCCTTCCCCCGCTTGCGGGGGAGGGTGGTCGGCGAAGCCGACCGGTTGGGGGAATGGGGCTGTCCTCCCCACCCGGCCGCTCGCTATCGCTCGCGTCCACCCTCCCCTGAAGGGGAGGGATAAGAGAGTTCCCATGTCCGCCTTCCACGAAGTGCTTTTTCCCCTCGACATTGCGCTCAAGAGCGCGGGTGGGCCGCAGCGGCGCACGGACGTCGTGACGCTCGGCTCCGGCCGCGAGGAGCGCAATGCGCGCTGGGCGCATTCGCGCCGGCGTTACGATGCCGGCTATGGCGTGAAGACGTTCGAGGCGCTGTCGCAGGTGGTGGCCTTCTTCGAGGAGCGGCGCGGACGTCTGCACGGCTTTCGCTGGCGCGATCGGCTCGATCATGCCTCGAACGCATCGGGCGGGCCGGTGTCGGCGCTCGATCAGGTGATCGGCACCGGCGACGGCGCGACCGCGACCTTCGCGCTCCGCAAGACCTATGGCTCGTTGTATTCGCCCTATCAAAGGCCGGTGACGAAGCCGGTGCCCGGCAGCGCGCGCCTTGCGGTGGCCGGCGTCGAGACCGAAGAAGGCGTTGCCTTCGATGTCGATACGACGACAGGCCTCGTCACGTTCCGGCCGGAGCATCTCCCGGCGGAAGGCGAGGCGGTCACCGCCGGATTCCTGTTCGATGTGCCGGTGCGCTTCGATACCGATTATCTCGAGGTCGATCTGTCCGCCTTCGCCGCGGGCGCCATTCCGAAGATCCCGCTGGTGGAGATCAAGCCGTGAGGACGATCCCGCCCGCCTTGCAGGCCAGACTCGACACCGGCGTGACCACGTTGTGCCGTTGCTGGCTGATCACCCGCAACGACGGCGTCGTGCAGGGCTTCACCGATCACGACGAGGATGTGGCGCTCGGTGACGTGACGTGCCGCGCCGGCGCCGGACTGACGGCGAGCGAGGCGACGCAGAAGCTCGGCCTTGCGGTCGACGGCTCGGAATTCTCGGGCGCGCTCGCGGACGATACGCTCAATGAGGACGATCTTGCGGCCGGCCGCTACGACGCGGCGCAGGTGGAGCTGTGGCTGGTCGACTGGACGGAGCCCGCCCTGCGCGTGCTGCTCGCCAAAGGGACGATGGGCGAGGTCAAGCGCGAAGGCGCGGCGTTCACCGCCGAGGTGCGCGGTCTCAGCCAGCGCATGAACGAAGAGAGCGGGCGGCTCTATACCGCGAACTGTTCGGCCGATCTCGGCGACGCGCGCTGCAAGATCGTACTCGATCAGCCGACTTATCGCGGCGAGGGGACGGTCAGTGCCGTGTCGGCGTCGTCGGCTTTTGAAGCAGACGGCCTCTCTGCGTTTGCTGGCGGCTGGTTCAGCGGCGGCAAGCTGACTTTCACGAGTGGCGCCAATGCCGGTGCGAGCGTCGAGGTGAAGGCGCATGTCAATGACGGCGCGGTGTCGCTGACGTTGTGGCAGCAGATGGCGCAGCCGATCGCCGAGGGCGACGCCTTCGTGGTGACGGCCGGATGCGACAAGCGCTTCGCCACCTGTCACGATCGTTTCAACAACGTCGTCAACTTCCGCGGCTTCCCGCATATGCCGGGCAACGACTTCGTCATCCGCTATCCGGTGCAGGGCGAGCCGGGCAATAACGGCGGCAGCTTGCAATCCTAGCCGTCTCTCCGGGGCGCGAACGCCGCGAGCGAACCGGAATCCGATGTCGGCGCGGTCTTTGTTGCTGGATTCCGGGCCCGGCCTTCGGCGCCCCGGAATGACTGTGGTAAAGTAATGTCTCTCACGCGCTCCCTCATCATCGCCGAGACGCAATCGTGGCTTGGAACGCCGTATCGCCATCAGGCGTCGCTCAAGGGCGTGGGCTGCGACTGCCTCGGGCTCGTGCGCGGCGTCTGGCGCGCGCTGATCGGCGACGAGCCGGAGCGCGCGCCGCCCTATGCAGCGGATTGGGCGGAAGCGGCGTCGGGCGAGCCTTTGGCCGATGCCGCGGCACGGCATCTCGTCGCCATCGATCGCGACGCGTTCCGTCCCGGCGATGTCGTGCTGTTCCGCTGGCGCAGCAACCTGCCGGCCAAGCACGCGGCGATCGTCACCGCGTCCGAACTGATGGTGCACGCCCATGACGGCGCGTGCGTCGCGGAAGTGACCTTGGCGCCATGGTGGCGCCGGCGTCTGGTTTATGCCTTCACGTTTCCCGGCGTGAGCGATTGAATCAACGCCTGTCGTCCCGGCCAAGCGAGCGCATGCGAGCGCGAGCCGGGACCCATACGCCGCAGCCTATCGATGGCTCGGTGGTGATGGGTCCCGGGCCTCCTTCGCTTCGCTCAGTCGCCCGGGACGACAAATACATGTTTCTTGGATCATCATGGCCTCTCTCGTTCTCTCCATGGCCGGTGCGAGCGCCGGTAGAGCCGTGTTCGGCGCCGCCGGAGCCATCGCCGGACGCCTGGCCGGCGCCATTGCCGGCAGCGCCATCGACCGGGCGCTGTTCGCGACCCATACGTCGCGCGATGTCGAAGGTCCGCGCCTGTCGGATCTCGAGGTCATGGCCTCGACCGAAGGCGCGCCGATCCCGCGTGTCTACGGCCGCGCGCGGCTGTCGGGACAGGTGATCTGGGCGACGAACCTCGAGGAGGTGGTGAACACCACCTCGACGACGACGCGCAGCGGCGGTGGCGGCAAAAGCTTCGGGGGCGCAAGCACGACGACGACAACGCGCACGACCTATTCCTATTACGCCAATCTCGCGGTCGGCCTGTGCGAGGGTCCGATCGGCGCCGTGCTGCGCGTATGGGCCGACGGCAAGCCGCTCGATCTCACCGGCATCACGATGCGCGCTTATGTCGGCAACGAAAGCCAGGCGCCGGACGCGCTGATCGTCGCCAAAGACGGCCAGGCGCCGGCCTATCGCGGCCTCGCTTATGTCGTGTTCGAGCGCCTGCCGCTCGAGAGCTTCGGCAACCGCATCCCGCAATTGTCCTTCGAGGTGGTGCGGCCGGTCGGCCGCCTCGAGAAGATGGTGCGGGCGGTCACGCTGATCCCGGGGTCGACCGAGTTCGGTTATGAGCCGGGGACCATCGTGCGGACGCTCGGGCCAGGCCAGACCGCGCCGGAGAACCGGCACGTCTCGTTTGCCGCGTCCGACCTCGTCGCTTCCCTCAATGAATTGCAAGCGCTGGCGCCGAACCTGCGCCGCGTCGCGATTGTGGTGTCCTGGTTCGGCACCGATCTGCGTTGCGGCGAATGCCGCGTCGTGCCGGCGGTCGACAGCCGCACCAAGCAGACCTTCGGCGCGACATGGTCCGTTGCCGGCGTCGATCGCGACAGCGCGCGGCTCGTCTCGATGGTCGACGGTCGCCCCGCCTATGGCGGCACGCCGTCGGACGAGAGCGTGCGCCATTTGATCGCGGAGCTGAAGGCGCGCGGCCTGAAGGTGACGCTCTATCCGTTCGTGATGATGGATATTCCGTCCGGCAACGGCTTGCCCAATCCGTGGACCGGCGCGGCGCCGCAGCCGCCTTATCCCTGGCGCGGGCGCGTCACCTGTCATCCGGCGCCGGGGCGACCGGGCACGCCCGACGGCACCGCGAGCGCGGCCGATCAGGTGAACGCCTTCTTCAGCGGCGGTCCGGACGGCTGGCATTATACCAACATGGTGCTGCACTACGCGGCACTGGCGGCGAGCGCGGGCGGCGTCGACGCGTTCCTCATCGGTTCGGAGCTGGCGGCGTTGACGCGGGTGCGCTCGGCGAGCGGCGTCTATCCGGCGGTCAACGCGCTGGTCTCGCTCGCGGCGGCGGTGAAGAGCATGCTCGGCGCCGGCACCGTGGTGAGCTATGGCGCTGACTGGACCGAATACGGTGCGCATGTGGTGGACGCGGGCGCGAGCGAGGTGCGCTTTCCGCTCGATGCGCTGTGGGCCTCGCCGGCGATCGATGCGATCGGCATCGACTATTACGCGCCGCTTGCCGATTGGCGCAGCGGTGGCGGCCATCTCGATCTCGCGCTCACAGAGACGCCTTACCGGCGCGACTATCTCGCGGGCAATCTCGCGCGCGGCGAAGGCTACGACTGGTACTACGCCGACGACGCTGCGCGCAAAGGCCAGCACCGCACGCCGATCACCGACGGGCTCGGCAAGCCATGGCTGTTCCGGCAAAAGGACATTTGGAGTTTCTGGTCGCAACCGCATTATGAGCGCGTTGCCGGCGCCGAGCTGCCAAGCCCGACGGCCTGGGTGCCGCAGAGCAAACCGGTCTGGCTGACCGAGATCGGCTGTCCGGCGGTCGACAAGGGCGCGAACCGGCCGAGCGTCTTCCCCGATCCGAAGTCGGCGGAGTCGGGCCTGCCGCCGTTCTCCAACGGACGGCGCGACGATCTCATTCAACGCCGTTTGCTCGAAGCCGTGCTCGGCGCGTTCGATCCCGCTTTTGGCGACGCGGCGCTCAATCCGGTCTCAAGCGTCTATGGCGGACGCATGATCGCGCCCGATGCGATTCACCTGTGGACCTGGGACGCGCGGCCTTATCCCGCTTTTCCGACAGCTTCCGATGTGTGGGGCGACAGCGCCAACTGGGACACGGGGCATTGGCTGACCGGACGCCTTGGCAGCGCGCCGCTCGATGGTCTCGTCTCGGCGATCCTGGCCGACAGCGGCATCAGCGATGCGGATACCGACGATCTGGGCGAAGGGCCGGACGGCTATGTCGTCGACCGGCCGATGGCGCCGCGCGCGATGCTCGACGCCTTGTCGCTGGCTTATGCCTTCGAGGCGATCGAGCAGGACGGCGTCGTGCGCTTCAAGCCGCGCGGCGGACGGCCGGCCGCGGAACTGACGGAAGACGATCTGGTGCTGCCGGAGGAGGGCGCGCCGGCAGCGCTGACGCGCGTGCAGGAAAGCGAGCTGCCGCGCGCGGTGTCGCTGTCGTACAGCGACGGCGGCAACGACTATCAGAAGGCGGCGGCCTTATCGCGGCGTCTGACGGTCGGCTCAACGCGGACATCGCATGCCGATCTCGCGGTGGTGACCTACGACAGCGCGGCGGAGCGACGGGTCGAGATCTGGCTTCAGGATTTGTGGGCCGGCCGCGAGAGCGCGCAGTTTGCGCTGCCGCCGAGCCGGCTCGCGCTGGAGCCAGGCGATGTCGTGGGTCTGACGGCGAACGGCCGGCGGCGGCTGATCGAACTCAAGGAAATCGTCGATGCCGAAGAGCGCAACGTGAGCGCGCGCGCGATCGATCCGGAAGTGTTCGATCTCGCGCTCGCGCCGCAGCGGCGGCGCACGGTGCCGACGCCCCCGGCGCTCGGTCCGGTGCATGCGCTGGTGCTCGACCTGCCGACACTGACGCCGGAGCAGCCGACAATCCTGACGCGGCTCGCCGTGTTCGCCGATCCGTGGCCCGGACCGGTCGCTGTGTGGGGCTCGCACGACGGCCTCAGCTACAGCCAATCGGGCATGGCGCTGGCGCCATCGGTCGTCGGTGAGACGATGGACGATCTGCCGGCGGGGCCGACGGCGTGCTGGCAGCACGCGAGCTTTCGCGTGCGGCTTTATGGCGGGGCCCTCGCATCGGTGTCGGACAACGCCTTGCTCAGCGGCGCCAATGCGGCTGCGCTGCGCGGCGCCGATGGCGCGTGGGAGGTGATCCAGTTCGCCCATGCCGAGCTCGTCGGCGAGCGCACCTATCGTTTGTCGCGTTTGCTCCGCGGCCAGGCGGGAAGCGAGTGGGCAATGGCCGGGCCGCTTGCGGCGGGCGCGCCCTTCGTCCTGCTCGACGCGCATCTCGTGCCGATCGCGCGCGGCTTAGACGCGCTCGAGCGTCCCATGCAATTGCGCATGGTGGCGGCGGGACGCGACCATGGCGATGCGACGACGCTTGCGCTGACGGCGACGCCGCAGGCCACGGCCTTGCGGCCGCTCGCGCCGGTGCACCTGAAGGCGCGGCGCGGCGAGGACGGCGTCACGATCTCGTGGACGCGGCGCACGCGGCTCGACGGCGATAGTTGGGTGGGCGAAGTGCCGCTCGGCGAAGACAGCGAGCAATACGTCGTCGACATCATGTCCGGCGCGAGCGTCCTGCGTTCACTCACGGCGCAAAGCCCGGCCGCGCTCTATGCGGCCGCCGACGAACTCAGCGATTTCGGCACCGCGCAGACGAGCCTCAGCGTGCGCGTCACGCAAATCTCCGCGACCGTCGGCCGCGGCTTCCCGACGCAAGCCCTTCTCACGTCGTAACACGATCATGACCGACACCATTCATCTCGGCCTGCCTTGCATCGAAGGCGCGCAGGCGCAGAAGCATGTCACGCATAACGAGGCGCTGCGCCTCCTCGATACGCTGGTGCAGCTCGCGGTTCTCGACCGCGATCTGACGGGCCCGCCGGAAACGCCGGACGACGGCGCACGCTATATCGTCAAGGGCGGGGCGACCGGCGCCTGGGCCGGGCGCGACAACGCCATCGCCGCCTGGCAGGACGGCGCCTGGCAGTTCAATCCGCCGCGCGCCGGCTGGCTCGCTTATGTCGCCGACGAAGGCGCGCTGCTCGTGTGGAATGGCAGCGCCTGGGTCAACGTCTTCTCCGCGCTCACGACTTTGCAGAACCTTTCGCTGCTGGGGATCGGCACGACGGCCGACGGCGCCAATCCGCTGAGTGCCAAGCTCAACAATGCCTTGTTCGCCGCGAAGACCTTGGCCGACGGCGGCGACGGCGATCTGCGCTACAAGCTGAGCAAGGAAAGCGCGGCGAACACGCTCTCGTTCCTGTTCCAGGACAATTGGTCCGGCCGCGCCGAGATCGGTCTTGCCGGCGACGACGATTTCCGCGTCAAGGTGTCGCCGGACGGCGCGACCTGGTTCGAGGCGTTGCTGATCGATGCCGCCACCGGCCGCGCCGCGATGCCGCGCGCCGCGAAGTTTTCCGCCGCGACCAATTTCGACAACTACATCGCCGCCAATAGCTGGACCAAGGTGCAGTTCAATACGGCCGATCTGAACGATCAGGCGGCGTTCAGCACCAGCGGCAACACGTTCACCGCGCCTTTTGCGGGCGCCTATGTGTTCGGCTTTTCACTCCGCTTCAAGGCGAACGCCACGGTGCCGACCAAGGCGACCGTCGCCTTCTACAAGAACGGCAGTGAGCTCGGCCGCGGCCGCGCGGTTTCGGGCGCGCCGGTCGACGGCGTGACGACCTATCATTTGACGGTGCTGACGGCGCTCGCACAGGACGACGTGATCGACGTGCGCGTCCGCTTCGATACCAACGACGGCTATGTCAGCGCCGACCAGTCGCAGTTCTTCGGCCACTACGTGCCTTAGAGCCGTCCGCGCCTTCACCATCTGACATCCGAGGAAGCGATCATGGCGGCATCGAGCTATGAGCGCGCGCTCGCGCGCCTGCTCGCGCACGAGGGCGGCTACACCAATCATCCGGCCGATCCCGGTGGTCCGACCAATTTCGGCATCACGCTGCGCGACTACCGCGCCTATGTGATGCCGGGCGCGACGGCGGCCGACGTGAGGGCGATGCGGCGCGAGGAGGCCGAGCGGATCTATCGCGCCCGATACTGGGACGCGCTGCGCTGCGACGACCTGCCGGCCGGGGTCGATTATGCCGTGTTCGATTACGGCGTGAATTCCGGCATCGACCGCGGTGGCAAGGTGCTGCGGCGCGTGCTCAAGCTCGCCGATACGACGAGCACGGTGAGCGACGGCGTCATTGCCGCGGCCCGCGCCGCCGATGCGAAGGCGCTGGTCGCTTCGATCTGCGACGAGCGCCTGCGCTTCCTGAAATCGCTGAAGACGTGGAGCGTGTTCGGCAAAGGCTGGGAACGGCGTGTTTCGGAGGTGCGGGCGGCGGCCCTGGCGATGGCCGCGGCGCCATCGATCGCGCCGCAAGAGCCCGACCGGCCCGCCGCGCGCGGGCTTTTTCATGCGCTGCTGTCGGCGCTGCTCGCCGTCTTCAAGAGGAAATGACATGCGAGACGACATCAAGGCCTGGTTCAAGCATTCGCTGACGATCCTGTGGGCGCGCGGCGTCGCCTTTGTCGGCGTGCTGCTCGCGGCGGGCGAGGCCATGCTGCAGGATCCGAACGTGACCGCGGCCATTCAAGCGGCGCTGCAGCCCCGGTTCGTTCCGTATTACGTCATCGCGATCGGGCTCATCACCGAACTGATGCGCCGGCGCACGGCGGGCAAGGCGGACTAAACGGCGGACGAGATGATGGGCGCCATCCTCACATGGCTCGGCGGCTTGCTCGGCGGGCCTTTCGCCAAGGCCGCGGTCGATGCCTATCGCGCCAAGCTCGCGGCGGAGAACACCAGCGAGAAGATCGCCGCCGATCTGGCCGCGCGTGAACTGTCGATAGCCGAGCGCGAGCGCGAACTGGCGACGCAGCTCCTCCTCGCGGAACAAGGGCGCTGGTACACGGCCTTGCCGCGGCCGCTGTTTGCCGGTGCGTTCATCGTCTATGTCTGGAAGGTCGTCGTCTGGGACAAAGTGTTCGGCTGGGGCACGACCGATCCGCTCCATGGCGAGGTCGGGCAGTGGGCCATGATCGTGCTGACGGCCTATTTCGGCGGCCGCACCCTCGAGAAGGTGGCGCGCATCGTCGCAAGGAAGTGACCAAGGCTGGCACGTGGCATGCTCGGCCTTTGATCGGCTTGGCATGAGCGGTCGCGCTCGTCACACTCTCCACGATTCTCGTGGAGTACGTCATGGACGTCTTCGAAGCCATTGCCTCGCGCTATTCCTGCCGCGCCTTCCTGCCCAAGCCGGTTCCCGAGTCGATCGTCCGCGACATTCTCGAACGCGCCGCGCGTGCCCCGTCGGCCGGTAACATGCAGGCTTGGCGCGTCTATGTCATTGCCGGCGAGCGCGTCGCGGCGCTGAAGGCGCTGTTGGCGCCGCGCATGAACGAGCTGCCGAAAGGCGAGGGCGGCGATTATCGCATCTATCCCGATCCGATGGGCGAACCCTATCGCGCGCGCAGCTTCCGCGTCGGCGAACTGCTCTACGAATCGATCGACGTGCCGCGCGCCGACAAGCCGGCGCGCTACAAGCAGTATGCGCGGAACTTCCAGTTCTTCGGCGCGCCGGTCGGACTGTTCTTCGCTGTCGAGCGCGCGCATGGCGTCGCGCAATGGGCCGATATCGGCGGACTGCTGCAGACCGTCATGCTGGCCGCGCGCGGCCACGGGCTGCACACCTGTCCGCAGCAGGCCTGGGTGTCCTGGCACAAGACCATGCGCACCTTCCTCGATCTCCCGGACAATCTGATGATCTATTCCGGCATGGCGATGGGCTATGCGGACGAAAGCGCGCCGATCAACCAATGGCGTTCGCCGCGCGCGCCTGTGGATGAATTTGCCTCGTTCGACGGCTTCGAGAGCTAGATGCAGTAGCGGCGCGCGCCGGCGAATCTAGATATGTCCAGCAAAGTTCCGCCGGGGCGACGTGGCGGGCTTGGCCGCTTGAAGAATCAAAGGCACGCGGTCCATATCGACGGCCTCGTCCGGCAACGGACGCTGTCGGACTCGTAACGTGCTGAGGTGCTTGCCGTGCTTCCTTCGATTCAAGCTCGTCTGTCGACTGAACTCGGGGTCAAGGAACAGCAGGTTCAAGCGGCGATTGAGCTTCTCGACGGCGGCGCGACCGTGCCGTTCATCGCGCGTTACCGAAAGGAAATCACCGGTTCGCTCGACGACGCGCAGCTGCGCACGCTCGAGGAACGGCTGCGCTATCTGCGCGAGCTGGAAGACCGCCGCAAGGTGATCCTCGATTCGGTCCGCGATCAGGGCAAGCTCGACGACAAGCTGGAAGCGGCGATCATGGCCGCCGACAGCAAGGGCCGCCTCGAAGACATCTATCTGCCCTACAAGCCCAAGCGCCGCACCAAGGCCGAGATCGCCAAGGAAGCCGGGCTCGAGCCGCTGGCCGACCTGTTGCTCACCGAGCCGCAGCACGAACCCGCGGCGAGCGCCGCGCCTTATGTTTCCGCCGAGAAGAATGTCGCCGATGTCGCGGCCGCGCTCGATGGCGCGCGCGCCATTCTCGTCGAGCGTTTCGCCGAGAACGCCGACCTCATCGGCGCCCTGCGCGAGGAGCTGTGGACGAACGGCCGCCTGAAGTCGACCGTGCGCGAGGGCAAGAACGAGGCGGGCGCCAAGTTCAGCGACTATTTCGATTTCGCCGAAGCCTTCACCAAGCTGCCGTCGCACCGCGTGCTGGCGCTGTTCCGTGGCGAGCGCGAAGAAGTGCTCAGCATCACGGTCGAGCCGGACGATCCGGCGACGCGCACGGCGGTCAGCGCCTATGAGCTGCGCATCATGCGCACCTACGGCATCTCCGATCAGGGCCGTCCGGGCGACAAGTGGCTCGCCGAAACGGTGCGCTGGGCGTGGCGCACCAAGATCTTCGTGACCTTGTCGATCGATCTGCGCATGCGCTTGTGGGGCGCGGCGGAAGAAGAAGCCGTGCGCGTCTTCGCCTCCAACCTGCGCGATCTGCTCTTGGCGGCGCCCGCGGGCGCGCGGCCGACGCTCGGCCTCGACCCGGGCTTCCGCACGGGCGTCAAGGTCGCCGTGGTCGATGGGACCGGCAAGGTCGTCGCCACCGAGACGATCTATCCGCACGAGCCGCAGCGGCGCTGGGACGAATCGCTGGCGATCCTGTCGCGCCTCGTCCGCGCCCATAAGGTCGAGCTGATCGCCATCGGCAACGGCACCGCCTCGCGCGAGACCGACAAGCTGGCGACCGAGCTCGTGAAGGGCCTCTCCGATCTCAAGCTGCACAAGATCGTCGTCTCCGAAGCGGGCGCGTCGGTCTACTCGGCCTCGGCTTATGCCTCCGAAGAGCTGCCCGAACTCGACGTGACCTTGCGTGGCGCGGTGTCGATCGCCCGCCGCCTGCAGGATCCGCTCGCGGAGCTGGTGAAGATCGATCCGAAGTCGATCGGCGTCGGCCAGTATCAGCACGATCTCAGCGAGTTCAAACTGTCGCGCTCGCTCGGCGCGGTGGTCGAAGACTGCGTGAACGGCGTCGGCGTCGATCTGAACACCGCGTCGGTGCCGCTCCTGTCGCGCGTGTCGGGCATCGGTCAGGGCCTCGCGCACAGCATCGTCTCTTATCGCAACGAGAACGGACCGTTCCGCTCGCGCAAGGCGCTCAAGGACGTGCCGCGGCTTGGGCCGAAAGCGTTCGAGCAATGCGCCGGCTTCTTGCGCATCAACGGCGGCGACGATCCGCTCGACGCCTCGGCCGTGCATCCGGAATCCTATCCGCTCGTGCGCCGCATCCTCGAGGCCACCAAGAGCGACATCCACACGTTGATCGGCAACGCGACCGCGCTGCGCGCGCTGTCGCCGAAATCCTTCGTCGACGACAATTTCGGCCTGCCGACCGTCACCGACATCTTGCGCGAACTCGAAAAGCCGGGGCGCGACCCGCGTCCGGCCTTCAAGACGGCGGAGTTCAAGGAGGGCGTCGAGACCCTCAACGACCTCAAGCCGGGCATGATCCTCGAAGGCGTGGTCACCAACGTCGCGGCCTTCGGCGCCTTCGTCGATATCGGCGTGCACCAGGACGGCCTCGTTCACGTTTCGGCGATGTCGAAAACCTTCATCAAGGACCCGCGCGAAGTCGTGAAGCCGGGCGACATCGTGCGCGTGAAGGTGCTGGACGTCGACAAGCCGCGTAAGCGCATCAGCCTGACGCTGCGGCTCGACGACGAGGTCGGCAGCCAGCCGGCGCGCGGCGCGGCCGCCAGCCGCGATTCGGTGCCGAAGCAGCGCAGCTTCGGCGGCGGACAGGGCCAGAAGGGCGGCTCGGCGGGCGGCGCCTTGGCCGATGCTCTGCGCCGGGCGGGGCTCGGCACGCGGTAGGTTCATGCGGCTCTGCGTCTAACGGACGGTAATGTGAGCAGCCTGCTGAGGCTGCCACGGCCGTCCGTTCAGATGACGTTCACCGAGGCCTGCCTATATCCGGCCCCATGGTGGCCCTGCGCGCTTTCATCGTCGCTGTTTCCATGTCCTGCGCCCTGCCGGTGATGGCGGCCGACGCGGCCGGCACGCGCAGTTGCCTGGGCAAAGCCGAGCAGCGGGCCGCGGTCGCCGCCCAACGGGCGGTTCCGCTCGCCGAGGTGATCAAGGACCTGCGCGCGAAGGGGCATCGCGGCGAAGTGGTGCGCGCCCGGCTGTGCCGGCGCGGCGAGGGCTTCGACTACGTACTGACTCTGCTCGCGCGCAATGGCAAAGTGGTCAGCCTGACTGTTGACGCCGCCAATGGCGAGCTTATCAGCGGTCGCTGACCGGAGAAAACCGCCTTGCGCCTCCTCGTTGTCGAGGACGATCCAGATCTCAATCGCCAGCTCACGACCGCGCTCACCGAAGCCGGTTATGTGGTCGACCGCGCATTCGACGGCGAGGAGGGCCACTATCTGGGCGATTCGGAACCCTACGACGCCGTGATCCTCGATATCGGCCTGCCCAAGATGGACGGCATCTCGGTGCTGGAGGCCTGGCGGCGGAACGGGCGCTCCATGCCCGTTCTGATGCTCACGGCGCGCGACCGCTGGAGCGACAAGGTGCAGGGCTTCGATGCCGGCGCCGACGATTATGTCGCCAAGCCGTTCCACCTGGAGGAAGTGCTGGCGCGGGTGCGCGCCCTGCTGCGCCGCTCGGCCGGTCACGCCAAGAGCGAATTTACCTGCGGTCCCGTGCGTCTCGACACCCGCACCGGGCGGGTCTCTGTGGATGGCAACCCGGTCAAGCTCACCAGCCACGAATATCGGCTGCTGGCCTATCTGATGCATCATGCCGGCCGCGTCGTGTCGCGGACGGAGCTGGTCGAGCATCTCTACGACCAGGACTTCGATCGCGATTCGAACACGATCGAGGTGTTCGTCGGCCGCATCCGCAAGAAGCTCGGCGTCGACATCATCCAGACCATGCGCGGGCTCGGCTACATGCTCGCGCCACCCGGCAACTGACGTTTTTTCATGCGCGCCAACTCGCTCGCGCTGCGTCTGTTCCTGTCGGCCTCGGCCTGGGCCGTGGTCATTCTGGCGATCACCGGCGTCATTCTTTCATCGCTGTATCGCCAGGGCGTCGAGCGCGCTTTCGACCGGCGTCTTGGCGTGTATCTGCGCACGCTGGTGGCGGATCTCGCTTCGCCCGAAGACACGAGCGGCAAGTTTCCCCAGTCGCTCGGCGAGCCGCTGTTCGAGTTGCCGCTGTCGGGCTGGTACTGGCAGGTGACGCGGCTCGATCCCGGCAAGAGCGACATTCGCTCGTCGCGCTCGCTGTGGGACGGCGGGCTGCCGCATCTGCAGGACATGGGCGTCGCGCCGGGGACCGACGGCTCGCGCCAGGGTTATGTGTCGGGCCCCGAGGATCAGCGCCTGCGCGTCGTCGAGCGCAACATCGATCTCGGCGATGAAGGGCATTACCTCGTCGCGGTCGCCGGCGACGCCGCCGAGATTGCCGAGGAAACACGGGCGTTCGATCAGGCCTTGATCGTGACCTTCACCTTGCTCGCGGTCGTCTTGCTGCTGACGACGATGTTCCAGGTGCGGTTCGGCCTTGCGCCGCTCAAACGCATCACCACCAGCCTCGCCGCCATCCGCGCCGGCACCGCCGAACGCCTCGCCGGTAAATTCCCCGAAGAGATCGCGCCGCTCGCGCGCGAGACCAACGCTTTGATCGAAGCGAACAAGGAGATCGTCGAACGCGCGCGCATGCATGTCGGCAATCTCGCGCATGCGCTCAAGACGCCGCTCTCGGTCATGGTCAACGAGGCGAATGCGCGGCCGGGCGATCCCTTGGCGCAGAAAGTGCGCGAGCAGGCCGACATCATGCGTGATCAGGTCACGCGCCATCTCGAGCGCGCGCGGATCGCGGCGCGCCTGACGGTGGTCGGCTCGCTGACCGAGGTCGCGCCGGTCGTCACCGCGCTCGCGCGCACGATGGAGAAGATCTACCGCGACAAGCAACTGGCGATCGACGTGCGCGCCGATGCCGAAGCGCGTTTCCGCGGCGAGCGTCACGACCTCGAGGAGATGGTGGGCAACCTCGTCGACAATGCCTGCAAGTGGGCGTCATCGCGCGTGTCGATCGAGGTCGTGCGCGAGGAGCCCGATCCGACGAGCGAGCGGCGGCTGGTGCGCATCGTCGTCGACGACGACGGCCGCGGCCTGTCGCCGTCCGAGCGCGAGCAGGTGGCCAAGCGCGGCCTGCGGCTCGACGAGACAAAGCCGGGCTCGGGTCTCGGCCTGTCGATCGTGGTTGAGCTCGCCGGCCTCTATGGCGGCGCGCTCAATCTCGGCAGCGCGCCGCTCGGCGGCCTGCGCGCCGAACTGGTGCTGCCGGCGGGATGATCGCTTCTCAGTGTTGCTCAGGGCGGTACCAGGTGCCGGACTTTTGCCCTAATCCTGCGGTCTCGATAAACTGACGTTTCGCCGTCCTGGCGAAGTGCTTTTCTCCACGTCGGTTTCCCGGGGGGTCTAATGTCAGCCTTCAAGTTCGTCGCTGTTGCCGTTGCCGGTCTCACGCTCGCCGCCTGCGCGGGCAGCCCCGACGGCACGGGCCCGGGCCCGCGCGAGAACACCGGCACGTTGCTCGGCGCCGGCACCGGCGCGCTTTTGGGTGCGGCCGTCGCCGGCGGCGGCACGGGCAACCGGCTGGCGGGCGCTGCCATCGGCGGTCTGCTCGGCGGCCTCGTCGGCAACCGCATCGGCGCTTCGCTCGACGAGCAGGACCGCGAGCGCGCTTATGCCGCGCAGATGGACGCGCTCGAGCGCAGCCCGTCGGGCACGGCGGTGTCCTGGCGCAATCCGGACTCCGGCCGCTACGGCACCGTGGTGCCGGGCCCCGCCTATCAGCAGTCGGGCCGCAACTGCCGCTCCTACACCCATACCATCTATATCGAAGGGCGCCCCGAGACGGCGCGCGGCACCGCCTGCCGCAATCCGGACGGCTCCTGGACGCCGGTGACCTGAGCGCCGTTCCACATCCTTAAAGCGTTCTTAACGCCCGCTACGGTATCTCAGTCCCACGTTCAAGAAATTGGGACCTGATGAGGATGGCGGGCGTCGAGACGACCGTCGAGCGGCTGCGGCGATTCCTGCGTGAGCTCACGCCACAGGCGCGCACGCTTCTCATCAACGAATTCGAGCGCAGCATGCTGCGCGGCGACGAAGCCGTCGGCGCCGATCTCGTGCTGCAGGAGCTGCGGGCGCTCATGCGCGAGCAGCGCGAAGGCGCGCCGCGCATCTCCAATGCGGCGCGGCTGTTCTTCAAACCGCTCGAACCATTCCTCGTCGACGATCGTCCCGACCATGTTCATCCCGGACGCGTCGCGCGCGGCTCGCTCGAATTGCTGTGGACCTGGGTCGGCCGCGACCTGATGCCTCACGCGCTGCCGGCCTTTGTCGACGATCTCAACAAGGCCTTGGCGGCGAACGATGGCGGGCGGGCCGAGCAACTGGTGCGCGCCTTTCAGGACCGCACGGCGATCGAGATCGACGCCGCGTTCGCCGCGGCCGACGAGACCAAGACGCGCCGGCGCTTGAAGGTGCAGATCGGCACGCCGCGCGCCGAGGAAGACGCGAGCGTGCTCAAATGCGTGCTCAAAGCGCGCGACATGCTGGCCGCGATGGCCGCCGACCTGCCGCTGCGCATCGGCAATCTCACCGACGATCAGCTCAACGAATGCCGCACCTGGACCGACGCCGCGGCCGCGCGTCGCGACGGCTCGTTCCTGTGCGCCTTGCTGCTGGTGATGTCGCGTCTCACCGCGCCCTGGCAGCTCATCCGTTTCGGCATCAAAGCCGCCGGCACCGACGCTGCCGCGCGCGTTGCGGAGACGCCTTACGGCATCAGCGTCAACATCGTGCTCGCCGAACTCGAGCGCATGGTCGGCGAGTTGCGCAACGATCTGCGCAGCGGGCAGGGCGTTGCGGTCGGCGTATCCTTGAAGGCGATCCACGATGCCGCGCGCGGCCTGCGTACCGAATTGGACCTGCCGGTCGACAGCACCTGGGGCCGCGCGCTTGCGTCGCAGCGGGCGCAGATATCGGAACTTTTGCGCGCGGAAATCGAGTCGGTGCCGGGCCGCGTCCGGCGTTTGCTGCGCGCGCGGCCGGCGTCCGAGATCCGCGCGAATTCTGTTGTGGATGCCGACGAGGTTGCCGAGGTCGAGGCGCTCGTCGCCTTCGTCGGCGATTGCCGCTATTTCGCGCGCGAACTAGCGATCAACGAGATGACGCAGCGCGCTTTTAGCGACCTGCAGCACTTCCTCGACACCAATACGCGCGCGCTGCTCGATGGGCTGCGGCACGCCGGCGCCGCCGATCTCAGCTTCCGGCAATCGCAGCTCGATGCCGCCGTGCGGTTCTGCGCCAAGGTGTTCGGCAAGGACTATGCGGCTCTCCTGACGAAGGCCACCGAGGTCGCCGCCACCGCCGAGCGCAGAAGCGCGCGCGCCTGACCGCCCGCGTCCGCGGGACTGATCCGCTCCAGCGGCATTTGATCTTGCGCATTGCCGCCATCATTAGACGTGATGTATGCCCCTGACGCGCCACGGGTTCCCGACGGCGCCTTCAGGCTGATCGAAAGGCTCCATGACCCTCTGGCTCGTGTTTGCGCTGATGACGGCAGCGGCGATTTTCGCTGTGCTGTGGCCGCTATCCCGACGCGCCGAGGCGCGCGGCGGCAGCGATATCGCCGTCTATCGCGACCAGCTCGACGAGATCGCCCGCGACCGCGCCGCCGGCCTGATCGGCGAGGCCGAGGCGGAGGCCGCCAAGGTCGAGGTTTCGCGGCGACTGATTGCCGCAGCCGACGCCGCCGAAAGGGAACCTGCCGACAAGGGGCCCGCGCCGCTCTGGCGCCGGCGCGCCACCGCCGTGGCGGCGCTTGTGCTGCTGCCGCTGGGCGCCACCGCGTTCTACCTCTCGGTCGGCTCGCCGCAGATCCCCGGCGCGCCGCTCGCCGAGCGCCGGGCGCAGCAGACCGATCAGAACCGTTCCATCGCCACCATGGTCGCTCAGGTGGAAGCCCATCTCGAGCGCAATCCGAACGACGCGCGCGGCTACGAAGTGCTGGCGCCGGTCTATATGCGGCTCGGCCGATTCACCGATGCCGTCAATGCGCGCCGCAAGGTGATCGCGATCGCCGGTGAAACCGCCCAGCGCCAGTCCGATCTCGGCGAAGCGCTGGCCGCGTCCGCCAACGGCATCGTGACGGAAGAGGCCAAGGGCGCGTTCGACCAGGCGCTGAAGTTGGACAGCAAGGATTTGAAGGCGCGGTTCTTCCTCGGCCTTGCCGCCGAGCAGGACGGCGACCGCACCAAGGCCGCGTCGATCTGGCGCGACATGCTCGACGGCGCGCCGGCCGATGCGCCGTGGACGGCCATGGTCCGCGAGGCGCTGACGCGCGTCGGCGGCACGCCGCCGGCGGCCGCGGCGGGTCCGAGCGCCGCCGATGTCAATGCGGCGGCGGGCCTGAGCGAGCAGGACCGCAACGAGATGGTGCGCGGCATGGTCGCGCGCCTCGCCGACCGGCTCAAGCAGAACGGCGCCGATCTCGACGGCTGGCGGCGGCTGATGCGCGCTTATCTGGTGCTCGGCGAGCGCGACAAGGCGCGCGCCGCGGCCGACGACGCCAAGCGCGCCCTCGCCAGCGATCCGGACGATCTCAAACGGATCGAGGACGCGATCAAGGAAATGGGACTCGAAGGGTGAGCGTGAGCGAACCATGACGCGCAAGCAAAGGCGATTGGTTCTCATCGGCGGGAGCGTCGGCGTGCTGGCGCTCGCGCTCGCGCTCGTCCTGTTCTCGCTCAGCGACTCCATCGTGTTCTTCAATTCGCCGACCGACATCGCCGAGAAGCATCCGACGCCCGGCACGCGCATGCGTATCGGCGGCCTGGTGAAGCCGGGCAGCGTCGAGCGCGGCGACGATATGCGCGTGCGCTTCGAGGTGACGGACGGCAATCACGACATCGCCGTGCGCTATCGCGGCATCGTGCCGGACCTGTTCCGCGAAGGGCAGGGCGTGGTGGCGGAAGGCAAGTTCGAGCCCGACGGCGCGCTCGCCGCCGACACGGTGCTGGCCAAGCACGACGAACGCTACATGCCGCGCGAGGTCGTGGACGCGCTGAAGAAGAGCGGCCGTTGGCAGGAGGGCGAGGCGAAATGATCCCCGAACTCGGCCATTACGCGCTGGTGCTGGCGCTGGCTTTGGCGGTCGTCCAGGCTTTCGTGCCGATGATCGGCGCGTTCTACCGCGATACGACATTGATGCGGCTGGCGACATCGACCGCAATCGCGCAGTTCGTGTTCGTCGCTTTGTCGTTCGCCGCGCTGACGGCATGCTACGTGACGTCGGATTTTTCGGTGGCGAACGTCGTCGAAAACTCGCACTCGATGATGCCGCTCGTCTACAAATTCACGAGCGTGTGGGGCAACCACGAAGGCTCGATGCTGTTGTGGGTGCTCATCCTGGCGCTGTTCGGCGCGGGCGTCGCGGCCTTCGGCCGCAATCTGCCGGCGACGCTGAAGGCGCTGGTGCTGGCGGTGCAGTCCTGGGTCGCCACCTCGTTCTATCTCTTCATCCTGCTGACTTCGAATCCGTTCCTGCGGCTGCCGCAGGCGCCGTTCGAAGGTCGCGATCTCAACCCGATTCTGCAGGACCCCGGCCTCGCGATCCATCCGCCGCTGCTCTATCTCGGCTATGTCGGCTTCTCGATCGCCTTCTCCTTCGCCATCGCCGCGCTGATCGAAGGCCGCATCGACGCCGCCTGGGCGCGCTGGGTGCGCCCGTGGACGCTCGCTGCCTGGATGGCGCTCACCGTCGGCATCGCGATGGGCTCGTATTGGGCTTATTACGAACTCGGCTGGGGCGGCTACTGGTTCTGGGATCCGGTCGAGAACGCCTCGCTGATGCCGTGGCTCGCCGGCACGGCGCTGCTTCACTCCGCGGTGGTGATGGAAAAGCGCAATGCGCTGAAGATCTGGACCATCCTGCTCGCGATCCTCACCTTCTCGCTGTCGCTGATCGGCACCTTCCTCGTGCGCTCGGGCGTGCTCACCTCGGTGCACGCCTTCGCCACCGATCCGACGCGCGGCGTCTTCATCCTCGCGATCCTCGTGTTCTTCATCGGCGGCGGTTTGACCCTGTTCGCCTGGCGCGCGCCGCTGTTGAAGCAGGGCGGGCTGTTCGCGCCGATCTCGCGCGAGGGCGCGCTGGTCTTCAACAACCTCTTCCTCACGACCGCGTGCCTGACGGTGTTCGTCGGCACGCTGTATCCGCTCGCGCTCGAGGCGGTGACCGGCGAGAAGATCTCGGTCGGCGCGCCGTTCTTCAATCTCACCTTCGCGCCGCTGTTCGTGCCGCTGCTCATCGCGATGCCGTTCGGGCCTTTGCTCGCGTGGAAGCGCGGCGACCTTTACGGCGCGGCGCAGCGCTTGTTTGCGGCCTTCGGCGCGGCGCTGGTCGGCATCGCGGCGGTCTTCGTCGCGCATGGGGCGCACGGCGTGCTGGCGCCGTTCGGCATTGGTCTTGCCTTCTTCGTCATGGTCGGCTCGCTTGTCGACATTGCCGAGCGCACGGGTCTCTTCCCCCTTCCGCTCACCACGGTCAAAGCCCGCGCGCTCGGTCTGCCGCGCTCGGCCTGGGGCACGGCGGTCGCGCATTTCGGCGTCGGCGTGACCGTACTCGGCATCGTGTGCGTGACGTCCTGGGCGAGCGAGCGCATCGTCTCGCTCAAGCCGACCCAGCATGTTTCGCTCGCTGGCTACGACCTGACGTTCGACGGTCTGGCGGAGCGCAGCGGCCCGAACTTCCGCGAGATGGTCGCGCATTTCACCGTGCGCCGCGGCGGCGTCATCATCGGCAGCATGGACCCGGCCAAGCGCACCTTTACCGCGCGCGCGATGAGCACGAGCGAGGCGTCGCTGATGACGCGCCGCGTCAGCCAGCTTTATCTCTCGCTCGGCGACACCGGTGAAGACGGTTCGGTCGCCGTCCGGCTCTATCACAAGCCGCTGGTGCTGCTGATCTGGCTGGGCGCTGTGGTGATGATGCTGGGCGGCGCGCTGTCGCTGTCCGATCGCCGCCTGCGCGTCGGCGCGCCGAAGCCGGCGGCGAAGTCGGCCTTGCAGCCGGCGGAGTAGCACGATGAAGCGGCTCGCCGTCATCGCTCTGGCGTTTGCGCTGATCGCGCCGGCGACCGCGCTCGCCGTGCAGTCCGACGAGATACTGAAAGACCCGGCGCTCGAGGCGCGCGCGCGCGATCTCTCGCGCGAGCTGCGTTGCATGGTCTGTCAGAACCAATCGATCGACGATTCGGACGCGCCGCTGGCGCGCGACCTGCGGCTGCTCGTGCGGCAACGCCTCGAAGCGGGCGACAGCGACAATCAGGTGCTCGACTATCTCGTCGCGCGTTATGGCGAGTTCGTGCTGCTGAAGCCGCGTCTCGAATGGCACACGCTGATTTTGTGGGGCCTGACGCCTGCAGTGCTGCTCGCGGGCGGGCTGGCGCTGTTGATGATGGCGCGCCGGCGCCGTGCGGTATCGTTGCAGGCCGCGCCCTTGAGCGGCGACGAGCAGAAGCGCCTTGCGACTTTGGTCGGTGAGGGAACCCCGGAACCCTGATCTGCCCTGGCTTTTTGCCGCAAGAGCGACGGTATCTTACGAAACTTTAATGCCCCCGACAGGACGCTGTAAGGCATGAATCGCCATCTTCGGTTCGAACAGAGCGGATAAGCGCTCTCGAACACCGAGGATGGAGTTTTCGATATGCAGCCCAGCGGCACTTCTGCACCTCAGAAGAAGCGCACGTTTTCCGCCCGCAAGGCTATTCTCCTTGCCACAACCATCGCCGGTCTCGGCGCGGCGGCATTCGTGGCCACACCTAATTTCGACGTTTCGGTCGGCTATCCGTCGGCCCACGCTCAGAACCTGACCGAGCAGGCGCGCAAGACCCAGGCGCCGGTCGGCTTTGCCGACATCGTTGAGAAGGTCAAGCCGGCGGTGATGTCCGTCCGCGTCAAGATCGACGGCGGCAACCAGGCCACCGGTCTCAGCAGCAATGAAATTCCCCCGGGCATGCGTGAGTTCTTCCGTCGCTTCGGCATGCCCGACATGCCGGATGGTCCGGAAGGCATGCCGCGCGGTCGTGGCGGTCGCCACAACACCATCACCGGCCAGGGCTCGGGCTTCTTCATCTCGGCCGACGGTTACGCCGTGACCAACAATCACGTCGTCGACAAGGCCGACACCGTCGAGGTCACCACCGACGACGGCAAGACCCACAAGGCCAAGGTCATCGGCACCGATCCGCGCACCGATCTCGCGCTGATCAAGGTCGAGGGCGGCTCGTTCCCCTACGTGAAGCTCGCCGACAACACGCCGCGTATCGGCGATTGGGTGCTGGCGGTCGGCAACCCGTTCGGCCTCGGCGGCACGGTGACGGCCGGTATCGTCTCAGCCCGCGGCCGTGACATCGGCGCCGGCGCGTACGACGACTTCATCCAGATCGACGCGCCCGTGAACAAGGGCAACTCCGGCGGCCCGACCTTCGACACCGAGGGTAACGTCATCGGCGTCAACACCGCCATCTTCTCGCCGTCGGGCGGTTCGGTCGGCATCGCTTTCGCGATCCCCGCCAGCACCGTCAAGAATGTGGTCGAGCAGCTCAAGGAGCACGGCACCGTGACGCGCGGATGGATCGGTGTGCAGATCCAGCCGGTGACGCAGGATATCGCCGACAGCCTCGGCCTGAAGAAGACTGAAGGCGCGCTGGTCGCCGAACCGCAGAAGGACAGCCCGGCGCAGAAGGCCGGCATCGAAGCGGGCGACGTGATCATCAGCGTCAACGGCCAGCCGGTCAAGGACGCGCGCGATCTCGCCAAGAAGATCGGCTCGCTCGCGCCGAAGACGACCGTGAAGCTCTCGGTCCTGCACAAGGGCACGGAGAAGACGGTCAGCCTGACGCTCGGCGAGTTGCCGAACCAGCAGGAAGCCAAGGCGGCGATCGGCGACAATGAAGAAGGCCAGGCCGAGATGGGCAAGCTCGGCCTTCGGCTGGCCCCCGCCAGCGGTGTGGCCGGCGCGGGTAGCCAAGGCGTCGTGATCACCGGCGTCGACTCCTCGGGCGCGGCCGCCGATCGCGGCCTGTCCACCGGCGACGTCATCCTCGAGGTGGCCGGCAAGTCGGTCTCTTCGCCGGGCGACGTGCGCAAGGTGATCGCCGAGGTCCGCTCCGGCGGCAAGCGTAGCGTGCTGTTGCGCGTGAAGTCGGGTGAGAACACCCGGTTCGTCGCGCTGCCGGTCGGCCAAGGCTGACCAGAGCTATGGGGACGCGCACCGGCATCCGTCGCCCCCGCCGGTGATCGCCCTCAACGGGACGGGCTTCGGCCCGTCCCGGACACTTCGGAAAGCGCAAGGCCCGCGGGCCGGTGCTTTCGCCTAACTCCAACCCCGGCATCCGTCGCCCCCGTCGGGGTGGGGTCGTTGAGGGGGTGGCGGGTATGCCCGCCACCCCCTCGCGAACGAGACAAGAGGGGCTCTATCGGGCCGACGCACGCTTTGGAAAACATGGGGGGCGGGGAGAGCGGGCGATTTGACGCGCCTTTGATTTAACGAGAAATGGTGTAACCCATGCCCAGCTTTACAGACATTCAAGGGCATAGCGCTTTCGGTCTCGCAACCGAGGCGCAACCGGACCGGGTCACCATGCGCCTGCTGATCATAGAAGACGATCGCGACGCCGCCGAATACCTCGTCAAGGCTTTCCGCGAGGTCGGCCATGTGGCCGATGCCGCCCACGACGGCGAGGAAGGTCTCGCCATGGCCCTCGACGGCCAGTACGACGTCCTCATTGTCGACCGCATGCTGCCCAAGCGCGACGGCCTGTCCGTCATCGGCACGCTGCGCGGCAAGAACATCGAGACCCCGGCGCTGATCCTCTCCGCGCTCGGCCAGGTCGACGACCGCGTCAAAGGTCTGCGCGCCGGCGGCGACGACTACCTGCCCAAGCCCTATTCATTCTCCGAACTGCTCGCGCGCGTGGAAGTGCTGGCCCGCCGCCGCGGCTCGCGCAGCGAGGAAACCGTGCTGCGCGTCGGCGATCTCGAACTCGACCGGCTGTCGCATCAGGTGCGCCGCGGCAACGAGGAGATCGTGCTGCAGCCGCGCGAATTCCGCCTGCTCGAATATCTCATGCAGCACGCAGGGCAGGTGGTGACGCGCACCATGCTGCTCGAGAACGTGTGGGACTATCATTTCGATCCGCAGACCAACGTCATCGACGTGCACATCTCGCGCCTGCGCTCGAAAATCGATAAGAATTTCTCCCAGCCGCTCCTGCATACGGTCCGCGGCGCGGGATACATGATCCGTGACGGCGCTCGGTAAGCTCTTCCGCACCACGACGTTCAAGCTGACGCTGGTCTATCTGACCGTGTTCGCTTTGTTCGCGGCCTTTCTGCTCGGCTATTTCGCGCTCAACACGCGGCGTCTGATCACCGAGCAGATCACCGATACCGTGAACGCGGAAATCACCGGCCTTGCCGAGCAATACCGGCTGGGCGGCATCCGGCGGCTGGTGATCGTCGTCGACGCGCGCGCGCGCCGCCCCGGCTCGAGCCTCTACCTCGTGACGACGTACCAGGGCGAAACGCTCGCCGGCAACGTCACCTCGCTGCCCCCGGGCACGCTCGACAATGCAGGCTGGATCGAGACCACCTACCGCCGGCTCGACGAAAGCGAGACGAGCGAACGTGGCGAGCAGCGCGGCGAGCATCACGCGCTGGTGCGCGTCTTCCAGTTGCCCGGCGGATTCCGGCTGCTGGTCGGCCGCGACCTCGAGGAGCGCGAGCGGCTGCACAGCATCGTGCTGTCGGCCGGGCGCTGGTCGGTGGTGATCGTCGTGGTGCTGGGCCTTGCCGGCGGTCTGTTCGTCACGCGGCGCGTGCTGCGCCGCGTCGATGCGATGACCGAGACGACGCGCTCGATCATGGCCGGCGATCTCGGCGAGCGGCTGCCGATCGCCGGGTCGGGCGACGAGATCGATCGCCTCGCCGAAAACCTCAACGAGATGCTCGAGCGCATCGAAGCGCTGATGAACGGGCTCAAGGAAGTTTCCGACAATATCGCGCACGACCTGAAGACGCCGCTCACGCGTCTGCGCAACCGCGCCGAACAGGCCTTGCGCACGTCAGGCAGCGAGAGCGAGTACCGCTCCGCGCTCGAGACGATCATCGAGGAGTCCGACGGCCTGATCGCCACGTTCAACGCGCTGCTGATGATCGCGCGGGCCGAGTCGGGTCAGGCGCGCGACAATATGAGCGAGTTCGATGCCGCCGAGATCGCGCAGGACGTCTGCGAACTGTACGAGCCCTTGGCCGATGAAAAGGGCATCGACCTCAAGGTCGAGGCGGGAGCGCCTGCGCCGGTGAAGGCCAACCGAGAGCTGGTGAGCCAGGCGCTCGCCAACCTCGTGGACAACGCCATCAAATACAGCGAGCCGAAGGAAGGCGCCGAGGCGCCGGCCCCGGAGATCGTGGTGAGCGCGCGCGCCGAGGGCGAGCGCGTGTTGCTGACGGTCGCCGACCGCGGCCCGGGCATTCCCGCAGCCGACCGCGGCCGTGTGGTCGAGCGCTTCGTGCGGCTGGAGCGCAGCCGCTCGCAGCCCGGCTCCGGGCTCGGCTTGAGCCTCGCGGCGGCGGTCGCGCGGCTTCACGGTGGGGAACTCATCCTGGAAGATAATCAACCAGGTTTGAAGAGCATCATTGCGCTGCCGCGGGGAGGGCCGGTACAGAATGCGGGATGACACTGCCGGGTGTTCAACAGACTGCGTCCGAAGCTTCTTGCGCTGCCGCCACCGCGGCGGGCGATGACGCGTCGTTGGCGCGCCGCATCGTCGCGGCGCCGGAACTCAGCGATGCCGCGCGCGCGCGCAGCCGCGTCGAAGCTTGGCTTGCGGAGTGTCCCGCCCAAGCGGATGAATTACGCACGCTCCTGACGCGCTTTCCGCTCGTCCACACGCTTGTCGAGAGCCTGGCCGAGACCGCGCCGTTCCTGTGGGAGCTGGTGACCGGCGATGCCGAGCGCTTCCTGCGGCTGATGGCCGCCGACCCCGACAGCCACTTCGACGCGTTGCTCGCCGATACCGTGTGCGCGGTCGCCGTCGCTACCGATGAGACCGAGGCGATGCGGCTCCTGCGCCGCATGAAGGCGGAAGCCGCGCTGCTCATCGCCATCGCCGACATCGGCGGCGTCTGGCCGATCATGAGCGCGGCGCGGGCGATCACGCGGCTCGCCGACGCCGCCGTCGAGGCCGCGTCGCGCTTTGCCCTCGCCGAGGCGGCCGAGGCGGGCCGCATCAACCCGGTCGATCCCGCTGCGCCCGCGAAAGACAGCGGCTACATCGTGCTCGCCATGGGCAAGATGGGCGCCTTCGAACTCAATTATTCGAGCGACATCGACCTCATCGTCTTCTTCGAGCGCAACGCGCCGATCTTCCCCGATCCCGATCTCGCGACCAAGACGATGGTCCGCATCACGCAGCGCGTGGTGAAGCTGCTGCAGGAGCGCACCGGCGAGGGCTACGTGTTCCGCACCGATCTGCGGCTACGGCCCGATCCGTCGTCGACGCCGATCGCGGTGTCGACCGCGGCGGCGATGTCCTACTACGAGAGCGTCGGCCGCAGCTGGGAGCGCGCGGCGATGATCAAGGCGCGGCCGTGCGCGGGCGACATCGCGGCGGGCGAGCGCTTCCTGGCCGATCTGTCGCCCTTCGTGTGGCGCAAATATCTCGACTTCGCCGCGCTCGCCGACGTGCACGCGCTCAAGCGCCAGATCAACTCCTATCGCGGCCATGGCGAGATCGCCGTCGAAGGCCACAACATCAAGCTCGGCAGCGGCGGCATCCGCGAGATCGAGTTCTTCGCGCAGACGCAGCAGCTGATCGCCGGCGGGCGCAATCCCAGCTTGCGCGATCGCGATACGCTCACGACGCTGGCGAAGCTCTGCGAAGACCGCTGGATCGACGAGGCCGCGCGCGACGAGATGTCGGAAGCCTATCGCTTCCTGCGCACGGTCGAACATCGTCTGCAGATGATGGACGACGAGCAGACGCAGACCTTGCCGGCCGAGCGCGCCGAGATGGAGCGCTTCGCCCGTTTCTTAGGCTTTGCCGACCGCGACGCCTTCGCGGCCGTGCTGCTCGGCCACCTCAAGAAGGTGCAGCACAATTACGCGCGCCTGTTCGAGAAGATGCCCGGCCCGGAGCGGCCGGAAATGCGCTTCCCGCCCGATGCGAACGACCACAAGACGCTCGATCGCCTGAGCGAGCTCGGCTTCCGCGCGCCGCTCGAGGCCTCGCACATCGTGCGCCATTGGCTCGACGGCGGGCACCGCTCGCTCAAGGGCGAGGCGGCGCAGAGCCACCTGCGCGAGATCGTGCCCGTGCTCATGGAGCAGATCGGGCGCACCGACAATCCGAACGCCACCTTGGTGCAGTTCGATCACTTCCTGGCCAATCTGCACGGCGCGGCGCGCCTGTTGTCGCTGCTGCACCAGAATCCGGAACTGATCGAGCTGACGACTCTGGTGCTCGGCATCGCGCCGCGGCTCGCCGACACCTTGGCGCGGCATCCGCATGTGATGGACGCGCTGGTCGATCCGAGCTTCTTCGGCGCGCTGCCCGATGCCGACGAACTCGGCCGCCGCCTCGACGCCGCGCTGGCGCAGGCGCGCTACGACGAGGACCTGCTCGACCGTATCCGCATGTTCGGCCTGGAATACATGTTCCTGATCGGCGCGCGCATCCTGTCGGGCACGGTGACCGCGCGCCAGGCGGGCCAGGCTTTCGCGCGGCTCGCCGATGCCGTGATCCGCGCGGTGCACCGCGCCGTGGCCGAGAACTTCGCCGGCACCTACGGCCATCTGCGCGGCGAAGAGGCCGCCGTGATGGCCATGGGCAAGCTCGGCGGCTACGAGATGACGGCCTCGTCCGATCTCGATCTCATCCTCGTTTATGACTTCGACGAGAGTCAGCCGGAGTCGGACGGCCGCCGCCCGCTCTACGGCAGCCAGTATTTCGCGCGGCTAACGCAGCGGCTGATCAACGCGCTGACGGCGCAGACGAGCTACGGCGCGCTGTACCAGGTCGACATGCGGCTGCGGCCTTCGGGTCAGTCGGGACCTTTGGCGACGCAGATCGGCAGCTTCTCGCACTACCAGGAACAGGAAGCCTGGACCTGGGAGCACATGGCGCTGACGCGCGCGCGCGTCGTCTCGGCGCCGCCGGAATTTGCCGCCCGCGTGCAGGACGTCATCCAGAGCATCCTGCGCCGCCGGCGCGATGCGACGCTGATCGCCGGCGACGTGGTCGAGATGCGCTCGGCCATCGCCACCGAGAAGGGCGACAGCGAGCGGTGGGATCTCAAATACGCGGTCGGCGGCCTGATCGATATCGAGTTCATCGCGCAATATCTCCAGCTCGTGCATGCGCACGACAAGCCGGAGATTCTCGACACCTCGACGGCGCGCGTGCTCGACAAGGCCTGGGCCTTGAAGGTGCTGGCGGTGGAGGATGCGGAGGTGCTGCGTCCCGCCGTGCAGCTCTATCAGGACCTGACGCAGATCCTGCGGCTTTGCCTGCCGGGCGGCTTCGATCCGAAGACGGCGGGCCCGGGGCTGCTGCGTCTGCTTGCCCGCGCCGCCGGCGTGCCGGACTTCGCCACGCTCGATGTCACGGTGGCGGAGATGCAGGCCAAGGTGCGCGCGAGCTTCGTGCGGATTTTGGGCCGGGCGCCGTAGCGGCGTCAAATTCCGCTCGTCCCCGCGCACAGACATCGGGTCTACCCGATGTCTGTCGTCATAGTGCGCAAGCCGGCTACAGCCGACTTGCGATGGGGACCCGCTTGTTTTCTGGATTCCGGGTTCGCGCCTTCGGCGCGCCCCGGAATGACGAGCTACGCCGCCTCGTCCTTCGGCAGCGCGCATTGCGGCGCGAGCGGCAGGCGGACCATCACCATCGTGCCCTTGCCGAGCGTCGAGCGGATGCGCATCGCGCCGCCGTGCAGTTCGACCAGCGACTTCGAGATCGCAAGGCCGAGGCCCGAGCCCTGGTGCCGTTTGGTGAGCTGGCTGTCGACCTGTTCGAACGGCCGGCCGAGCTTGGCGAGCGCATCCTTGGCGATGCCGATGCCCGTGTCGGCGATGGCCAGAACGATGCAGCCGTCGGCCTGGCGTCCGCGCACCGTCACGCGGCCGCCTTCCGGCGTGAACTTGACGGCGTTGGACAGCAGGTTGAGCAGGATCTGCTTGAGCGCCCGGCGATCGGCGCGGAGCATCAGCTCGGGCGCGATCTTGGCGTTCAGTTCGAGCGCCTTGTCCTGCGCCCGCGCGCCGACGACGCGCATGGCTTCGTTGAGCAGGGGATCGAGCGCAAGCTCCTCGAATTCGAGGCGGATGCGGCCGGCCTCGATCTTCGACATGTCGAGAATGTCGTTGATGACGTCGAGCAGGTATTGGCCGCTGCTGCGGATGTCGCCGCAGTATTCCTGATATTTGTCGGCGCCGAGCGGGCCGAACATGCCGGATTCCATGATCTCCGAGAAGCCGATGATGGCGTTGAGCGGCGTGCGCAGCTCGTGGCTCATATTGGCGAGGAATTTCGACTTGGCCTGGTTGGCTTCTTCGGCGCGGGTCTTTTCGGCGGCGTATTGTTCGGCGAGCTCTTCGGCGCGTTGCTGCGAGGCCTGCAGATCGGAGACGCTGGCGATCAGCTTCTTCTCGCTTTCCATCAGCCGCTCTTCATGGGTCTTCAGCGCGGTGATGTCGGTGCCGACCGAGACGTAGCCGCCGTCCTTGGTGCGGCGCTCGCTGATGTGCAGCCAGCGGCCGTCCTCGAGCTGGGCTTCGAAGGTGCGCGCGCCGGGCGCGGCATTGTCCTGCGGGATGATCTTGTTGCGCACCACCGGCTGGCTGCCCGCGGCGACGACGGACTCGTAGGACGCGCCGACGGTGATCGCTTCGTCGGGAAGGTTGTGCAGCTCCTGGAAGTTGGAGTTGCACAGCACCAGCCTGTTGTCGGCGTCCCACAGAACGAAGGCCTCGGGGATCGTTTCGATGGCGTCGCGCAGCCGCATGTCGGCGGCGACGGTCTTCTCGGCGAGGCTCTTCTGCTCGGTGATGTCGACGGCGATGCCGATGAGGTGCAGGCCCGGCTCGCCGGCCTGCCGCACCAGTTCGCAGCGCGCGCGCAGCCAGACCCAGTGGCCGTTGGCATGGCGCATGCGGAAGGCATGGTCGATATGGGTCATCTTGGCTTCGGCGAGCTCGGTGGCGAGCTCGTAAAGCTGCACGTCGTCGGGATGCACGCGCGTGCTGACCTCGCCGAAGGAGAGCAGGTCGTCCTTGGATTCCAGGCCCAGGATGTCGAACATCGACTGCGACCAGTAGATGCGGCCGCGCGCGAGGTCCCAGTCCCACAGGCCGCAACGGCCGCGGTTGAGCGCCGTGTCGATACGGCTGCGCACCGTCTCGTAGATGATGTCGGCCTCGCGGGCGCGCGTCGCCTGCCAGTGGAAGGCAAAGCCGAGGATCAGCACGACGAAGCCGGTGGTCGCCGAGAGCGTCACGGTGAGCGCCGTGATCGAACGCCAGCTCGCCAGCGCGCCTTCGCGCGGCTGGATGATGGCGAACTGGCCGAACGGCGCCTTGAGCATGCGCACGGTGGCGAGCGCGGCGGTCTCGTCGGGCAGGGCGATCTCGAGCACGCCGGCGCTGGCGCCGAAGGTGGTGAGCGGCTGCGTCGGCCCCAAGAGATCGATGAGGCGGCGGCCGATCGTACCGTCGGTCGCCGGCGTCGCGGCGATCACGACACCGTCGGCGTTGGTGAGAATGAAATGGCGATCGTTGGCCGTGGCCCAGCCGGGCAGGGCCATCGACAAAAGCTCCTGCGGCCGCGCGACCGCATCGGCCGGCTGCTTGAGGGGGCGGTTGAGATACTCGGCAGCGCGGTCCGCGAGCGCGTCGAGCGTCGTCATGTTGAAGATGAGCGTCTGCCGCCGCTGATCGAGCACCTGCACCAATGCGCCGACGCAAATGGTGACGAGGAACGCGATGATGAGCACCGGAACGGCGCGGCGGAGCAGCGGTTCGGCCGTTAGCAGTCGGCGATAGGCCGGTTTGGCTATCGACTGCGCAAGGCCTTTGATTGAATCAGTACGTGCGGACGCACTCGCCGCATCGGCGCGCGCCATGAAGGCCCCCGTTCGGAATTATCCCCTGTCATCCCTGAAACGGAAGGATGTGCCGCATCTCTCCGAATCAAGGCCGATTGGAATCGATGCGCGCTGATTTGTCGAGACGGATCGAGTCAATAATTGAGAAATCGTTACCCACACATAGTGTCGGTATTACAAATATCAGATGCAAAATGAAAAACGGCGCGGTTTGGCTGCCGCGCCGCTTATCGGAGTGCCGTCGTTGCCGTCTCTCTGAACACGGAGAGCGCGCTCGGCAAGGCGCGCCGCCGGTTCAGGCTGGCGCGAGAGCCCGCTCGACGATGTCGGCGAGGTCGCGCGAGAGCTGGCCGCCTTCCTTGACGCGCTTGAGCGCCGCCTCCGCCTTGGCGCGGCGGCCTTCCTCCAAGGTGCGCCAGGTGCGGAAGGCCGTGGCCATGCGCGCGGCGACCTGCGGGTTCTTCGGATCGAGCGTCAGCAATGTCTCGGCCAGGAAATCGTAGCCGGCGCCGTCGGCGCGGTTGAACTGCGTCACGTTGCTCATGGCGAAGGCGCCGATGAGCGCGCGCACGCGGTTTGGATTGCCGAACGAGAAGGCCGGGTGCCGCGTCAGCTCGCGCACCCTGTCGAGGGTGCCTGGCTGCGGCAGCATCGCCTGCAGCGAGAACCACTTGTCGATGACGAGGGCGTCGCCGTCGAACCGCTTGTAGAAGTCGTCCAGCGCGCGTTCGCGATCCGGCCCCTCGTGCAGCGCCAGCGTCGTCAGCGCGGCGATGCGGTCGGTCATGTTGTCGGCGGCATCGTATTGCCGTGCGGCGCGGGCGAGGGCGTGCGCATCGCCGCCGGCGGCCATCAGGTCGAGCACGACATTGCGCAGCGCGCGGCGGCCGGCGCTGGTGGCGTCGGGCGTGTAGCCGCCGGGCACCGTCAGCCGCTCGTAGAGCGTCGAGAGCGTGGCCTCGAGACGGGTACCGATCTCGCGGCGCAGCGCCGCGCGGGCCTTGAAGATGGCGTCGGGGTCGATGTCGCTGCCGATCTCGCGCGCGATGTCGCCTTCGGCCGGCGGCACCAAAGCGAGGGCGACGAAGGCGGGCTCCAGCGCCGGATTCTCCAGCAGCGCGGCCAGCGCGACCATCAGTCTGTCGTCGCTGCGCGGCGGCTTGCCGGCGCGGATCGCCGCCACGTTCTCGATCAGGAGCCGCATCGAGATCGTCTGCAGCGACTGCCAGCGGTTGAACGGATCGCTGTCGTGCGCGGCCAGGAAAGC